>SL_7KL_010_BRINEDRAFT_10000881_pt1 | contig 14438 bp, 15 predicted proteins | sample SodLak_010_BRINE_FD_10663 | JGI IMG/M metagenome (IMG submission 10663)
CGCGGCGCGGCCTCGCCTTCCTCGACCCGGTTCAGGATCGCGTTCACCTCGTCATCGCGCATGGGCATGGGCTTGCCCTGCTGGCCCAGAAAGCCGGTCACGCGGTTGATCGAGTTGATCAGGTGGTAGCCCTTGGGCGACATCTCCATGCGCACCAGCACATAGCCGGGCATGAAGCGGCGCTCGGACGTGACCTTCTTGCCGCGCCGCACCTCGATCACTTCTTCGGTGGGGACCAGCACTTCCTCGATCTCGTCCTCGAGGCCGTTTTCCTCGACCGCCGTGCGGATGGCCTCGGCGACCTTCTTCTCGAAGTTCGACAGCACGCTCACCGAATACCAGCGCTTGGACATTCCGTTGTCATCCTTTTCTGCCGGAGCTTCCGCGCGCTCCGAACCCCGTCGCCATGGCGGTGGTTTCATGCGCCGGAGCAACGCGGGTTTTCCCTGTTGCCTGCGACAAACAAAACAGCGCACCGAATCGGTGCGCAGCCTGACCGCCTGTTTGCGGATCGCTTACAGGGACCGCCCCGGCATTTCAAGCCCGGCACGCATGGGCCACGTTCAGAACAGCCCCAGAAGCCCCGACAGCCCGGTCCGGATCAGCAGATCGACCAGAAAGAAGAACACCGCCGTCAGCGTGGCAAAGGCGAACACCATCACCGTGGTCACGAGCGTTTCGCGGCGGGTCGGCCAGACGACCTTGGAGGTCTCGGCGCGCACCTGCTGCATGAACTGAAGGGGGTTGGTTCTGGCCATGTCCTGATCCGGTCGCTTGCGATGCGGCTCAGATACGCGTGCCGCGCGCCGGTTTCAAGCCCCGGCAGTTCGGGGTGTCGCTGGGACTGTGACACCGGCGCCAGAACGCCCGGCGCATATGCTGCTGTTGCGCCCGGTGTGGCGGCCTGACATATGCTCTCGGAACCTCGCACCGAGAAGCCAGCCAGAAGTCGGCGCCACGGCGCTGACATCGCAGAGGGCTCACCCATGGACGTGTCCCAGCCACTCGACCGCGAAACCCGCAGACTGTTCCGCTATGTCAATGCATGGGCGCGGCTGGCGCATCCGCGGCTTTACCTGTGGATTGTCGGCAAGCCGCGCAGCTTCGGGCCCTATCCGTCGGTTGCACTGCCGCGCACGCTGAACGCCAAGTTCACATGGCGCAAGATCTTCGATCACGACCCCCGCTTCAAGGTGATCAGCGACAAGTTGGCGGTGCGCGATTTCTGCGCCGACATCCGCCCCGACCTGCGCGCGCCGGAGGTGCTGTGGTCCGGCACCGATCCGGGTGATATCCCCGATGCGGTGCTGAATGGTGACGTGGTGGTCAAGACCAACCACACCCAGGGGGCGAATATCTTCGTCACCGGCGGCAATTACGACCGCGCCGCGATCGAACGGGGCATGCGCCATTCGCTGTCCAAGGGATACGGGTTCCACAAGCATGAATGGGGATACTTCGGCATCCCGCGCCGCGTCTTTGTCGAACGGATGGTCCCCGGCGGGCCGTGCTTGGAAGAGGTGAAATTCTATACCTTCGGCCGCCGAGTCGAACTGGTCTTTCGCACCGCCGACCGGCAGGGGAACGCCCGTGGCCAGTTTCTGGTGCCCGATGTTGCCGGCACGTTCACCCTTTCGGAGATCGTGCCAAGAGTGATCGGCAAGCGGAGTGACTGGCCGCGGCCTGCGAATTGGGAGTATCTTCTGGATGTGGCAAGGGATATCGGTGAGCACTTCGATCACATGCGTGTGGACATTCTGTCAAACGGGACCGAGGCGTGGTTGAGCGAACTGACCGTCTACGATCAGGGCGGCTACAATATCCACTTCGGGCAGAACCCCGATATCCAGATCAATCGCGCATGGGACATCCGTAACACCTGGTTCATGATGACGCCACAGCCCGGCTGGCGTGGTGAATACGCCGAGGCCCTGCGCCGGGTGCTGGACGCCGAGGCGGACGCCGCACCGCCGCTCCCGCCCGCCTGAATCGCTGGCATTTGGTGGAAACGGTTGCGCTGCAAGGGGGAGGCCCGCGCGGACGCGCCAGCGGGGCGGCTTGCGACGGGGTGGCTTGCCACGGGGCGCCGGTGCCGCATCCTTGATCTGCCCCGAAAGGCCGCGCCGGTTCGGGCCGATCCGGTGCGCTGTCAGCCAATTCGCCACGGTGGGCACCATGCGCCGCGCTCTCCGCCTGTCCTGCTGCTTGCATGGGTGGTGCTGGCCAGCCTTGCGCTTGGCCGCTGGTGGATGCTCCGGCCCGAGAGCTTTCCGATCCTGCCCGATACCCTTTGGCAGCGTGTCATGGAACGGTTCAATCCTCGCTGCTGCGAAGCGGTTGCCGATGTCGAGGCGCTGGTGGTGCTGGCCACGGCCCTGGCGGTCGTGCTGGCTGTGACGGGGATTGGCTGGCTGATCTGGCGCCGGCTCCGGCTCGCCCGGGCGTGACCGCACCACCCCGGCACGGGCCCGCGTTCCGGGCCGCGTCAGTCGCTGCCGCGGGCCGGGGTGCGCTGGTCCAGCCCCATGCGCGCCGGGATGGACGAGGCGGCGAGCAACGCCTCGACCCGCGCGGCCCAGTCGGCGCCGGGGCCCGGCAGCGGCCCCTGATGCACCGGCCACTCCCCGGCCAGCGCTTCCAGCAGATCGGAGTCGGTCGCCACATGCTCGATCAGCACCCAGCGGTTCCACTCATAGGCCAGCGACCAGTCGGGCGCGCCCATGCGGGCTTCGGGCAGGCGGTAGTGGAACGCCGGGCGCCCGCCCTTCAGGTGATCCTCGGGCACGCCGGACAGGGCCTTGGGGCACAGGTGCTGGAGCGCTGGCAGCAGGTCCAGACCGAAATTGCGCGACGGCGCATGCGCGACCATCGCCCGGGCCAGGTCGGCCGCGCTCCAGCCTTCGGCCCGGGCCAGTTCCGCAACCAGCGCCTGCGGGAATGGCGCCACAAAGGGCAGGACGCGCCGCGCCGGGTCCAGCGGATCGGCCCGCCGCATCCAGTCTTCGCACAGTGCATAACCGAGGAGGGCTTCTTAGGCTTCCCGTCAGGCTTTGAGACGCTCAGCATGTAATCGCGCACGGTCCGTCCGCTTTCGCGGGTAAGCTCTTCCAACGCCGGGTCTTGTCCAAGAGCGGTCTGGACATACCCCACCATTCTTTCGACGCGCTGGGCGTCCTTCTTATGACCGACAGCTTGACCGCCGCCGAGGCGCTCCTGAATGTAGAGCTGCTTGGCGTCGGCAAGAGTTTTCCTTGGGGGTGCGGCCTTCGGGTTCCCTAGGAGCCTCAGGCGGTCTTGGTCGAACTCGCTGATACCGCTTGGATACCCGCTCTCTGGGTCGGTGGGGTACTCAGCGGCGATGCCCTCGGCGACAATGTCGCGCGCTTCTTCCTCTGAGAGGCCAATGTAACCCTGCGCCAGCATGTCCTGAACCGAACGCCGTGCGGCTTCATATCTCTCTGTTGCGGTGGCCTCACCGGAAACGGCTGTTTGCTCTAGAGAGAGGGTGCGTCGGGCACGCGCAATCTGTTGTTCAACGGTGTCATGGACGCGCGGATAGGCGCGAACCGCTTGAGCTTCAGAATCACCGAGCGCGGGCTTGAACTCCCGCTTGCCGATGACGCCAAGAATGGCCTGAGGCACCCTGCGCCGGTATATAAAACCCCCGCTCGACGTCCTCTTAGCGTACTTCAAAACAAGCCTCATGTGTACCTCCCGTGTACCGCGATGTGTACCGGGAAGTTCCCTAATGCGCTGATCTTGCTGAGATTATTGGCCTATTTGATCAGCCAATGGTGCCCAGGAGAGGCACCAACCCCTTGTTTTTGCTTGTTCTTATCTGTCCGGCTTTGTCGTTATCCACCTTTGAAACAAGGGAAACACTGCCCGAAACTGTCTTGCCGTGTCCGGCCCTATCCGCTAACGTAGGGTGAATGGCGCCACAAAGGGCAGGACGCGCCGCGCCGGGTCCAGCGGATCGGCCCGCCGCATCCAGTCTTCGCACAGTGCATAGGCGCGTGCCGTGGCGATCAGTGCGGCGCCGTCATCATCGGGCAGTTCGATGTTGAAATGGACGCCGAAGCCATAGGCCAGCTTTTCCTTCGTGCCCAGCGCGCCGGATGCCACCAGGGCCTGAAGCAGGTTTTCCATGCGTGGCAGGTCAGCGCGGGGCAGGGGCTCGGTGATGATTTCGACCGGGATCAGATCGCCCAGCATGGTTGCGGCCAGGTCTTCGGCCCATTGCCGCTTGAGCGCGATATCCAGTTCCACCCGGATATCGCCGAGCGTGCTGCCCCGGACATGGATTTCGCGAGGTTCGTCCGTGCCCGGCCCGTCAAGCCGCCCGCCGCAGGTATTGGCGATAACCTCCGCCGCCTCGGCCACGCCCAGCCCGGCGAACTCGACCTCGACCCCGACGCGGCGATCCACGCTCGGCGCCGCGCCGTGGTCGGGCAGGGGCAGGAATCCGTCCGGCGGCAGGCAGGCGTGCAATGCGGGCATCCGGGCCTCCGGTCGGTTCAGTCCTGCAGGGCCTCCACCCCATGCTCGCCGATCAGCCGGTAGACCCAGGCCATGGTGCCATCTTCCAGCGGCAGCAGATCGCGGCGATATTTTCGCCCGGTTCGCTCGTATCGGTCAAGCCGGTCAAGTTCGTCCGGGGTGACGCGGAAGCGCACGCCCGGCAACACGCTGTCGGGGCTGTCGCGCAGGTCGCGCCGTTCGCGGATGACCCCCCGCAGCGCGGCCTCCTCGGCGGGCACTGCGCGGCCAACCACCACGAACCGCACCACCGGGTTGGTTAGCGTGGCAAAGCCGAAGACATAGCTGTCGCCCTCGGGCAACGGCGGCGCGTTGGGGTCCGCTGCAGGCAGGTAGAAAGGCGCACGCATTATTGCAAAGCCAACGGCCAGCAGCAGTGCNATCAGGAACAACAGGGCCATGCTTCCGGGTCTCATCCAACTCATGCGCAGCAACATAGGCGCAAACCCGCCCGGGTGTCGCGCCTTCTGCCTTCAGTCCCCCTCGGCTCGCGTCCCGGCGGGCGACAGATGCATACGGGTGGCGCACGACGGGGAAGGCACCCGGTGCGCTTGATCGCCATCGAGTCCAGCCGGCGTTCCGGGCCAACTTGCGCCGCGCTGCCGTCGGGGCCGGGCGATATCAGTCATCGGGGTGTCAGCAACCTGCCCGTTGGTTTTCCCATACGCTTCAACGATCTGTGGGAAAGATATGGTGCCCAGGAGAGGACTCGAACCTCCACGCCCATAAGGGCACTAGCACCTGAAGCTAGCGCGTCTACCAGTTCCGCCACCTGGGCAGGTTGCGTGAGCGCGTCTTTACGACCGGGTCCGGAGCGTGTCAACGGGGCCTGTGACAAAAAACGGCATGCACGCGCGGCGATAGGGAAATACCTTGTGACGCCCCGGGGCCGGGACTATGCAGGGACAGGCCCGCAAGCGGAGGGAAACATGTCGAAGCTGGTGACAATCTACGGTGGGTCCGGGTTCGTTGGCCGCTACATCGCCCGGCGGATGGCGCAGGAAGGCTGGCGCGTGCGCGTGGCCGTGCGCCGCCCGAACGAGGCGCTGCACGTGCGCCCCTATGGCGTGGTCGGCCAGGTGGAGCCGGTGCTGTGCAACATCCGCGATGACGCTTCGGTGCGTGCGGTGATGCAGGGCGCGGATGCGGTGGTCAACTGCGTGGGCATCCTGCACGAGGTCGGCAAGAACCGGTTCGACGCGGTGCAGGCGGACGGCCCGGCGCGCGTGGCGCGAATCGCCACCGACGAGGGGATTGCGCAGATGGTGCAGATCTCGGCCATCGGTGCCGATGCCGGATCGGACAGCGCCTATGCCCGCACCAAGGCCAAGGGCGAGGAGGCCGTGCAGGCGCAGTTCCCGAAAGCCGTGATCCTGCGCCCGTCCATCGTCTTCGGCCCCGAAGACGGCTTCTTCAACCGCTTCGCGGGCATGAGCCGTTTCGGCCCGGTCCTGCCCGTGGTGGGCGCGAACACGCGGTTCCAGCCGGTCTATGTGGATGATGTCGCGCGCGCGGCGGTCAAGGGCATTCTGGGCCAGGCGGAGCCGGGGATCTACGAACTGGGCGGGCCGGAGGTAAAGAGCTTCCGCGAACTCATGGAGATCATGCTGGCCGAGATCCGGCGCAAGCGTCTGATCGTCAACGTCCCGTTTCCAGTGGCCAACATCATGGCCGGGGCACTGGGCGCGCTGCAGGTCGCCACGCTGGGGCTGTTCAGCAACAGCCTGCTGACGCGCGACCAGGTGCGCCAGTTGCGGCGCGACAACGTGGTGGCCGAGGGCGCGCGCGGTCTGGCCGATCTGGGCATCGTGCCGACGCCGATGGAAACCGTGCTGCCCGGCTACCTCTGGGCCTATCGCCCTGGCGGGCAATACAAGGCGATCCAGGAATCCGCGTCACGGCTGCGGCAGGGATAGGGGTGGAGGCGCCTTGAGGCACCCGCGAATCCGCGCATGCCTGAGGGGGCGCTTTCCCTGGCATCTCGAACCCATGACCCCGCCGCCTGAGCGATCAGGGAGCAGGCACGCTGGACGTGCGGCTGGAGCGGGCGGTGTCAGACCACCCGCTCGACCATCAACTTCTTGATCTCGGCAATCGCCTTGGCCGGGTTCAGCCCCTTGGGGCAGGTCTTGGCGCAGTTCATGATCGTGTGGCAGCGATAAAGCTTGAACGGGTCGTGCAGGTCGTCCAGCCGCTCGCCCGTGGCCTCGTCCCGCGAATCGATGATCCAGCGATAGGCGTGCAGCAGCGCCGCCGGCCCCAGATAGCGGTCACCGTTCCACCAGTAGGACGGGCAGGCGGTCGAGCAGCAGGCGCACATCACGCATTCATAGAGCCCGTCGAGCTTTTCGCGGTCCTCGATGGACTGCTTCCACTCCTTGGCGGGCGTGTTCGACTTGGTTTCCAGCCAGGGCTGGATGCTGGCGTGCTGGGCGTAGAAATGCGTCAGGTCCGGGATCAGGTCCTTGACCACCGGCATGTGCGGCAGGGGGTAGATCGCCACGTCGCCCTTCACCTGATCCATGCCGAAGATGCAGGCCAGTTCGTTGCCCCCGTCGATGTTCATGGCGCAGGACCCGCAGATGCCTTCGCGGCACGACCGGCGGAAGGTCAGGGTCGGGTCGACCTTGGACTTGATCCAGATCAGCGCGTCCAGCACCATCGGCCCGCAATCGTCCAGGTCAACGAAGAACGTGTCCACGCGCGGCGGCCCGTCCTCGTCCGGGTTCCAGCGGTAGATGCGGAAGGTGCGCAGGTTCTTGGCGCCTTCGGGCTTCGGCCATGTCTTGCCGGTGCGCATCTGGCTGTTCTTGGGCAGGGTGAGTTGAACCATTCGGTTGCCTCCTCAGTAGACGCGCGCTTTCGGCGCGATCTTCTTGGGGTCGATGCCGCCCTGATCCGCCGGGGTCAGGGGTTCGGTGTGGACGGGGCGATAATCGAGCGAGACCTTGGCCCCATCGACCCAGGCCAGCGTGTGCTTGCGCCACGTCTTGTCGTCGCGGTCGGGGTAATCCTCGTGCGCATGCGCGCCCCGGCTTTCCTTGCGTGCCTCGGCGCTGACGATGGTCGTCAGTGCGTTGGGCATCAGGTTGTCCAGTTCCAGCGTTTCCATCAGGTCGGAGTTCCAGATCAGCGAGCGGTCGGTGACCTGCAGGTCGTCCATCTTGGTGGCGACGGCGGCCATGCGCCTGACCCCCTCGGCCAGCGTCTTGTCGGTGCGGAAGACTGCGGCGTCTTCCTGCATGGTCTTCTGCATCTCCAGCCGCAGATCGGCCGTCGGGACAGCGCCGCTGGCGTTGCGCAGCTTGTCGAAGCGCTCCAGCGCCTTGTCGACGCTGGCGCGGTTCAGGGTGGGGGTGGGCGCACCCGCATCCACCACCTGGCCCGCGCGGATGGCCGCCGCGCGCCCGAACACCACCAGGTCGATGAGCGAGTTCGACCCCAGCCGGTTGGCACCGTGCACGCTGGCGCAGGCCGCTTCGCCCACGGCCATCAGCCCGGGCGCCACCCGGTCGGGGTTTTCGGCGTTGGCGTTCAACACCTCGCCCCAATAGTTCGTCGGAATGCCGCCCATGTTGTAATGCACCGTCGGCAGCACCGGGATCGGCTCGCGCGTCACATCGACCCCGGAAAACACCTGCGCGCTTTCGGAAATCCCGGGCAGACGCAGTTTCAGCGTCTCGGGCGGCAGGTGGTTCAGGTGCAGGTGAATGTGGTCCTTGTTCGGTCCCACCCCGCGGCCCTCGCGGATTTCGATCGTCATGCAGCGGCTGACCACATCGCGGCTCGCCAGATCCTTGTAGGTCGGCGCGTAGCGCTCCATGAAGCGCTCGCCCTCGGAGTTGGTCAGATAGCCCCCCTCGCCGCGCGCGCCCTCGGTGATCAGGCAGCCCGCGCCATAGATGCCTGTGGGGTGGAACTGCACGAACTCCATGTCCTGCAGGGGCAGCCCGGCGCGGGCGATCATCCCGTTGCCGTCGCCGGTGCAGGTGTGCGCGCTGGTCGCGCTGAAATAGGCCCGGCCATAGCCGCCGGTGGCCAGCACCACCATCTTGGCGTTGAACGCATGCAGCGTGCCGTCATCGAGCTTCCAGGCCAGCACGCCCTGACAGACGCCGTCGTCGGACATGATCAGGTCGATGGCGAAGTATTCGATGTAGAACTCGGCTTTCTGCTTCAGCGACTGACCATAGAGCGTGTGCAGCATGGCGTGCCCGGTCCGGTCGGCCGCGGCGCAGGTGCGCTGCACCGGGGGGCCTTCGCCATACTCGGTCGTGTGGCCACCAAAGGGCCGCTGGTAGATCTTGCCATCCTCGGTCCGCGAGAAGGGCACGCCGTAATGTTCCAGCTCGTAGACCGCCTTGGGCGCCTCGCGCGCAAGGTATTCCATGGCGTCGGCATCGCCCAGCCAGTCGCTGCCCTTCACGGTGTCATACATGTGCCACTGCCAGCTGTCCGGCCCCATGTTCGACAAGGACGCGGCGATCCCGCCCTGCGCCGCCACGGTGTGCGACCGCGTGGGGAACACCTTGGTCACGCAGGCGGTCTTCAACCCCTGTTCGGCCATCCCAAGCGTGGCGCGCAGCCCCGCACCCCCGGCGCCGACCACCACCACGTCATAGCTGTGTTCTTCGATCTGATATGCAGACATGCGTTCGTTTTCCTCAGGCGCTGAACAGGACGGTGGCGACCGACAGGATACCGGCGATGCCAAGCGCCCAGCACAGCAGTGTATTCGCAATCAGCAGCGCAGTGCGCAGGCCCTTGGTCGATACGTAGTCCTCGATCACCACCTGCAACCCCTGCATCAGATGCGCAAATGCCGCAGCCATGAACAGCACCGCCACCAGCGCGTGCCACAGGTTCGAATAGGTGGCGACGAACGCCTCATGCCCGTTGCCCAGCGCGCGGCCGAACGGAAAGATGAACAGCAGCGTCAGCGGCACCAGCGCGATCGAGGTCAACCGCTGGCTCCACCAGTGCCCCACCCCTTCACCGGCGGCGCCGTGGCCATGCACGCGGGCGTAATCGGTTCTGTATCCCATGTTCCGGCCTCCTCAGATGACGATGATGACGGTGACGAGGGTCATCACAACCGAGGCGCCCAGCACCACGTAGGAGGATTTCTCCACAATCTCGACGTCCATCATCCGGCCCGTGTCCCAGATCAGGTGACGGATGGAGTTGAGCATGTGATACCACAGCGCCCAGAGCGAGCCGAACAGGATCAGGTTGCCGATCCACGAGGTCAGCAGCCCGTCGACAGTCGCGAAATACTCCGCCGAAAACGCCCCCGCCGCAAACCACCAGACGATCAGCACCGCCGCCAGCGTCATGCCGACCCCGGTGATGCGGTTCAGGATCGAGGTGATGGCCGCCAGCGGCAGGCGATAGACCTGCAGATGCGGCGAAAGCGGGCGGTTGCCCCGGTTCACGTCTGCCATGCGGCGGCTCCTTTGCAGCGACGCCCCTGCATGCGGGGCGCAATCGGTATTCCGTGACATACCGGTTTCTTCCTGAATGTCACGCGCTCAGGCGGCGCAGGCGTCCGATTCGCGGCAATGTTTGCGCCCGCAGCACTCACACGCCCGCTTTCGTGATCACAATTTTTCTGCGTGTGATCACAAGGGCGGCGCGCCGCCGACTCAGACCGGCACCAGCGCCCAGTAATCGAAATCCAGCAGCACCTCGGGCAGATACTTGCCGTCCTCGCCGCGCAGCACGAAGGGCGCGCCCGTGGTCGCCACCAGCCGCAGCCGCAGCGCGCCCACCCCCGGCGCCGCCGTTTCGGCCCGGTCCAGCACCTCGGACCAGGCCCGCACGGTGTCGCCGGCGAAACAGGGGTTGGCATGGGCGCCACCGTTGATCGCCGCGATCATCTGCGCATTGGCCAGCCCGTTGAAGGACAGCGCGCGGCCGAGGCTGATCACATGCCCGCCATAGATCAACCGCTTCCCGTCCGTACGCTGGCTGGCATCGAAATGCACCTTGGCGGTGTTCTGCCACAGCCGCGTGGCCAGCATGTGCTCGGCCTCTTCCACCGTCACGCCGTCCACATGGTCGATGGTCTCGCCCACCGCATAATCCCCCCATCGGTGCCGCTCCCCCGCCTGCGCGAAGTCATAGGCGGAAAAATCCAGCCCCTTCGGCACCACCAGGTCGCCCGCCGCCACCGCCCCGGCCAGGTCCGGCACCACGGTTTCGGGTGCCGACGCCTCCGGCTCGCGCTTCTTCACCATCACCCAGCGGACATACTCCAGCACCGTCTCGCCGCGCTGGTTCAGCCCCCGCGTGCGCACCCAGACCACGCCGGAGCGCCCGTTCGAGTTCTGCTTAAGCCCGATCACCTGCGATTGCGCCCGCAACGTGTCCCCGGGCCACACCGGCGCCAGAAACCGGCCCTCGGCATAGCCAAGGTTCGCCACCGCGTTCAGGCTGATGTCCGGTACGGTCTTGCCGAATACCGTGTGAAACGCGATCAGATCATCCAGCGGACTGGCCCGCAACCCGCAGGCGCGGGCGAATTCGTCCGAGGAATACAGCGCCCCCCGCGCCGGATAGAGCGCGTGATAAAGCGCCCGCTCCCCGCCCGATAGCGTGCGCGGCACCGCATGGTCGATCACCTCGCCCAGCCGATAATCCTCGAAGAACCGCCCCGCCGCGGTCTTGTTTCGCGCCGCCTTGCCCATCGCTTGCCCCTTCATCTTGCCCAAAATACCCGCGGGGGAGGGCGGCTGTAGGCCGCCCGGGGGCGGCAGCCCCCTCACAGACCAGTCGAGGACGGCAGCCCCCTCAGAGCGCCCCCAGTTTCATGCCCGGGTCATACTCCGCGCCCGGCACATCCTTGACCACCGCCTGCGCGCAGCGCATCACGCCGGTGCGCGCGTCGAACGCATAGGCGGGCGCGCCGTGCAGCACCCAGCCCGCGTTCAGCGCTGCCGTCACCTTGTGGCAGAAGGCGGCGTCATCTTCGCCGGTGAGCAATCGATACGCCCGCATCCCGCTCACCCGAAGGGCCAGGGGCCAAGCCAGCCGTGGATCCAGCCCACTACCGCCGTCAGCACCAGCGCCGTCACCACGGCCGCGCCTTCCTTCCAAGCGGGCGCGGGCGGCGGCGGGGTCCAGTCGCGCCCGGCCCGGTTGATCAGGATGACCGACACCACCGCCCAGGCCAGCAACCCGCCGAACAGGATCACGCCCTGCACCGTGCCCACCACCAGCAGATGCGCCACCGCCCAGGCCTTGAACCCGGAAAGCTGCGGATGCCGGATGCGGCGCGCCAGATTGGTCTGCAGCCCCGAGACCGCGAATAGGTAAAAGCCCACCAGCACCAGCAGGTTGTTGATGTGGGTCAGGAACGGCGGACCCACCCACAGCCAGATCGGATCGGCCATGCGCCAGCCCAGCACCATCAGCACGATCCCCGCCAGCACGCTGACCCCGACGATGCCCTTGCCGGCCTCGCCCATCTCGGCCCGGCGTGCCGGGAACAGCCGTTTGAAAAGATGCGGCACCGACCATAGCGCCACCCCGAGGATCAGAACCAGATTGCCCATCATTGTGCCCCTTGCATGGTTGCGATCGCGGCGGCGCGGTCCAGCACCTGCCGCGCGGTCACGATATGCAGATTCTCCACGATCCTGCCATCCACAACCGCGACACCTTCGCCCCGCGCCTGGGCTTCGTCAAAGGCCGCAATCTGGCGGCGGGCCAGGTCGATCTCGGCCTCGGTGGGGGCAAAGACTTCGTTGGCGATCGCCAGTTGCGCGGGGTGGATCAGCGACTTGCCGTCGAATCCCATGTCGCGGCCCTGTTCGCATTCGGCCCGCAGCCCGTCGTCGTCCTTGAACGCATTATACACCCCGTCCACCGCGACGATGCCGGCCACCCGCGCCGCCATCAGGCACATCTGTAGCGCGGTCATCAGCGGCATCCGGTCGGCACGGAAACGGCAGCCCATGTCCTTTGCCAGATCGTTGGTGCCCAGCACGAACCCCGCCATGCGCGGCGCCTGCGCGATCTCCAGCGCGTTGAGCGCGCCGAGCGGGGTTTCCATCATTGCCCAGATGCGTGTGTCCGCAGTCTCGGGGCGCGCATCCAGCAGGTCGGCGAGCGCGGCCACATCGGCGGCGGCGTTGACCTTGGGCAGCAGGATCGCCTCGGGGCGCGTCCCGGCCAGCACGTCCAGATCGGCGCGGCCCCAGTCGCTGTCCAGCGCGTTGATCCGCAACAGTTTCGCGCGCGGGCCATAGTCGGTTTCCGCCAGCGCCTGCGCCAGCAACGCGCGGGCGTTGGCCTTTTCCTCCACCGCAACCGCGTCTTCCAGATCGAAGATGATCGCATCCGCCGCCAGCCCCGCCGCCTTTTCCAGCGCGCGGCCCTTGGCGCCGGGAATATAGAGGACGGAGCGGAACGGGCGGGTGTCCATGGGCGTCTTCCTTTTGGCGCGCGCCGACCATGGCAGGGGCGGCCGGGCAAGAATGTTGCGCCGTAACCTGCATGATCCGACACGAATGACAAGGGGTTTCGCCGCGTTGCAGCAACGGGGGTGTTGCGCCGCGCGCACCAGATTAACCTGAAAGTCGACAGCGCGCGCGCATCCTGATCGCCTGACATCCGCCCGCTTGCACCCCGACCGAAAGGACCTTGCCATGCCCGCGCGCCTTCTTTCCCTTTGCGCTGCCCTCTTCCTGCTCACCGCCGCTCCTGCCGCCGCGCAGCAGATGCAATGCGGCGAACGGGACCGCGTGATCGCGCTTCTGACCGAGCGGCTGCAACAGGCGGTCCGCGCGCGCGGCATCGCCGGGCGCGCGGTGATGGAGCTTCACGTCGCGCCCGAATCGGGGGACTGGACCATCACCGTGAGCCTGCCCAACGGGATGACCTGCCTGTTGGCCAATGGCAAAGGGTTCGAGCCGGTCGAAAGCGCCCAACCGGCGCGCGGCACGCCGGTCTGACCCGCCCCAGGGCCGCCGCAGCCACCGAACGCCCATATGTGGGCGCTATCATCCGGTCTGACGCCGATGCTGCGTTGCAGCAGCCTTGCGCGCGGGCGCCCGAGCGACTAGGCAAGGCGCGTTCATTCACCGACCGGAGACCAAGCCATGGCCAGACCCAAGATCGCCCTCATCGGAGCGGGGCAGATCGGCGGCACGCTCGCGCATCTCGCCGCGATCAAGGAACTGGGGGATGTCGTGCTGTTCGACATCGCCGAAGGCACCCCGCAGGGCAAGGCGCTCGATATCGCCGAAAGCGGCCCCTCCGAAGGGTTCGATGCCGTGCTCAAGGGCACCAACGATTATGCCGATATCGCCGGGGCCGATGTCTGCATCGTCACCGCCGGGGTGCCGCGCAAGCCGGGGATGAGCCGTGATGACCTGCTGGGCATCAACCTGAAGGTCATGAAGGCTGTGGGCGAAGGCATCCGCGACAACGCGCCGGATGCCTTTGTCATCTGCATCACCAACCCGCTTGATGCCATGGTCTGGGCCCTGCGCGAGTTCTCGGGCCTGCCGCATGAAAAGGTCGTGGGCATGGCGGGCGTGCTGGATTCGGCGCGCTTCCGGCATTTCCTGAGCCTGGAGTTCAACGTCTCCATGCGCGATGTGACCGCCTTCGTGCTGGGCGGACATGGCGACACCATGGTGCCGCTGGTGCGCTATTCCACCGTGGCGGGCATTCCGCTGCCCGATCTGGTGGAAATGGGCTGGACCACGCAGGACAAGCTCGATCAGATCGTCCAGCGCACCCGCGACGGCGGGGCCGAGATCGTGGGTCTGCTGAAGACCGGATCGGCCTTCTACGCGCCCGCGACCAGCGCCATCGAAATGGCCGAGTCCTATCTGAAGGATCAGAAGCGCCTCTTGCCCTGCGCGGCCTGGTGCGACGGGCAATTCGGG
>SL_7KL_010_BRINEDRAFT_10000882_pt1 | contig 14414 bp, 8 predicted proteins | sample SodLak_010_BRINE_FD_10663 | JGI IMG/M metagenome (IMG submission 10663)
CCCCAGTCTCCAAGCGGCTAAACTTGCAAGACCGAGGATCGTTGGTCCGAGGGGACATCTCAAACCGGTGTTTTGAGGACTCTAACGGGCGGTGCCAACACGAACGCTCCCACCTTCACAGGCAACTCATTGCAGCATCACAATGCTTTCCGGACCCTTGGATCAAGGCGGAGCGGTCCATGCAGTTGCGCGTAGAAAATTCCCAAATCGTTGGATACATCGACCAGATGAAAGGCCTCGCCGACCAAGAGGTAATGCCAACAAATCGCCTTCAAATTCGGCAACATCCTTGCCCGCTCGACCACCTGGGGTACCAGGGCCTCCCACCCGAGAATCGATTCAGTGGGCACCTTGCAAGCTCTCGTTACGGCGTCACCGTCCGGCGCGAGGAGGACCGTGTCCGTAATCTCTCCGGATTCGGGGCATACTCGACTTACCTCAACGCCTGTCGCCCGGCGGGGCCACGCTGCATACGGGCTTGGCGCTCGCCTAAGGGTAGAGAATGCAACGAAGGGCTCCCCGCCCTCTCGACCACGCAGGGAAGTTACCGACAGCACAGTCGGCCTCAACCAATCCGACTCAAGGAATCCGTCAAGACCATCAAGACGGAGCAGAATCGAACGACCCGCGGGCAGGCGTGCCACGCCATTCCCGACAACCGTCACCTCTGAACGGCAAGCAACCGGTTCGTCGCCGTCCGCCAACGGCTGGTCAAGTGCCCTTTCCAGCACCAGCGACCGGCTCTCGGAAGAGGACCACATCCCCGGATCTACGGGTCGCCGACCCACACGCCCATCACCGGGCAGCCCGTCCACCGTCGCCTGACTTTCGAGACAGGCGAATGCTCGCAGATCCAGAAAGGCAGGCGTTCGAATGCAATCATCGCTGGGCAACGTCAGGTAAACGCCATCCTCCCTCACTGCCTCCCGGAGCACCCGGCGTGGAAGAGGGCCCTCATCCCCGCTTAAATAAACCTGCTTGATCGGCAAGGCGAGGCCCGTTTCGAAGTGTAAATAAGAGAACAGCACTTCCTTTTTCCGTAGGAATGCGCTGCTCAAGCCGTTCAGCGTGCGGAGGTTCAAGCGCTCCGTGTCGGCGACATAATCCCTGCGGCGTGCCGCATCCCCGAACCCAGGGTAAAGCTGTTGCTTGTCCGAATTAAAACCGCGGCAAAAAGCCTTAACCGGCCGCCATGCAGCGAAGTGACTGATACGCCACTCGGAAGCTATAAAGCGGCGATACGTTCGAAGGCGCTGGTAGAAGGCGCGAAGTGTCCCATGAATCCCCATCGACTATCGCTGCTTTTCAATCATATCCAGCGCTCGAAAAACGCCTTGATTCGCGGATTCGACTTCAACGGAAAATGAAGCTGGGCGACCTGCACCCCGGGATAGCTGTTGCCTTCAAGCACTAGAAACCCATCGTCCTGCACCACAACGTCCCAGCCAACGTAATGCAGCGCCGGCAGAGCACGCATCGCGTTAAGCAGTGCCTCCTTGATCGTCTCCCAATGCGGCACCATCTGGCCAGCGACGGCTGCGCCGGTCTCCGGATGCATGGAAAAGCTATCCGGCCGGCACGACGACTCGTAGTGTCTGGCAACACCCAGCACGCCGGAATCAAGATCCACCAGAGCCGCCATGCCGCCACGGTTAAGGTTGTCCGTTGGCCGAGAGCACTCTCTACCTATTCGCTGCACGGCAAAGGCAATGAACGGGCCTTGCGCGTCGCGCATGGTGACGACGCGGACCGTGTTGATGGAATGCGGGTAAAGCCCGCTTGCATAGCTACCCTGACCAAGCAACTCGGTGACGAGATACGCGGTTTCTGAAATGTCGCCGAGCAGTTGGCCCGCTGTCTTGGCGACACCGTTAACCAGAAATGAGTCAGCGGAATCCCGGGACACCAGATGAATATTCTTTCCACCACCACCACTGGCGCGTTTCAGCACGAAACGCTCCGGCAAATTCGAATCACTAAGCGACTGCTCCGGCGATACCGTCAGGCACGCCTCGGTCAATGGGGAAAAGCGCCCGGATTCAATCAAGCCATAATTCAGCGGACAGCGAAAAAACGAGGAGAAGGCCTGATTGAACAACAACTTGTCATCCAGAAAGCAGCCATACTCACCATTGATGCGTCGCTTCATCAGGCGTTCGAAATCACCAACATAGAGGTCCACTGGAAGACCATTCGGACCACACTCGTACAAGTGGTGCTTGTCGGAGTGGAACCCTGCTTTCAAAAGCCGCCAGGCGAGCGGCCTTGTCGGAAAACCACTCAGTTCCCTCTCCTTGTTGAGGAACGACCGACCGTTTCGCGCAATAAAATACCAGCGCTTTAAGCGGCCAAAACGCTGACCTGTTTGCCGTCGCGCCCCGATCACGGGATATACCATGCCGTGAATCACCGCGCTTCAGTTCCTGGCGACTCGGCATCCATGGACTGCCACATGGATTGCTTACGGAAAGCATGGCGCCAAATTGCCCCCGCCACGTCGCGCGGCTCGCCCACCATGGGAAAGTGATGGCCGCCGATGCCTGGGTTCGAGTTAATCTCAAGTACAATCGGGTTATCCGGGGCATCGTCATTGATGATGATATTCACCCCGGCCCATTCCAGGCCGGGGATGGCGCGGACTGCCCTCACTGCCATCGCCTTTGCGGCGTCGGATACTTCATCCGTGGCATCGAAGCTATCCCCACCGATCGAAAAATTCGCCTCGCGTCGCAGATAGACTTTCTCATCCTTGGCAAGAATGCTATCGCGCCGATGGCCAGCTGCCGCCAAGAAGCGGACTGCCCGCTCATCAAACCGTATCGGCCGCGATGCAAGATGGGGATTTTTCGCGCGCAACTGGTTCTTTTCCTCAACCAACTGCTCAATCGTGGAGGAACCATCGCCAATCACGTTGGGCGCCTCACGACCAGCAACAGCGATCACTTCTCTGCCCACCACAAAAAAGCGATATTCCCGGCCAAGCACAAGTTCCTCGACCAGCACCCCGGCGCGGCTGATCTTCTTAAATGCCCAGGTGACGTCTTTTTCGCTGTTCATGCCGACCATGACATTCTGGCCCTTCTGCCCAGTTCGTGGTTTGAGCACGACGGGACCCCGCATCTTCTTCCAGGCTGCCATGGCCGCAGAAGAGCTTCTCGCAACGCTTCCCGCCGGAACGCGGACACCGGCTTGCTTCAACAGACGCTTGGCATAGTCTTTCCGGCCAATCAGCTTCGCTGACACCGTGGTCTCCACCGCCCGACATTCCCAAAACACGACATCGACCTGCTCCTTTGATGCCTTGAAAATATGGGATGTCGTCCAGCTGATGGAGGCGCCATCGCGCTTGGCGGCTTCGGCAATCAACACCGAACCCAAACTTCGTTTCATCAGCCAGGGGGCATAAGTCGGAACGAGATCCGCAGCGTAAGCATTGACGGCCCCGCGCACATCGGAAAGCTTGCTTTTTATCCTTTTTACCAGGCTTTCCCAAGCAGCATTTCTTGACACCGCGGCAGAGGAAGTTTCAATTAGATTGGACGCCTCTGTTTTATCTACACCGCTACTAAAAGTCCGCCGTAACCTGAACCCCGATTTAACTGGCCCTGACCGTTGCTTGACGGTGAAGTCGTCAACCCTCGCCCCGCGAGGCCCGGTTTTGCATAACTCGATAAGCGCTTCTACTTTTGCTCGGCCTCCCACAATCACGGCTTCCACTCGACCATCCGACCGATTGCGAACCCACCCACTTACGCCCTCTTTTTCCGCATTCCTCTTGAGCCATTGCCGAAAACTTACCTTTTGAACCCTCCCTTTAATGAGAAGATGAACGTTAACCTCTTCCTGCATATCGGCCGCGCTTCGCTCCAGCTTTTCGTCTTCGACTGTTTCAGGAAACAAAGCATTTATCACCGCCCCCGCGACATCCCTCTCTTTCCCTGCCGTTGGCCAATGGTGCCCAGCAAATCCGGGGCGATCGTTTACCTCACAAACTGCCCACCCCCCAACGCTTGGAGCTGCCTCAATATTTTTTATAAAAACGTCAAAACCCGCTATAAAAACTCCCCGGAATAGACCTTTCGCCGCACGCTCTATCAACTCTTTATAACCGGGATGAACGACATCCGTAACATCAACGTTTTCCCCAACCAGGGAAATATTGGAACTTAACCGCAGCTGCACAATCTCACCGCGATTTGGGACGTACTCCAACGAAACCCCTTTGGATTCCAAGAACCTTTCAGTCTCCGTGTCGAGGACAAGCGGTCTCCCACCGAGCCGTTTCTTTCTATCCAGATCCTTATCCTTTGCCAAATCCCGAATTGACTTTAAGCCATCCCCTTCGACGTATGCGGGAACTCGCCTAAGAACCCCAACAAGATTTCCAGCGACTGTTGTAAACCTATAATCATCGGAAAAAAAATGTTTCTCAACGACGATGCCCGAGTACTTTCCCGCGTTGACATCGAATGCTGCCGCAACGCCCTCAGTTGCGTTGAGATTAACGAAAACCCCGCGCCCCTTGTTTCCGCTATCTGGTTTTACCACGACGGGGAACCCAATATGCTCTGCGTAGGCAAGAGCCTCAGCCCTTTCGCTTTTATCAAAAACCTCCCCTCTTACAACTTCACAGCCAGTCACTTTCAATAAAGCGCGCGTCGCTTGTTTTTTTCTAGTGATCTCCGCAACGTCGTCGTTGCTTGCACTGCAATACCCGTTTCGAAAAAGAAATTTTTTTCCGTTACCTGATATCGCTAAAAAATCACCATCTTTGTATGCAGAAAGGCCACGACTGCGTGCGGCTACCACCAATGCGTAATGACCATATTGTTTTCCGCCAGGCCACCAAGAGCCGTCATCCTGTCCTGTTTCCACATTACTCTGATTATTTACTTCTCCTGACGGCAGCAGAGTTTTCGCAATTAACTTCGCGACATTACGAGGTTGGCCATACATGGGAAAATGATGCCCACCAATACCCGGCCGGGTATTAACTTCGATCACGATATGATTGGAATCTGATGCAGGCTCTGCATGGTCCGTTGCCATGATATCGACCCCGGCGACATCCAGTCCGGGAAACGCCCGCGTCGCACGCTCGGCAACTGCCATGAAACTTCTGTGTACCGTGTCCGTGATATCAGCGGAATCCGCGCCAGTCGAGATGCCGGCCTTCCAGTCAATTACAACGTACTCACCTTTCGAAGGAATACTGGCGAGCGTATAGCCCTGCTGCTTTAGAACATGCAGTCGATGCGAATCAAGGTTGATCAAGCGATTATTGAGATGTGGATTCGTTAAACGATGAGCGTTCTTCGTCTCCACCAGCTGAGCAATCGTGTCATTACCGTTACCAACAACCATCGGCGGCACCCTTCGCAGAACTGCCGCACACTTCCCCGCAATGACCAGATACCTAGCCTCTACTCCCCCTTCGAACTGCCTTTCGACAATGACGCCTTGCGATGTGTTCGCAATGGCCTCACGCCACGCTGGCGTGAAAGACTGACTATCGACGCCCAGGGAGACGCCGCGGCCCTTGTTGCCATCCACAGGTTTGATGACAACAGGTGCGTGATCACTGACATACTGGTGAGCCTCATTCTCCTGCGTTACGGAGAATACACACCCATCAGCGATGTTGAGGCCATTGGAATCAAGCAGCTCGCGAGCCAGCCCCTTGTTCTTTACAAGCATTTTTGCTAATGACGATGTTTGACTCGTCTCGGTCTCATAAAGCGCTACATCATGGCCGTTCGCGTTAGCAAACAGATATTTCCCGATTCTTTTTGTTTGGAAGCCAAGATCAGATAACTCGTTTTCAAGAAGACGTCTAGTCGAAAAGGATCCCCCTGAATATTCGTTAAATTTCAGATCAGCAATCGGATTTATCCTGGAAAAAGTTTTTCGCACAAATGCTTTAGAATCGGCTTCAATAACATTTGCGCTTGGAGCATCGCGCTGAGCATACCCGCTGATAATTTTCTTATCGGTTGCGCTGGAATCATCGGGTTTCCCCACAGAAAAACCTGTCACTTTATTGTCGCTAAACAATAAGCGCAGGGAAAGGCTTTCTTCAGCAAGAATCCCACTTGAACCAATCGTTACATTAGCAAGCGCACTATACGGCGTAACCGCCATCTTTTGATAGCGACCCGGTGAATTAAAAACGAAATTTCCAATAGAATAGGCAATTGTCTTTCCGCTGTAGGATTCCATCGGATGCAGCATATGTGGCCCATGGCCAATCACCATGTCCGCGCCACGCTCAACCAGTCGCTGTGCGGCAATACGGAGCCGGCTGCTTGGCGGCTTATAGTCAAAGCCCTGCCAGTGCGGGAAAACTATAATGTGGGATTCGGGCTCCTTAGTTCGGGCGTTTCGAATCCGCGATTGCAACTCACGGCTGCCAATCCTAGCGAGTCCCGGCTGATCCTCAGTGGCAAACACCTTGTAATCTTCCCGATAACGGCGCGAGGCGCGCATTGCGCCAAACACATAGACGTTTCTCGTGCCTGATTCGCATGGAACCTCAATCCTCAAAGGTTCTACAGCTTCATCTATGGTTTCTCCGGCACCGAAGACGGCAATGCCTTCCTTCTCGAAAAGGGCTTTTGTTTGCAGGAGAAGTCCCGGGCCGAAATCCATCGTATGGTTATTGGCTAGGCTGACCGCCTTGACCCCGATATTTTTCAGGCAAGCAATCGTTCGATCCGGGTCATCCCAACCCATGTATTGCTTATCGTTGGACACCGGTGTGCCAGGTCCCTTCGAAAGCACGCTCTCAAAGTTGATGATCAAGTAATCGCTATCTGCGACAAGAGGTTTTACGCCTTCAAAGAACGACATCGGATCGTTGACCAGTCGTTCATACTCTTTTTCACGTCCGGGACGGCTTAGGTAATAATCACCAAGGCTGGTGTCGCCGGCGAAAGTGATTTTGAAATCGGACATATTCGGGTCTCTATTGAGTAGAAGTGCGGACCGGGACTCATCAGTCAGGTCTGGTTAGCCGCGAGTGCTTCGGGCTGACGCACGGAGGGCTCAAGCCTGGCGTGTCTCAACAACCATGGCGCGAATCGACAACAGACCGCTGACCAACGCTTCCGAAAACGCGGCAATCCCGGTTGGCGCGCTGGCGAAAGTCGACGAGACTGCGCCTTCAACAGGGTCCGACACCTCCCATGTGGTTTCGATGCCTGCGCTCTTGGCCTGCATCTGCAACTTCGCGATTGCCGCGGACGCATCGGGCACACCGCTAGCGGTCAGGGTGACATTGATGCTCTCGGACTGCGGCGTATTTCGGATTGGGCTGAACTCGCGGGAAAGCAGTAAGTTGGCAATCTGTAACCGACGCTTTTTATCCGCCGGCAGAAGGTCGGCAAGATGTGGGCGCTCGGCACAATCAACCACCGACCATGCCTGCTTCGATGTTGGCGAGGTCATATCCTCAACGACAAGATCGATGACGCCGACGGACAAGCCGGGGACGGCGCGAACCGACTGCATGGCAGCATCGCGAATATCACCATGAACCCGCTGAGTTACATCCTGCTCGATAACTTCGGGCCGTAACGGGTCGTTCTGCACATGTACGATCAGCAGCACTGCATCGGTCGTCGCCAGACAGCACAACCGCTGCCCAGTCGTCATTTTCTCCAGAAGAAACCGCGTTCCACTTGGCGCGAGTCGCCGGCCGTCGTCGTCAATCTCCTCGGCAGATAGGCCGTATCGGCCATAGGCCGACCGAGCAAGATCGCTTGCCGTACCACCGGATTGCTCCGGGACGAGCCGCAGTGCATCAAAGGCCGTCAACAGTTCGTCGGCGTCACGAATGTCGGTCATCATTCGCCCGGGGTTCTCCCCAAGTGCCTCACGCAGCATTACCGGATATCCGATCCTCTTGGCAAAACGCAATGCCGTAGCGTAGCCCCGAATGGAGAATGTGGCGCCTTTTGGTACCGGAATGCCAGCGCGTTCCAGTAACGCGCGGCGAACGCGCTTGTCATGGGCGAACGACACCGCTGCAAGCGTCGAGCTATTCGGCACACCATGAACAAACGCAACCTCGCCGGGTGTTCCTCCCGCGACGCACCCAAGCAATAACTGACGCGGTAACAATACGGTATCAAGGCCATGAGAAAGCATGGCAGCATGGAGTTGAAATCCGTCCTCCATCTCAGGCGGAAGCTGCAGACCCGAGAGATCAAGATGCGCGCCATTGGGGGACGTGGGGCTACTTTCATTATTCGCCATGCCGCTTACCCCCGAATCTCGAAACCATTGGCGATGGACTCTAAGACGTGGTGGGTCTCAACAGATGTTGGTTGGGCCTTTTTCGGGCCCTTAATAGCCACTGAAGCCAACACGCTTACGGGAACACGGTCGCCGCAAATCACAACCTCGACCCCTCGTGGCCCACTCCGCCTGATCCATCCACTTACTCCGAACTCATCGGCGAGATGCCAGAACCACCGCCGATAGCCAACGCCAACAACCTGCCCCCGCACTTGAAGTTTCAAACAAAGATCCGTGGAAGGTTCGGCCTTGATTTCAGCACCATGGATCGCAGCTGCATGACGGATAAACGCCGCAGCCACGCCGCGGTGTGGCCCGAACATTGGGTATTCGGCACTTCCAATAGCGGCATGCGCGTTGAGTTCGCAGATACCAGCCTCCTGCTGATCAATCGGCAACCGATGATCCTGAATAAGCAAATCGACGCCACAATATCGCAGGCCGGGAATGGCTCGCACCGCCTGCCGGGCCGTTTCGAGAAGGCTCGGATGAATGACATCCAGCACCTCAATGCTGTCGCCGCCCTGAGAGAGGTTGCAGGAGTTAGCCAGGATGACGCGTTGACCGTCGTGCGGTACCGACGCGAATGTAAGCCCGCGGCGCTCAAGTTGGAACCGGGTTGAATCGTCAAACTTGATCAGTCGATGAATAAGGTGCGGGTTTCGCTTTCGATAATCGTTTTTCTGGTGGATAAGCTCGCCGACGGTTCGCAACCCATCCCCCACGACGGACGCTGGCTCGCGTTGAACTGCTGCGACAACCTCATCGTCAATAATCACGATTCGATAATCCCGACCATTGACGTGTTTTTCGATTATGAAGTCATCGTTACCAAGCTGGCTGCTCTCATAAATGCGAAATGCGCGCGCGAGTTCTTCTTTATTCTGGATATTGGCAACAACCCCGATACCGCGAACCCCAAGAACAGGCTTGCAAACAACCGGAAAGCCGATCTGTTCCGCGTAGGCCATTGCCGGCTCATAGGCACCACGTGGGAACATCCGTCCGCGCGGTGATGGCAAACCCAAGCGCCGAAAGTGGATACGCGTCGCTTCCTTGTGCGCGCAAAGGCCGAACGCCACACCGCTTGAAATACCAGAACGGCTGCCGCGAAACGCCATTTTTATGCCGTGTGCATCGGTGGCGATGAAGGCAGAGCGGTTGAATCGAAGAGTAGCGAGTCCGGAGGCCAACGCTTGCCTTTCGAGCAAATGTGACTTGGCGCCTTCGCCTCCCTTGCCGAGAGGGGTTAGGTAGGGCACCTCATCTTCGTAACTGTTAGCCACGTTTCCATCAAAATGAGGCGGTAGCGGACGCGGCCACGCAAAATAGCGTTGGGCGTGAGGCATATAACTCTCGTACGCAAGCTCAGGGGAAAGCGACATAACACCAGATTCGGAGCCTGAGGCGTTCTTGGCCGCACCGCCTGCGTCATATGCCGCAACGGCTTCCGCTACACTGCTAAGCAACAGATCCCTGAGACTCGCGATTAGATCTTTGTAGGGCTTCCCCTTTAAGATCCGAGCGGCGTACAGACGGGCGTGTGCTCTCGATCCAACCCAAGCCTTGCGAATGCCGCGCTCGGGCAACGCGTCGCGCATCGCCCGGCGTTTCCGTCTGGTTTTTCCAAGCTGGCTCAAAATCCGCATTACCTCATCGACAGAGCGCCGCGTGGCGCTGATATCAGTTGTATCAATACGGGTGCCAACCACCTGCTCGCCAGTCTCATCCAAAAAGCGCCATACGCCGCCGTCAACCTGAGGAAGACCGAGATCGAAAATGCCTTGGTAAGGCTTTCCGTCCAGTCGACCACGCACGAAACACATTACGCCCTTTTTCCCGCTAACAGTCTCGTGTTCTTCTAAAACAGCCTCTGGCCTCGCGTTGGGCAAGACATACTCAACGCCTTCAAGACTTTCAATGTGAAAGTGATGCATTACTTCGCTCATGAAATGTACGGGCACCGGATAGGACGCTGTCCTGACTGTTCGGACGGCAAAATTTTCTTAAGGCGATTCTTCATCAGAATCATTCTCCTGTAGGTCAATCGATAGAGTCTTTTTTTGCTGATTGAATTCCGCTGTTATGGACTCCGAATTCTCCGAAATCCAATAGGCCGGACCCGTCGCAATAAGCGTTCGATCACATCCAATCACTGTGTGTAAAATCGTATCCCCTTCGTTTGCCTTGATTGGTGAGGTGAGACGGCTGATGAGGATAATGCGACCGCCACGCTCGAGAATCTTTTTTAGACCCTGCGCCACATGCTTCGAGGCACTCCAGCTTATGATCAGCAGCGGCCGCTCACTAAGCCACGCTAAAACCAGGCCGATGCGGGCCTCCAATTTTTTCGGAACCTGCTCTTCGGCGGAACCGTCAGGATGTTTTTGGCCGTCACCAAGGGCTCTCGAGATCACTGCGGCTTCCTCGTCGCCAAAAAGAAATGCAACCCCGCTTAAAAGCCGTGAGGGCGTGACTTCAGATTCCGCCATGAGTGCGTTTGCGGTGCGCTGTCCGGTCGGCGGCACAACCAAGGCAACGTTGCACTTGATCCGATCCCTAAGACGCCCAGGGCGAGGCGCTAACGCCTCGGCCACCAAACTGACGCTATACCGGGATATACGTACCGGCATGGAAATGACGGCTTGATCACCTGGACGCAAGCGTATGCGTCTGGGGGAATCGTCGGGTGCGAAAATTCGGGACCTGGGAACAGGTAACCATTTCAAATTTTCGCAGGCATTCGTGGGTTCACTGCTCAAGCACGCATGGACGCGTTGGACGGACGTGTAGAATCGCGAATACCGGGCCAGCAGGTTAAAAAGTTGACGCACCCCACCGAGCGTGATCCGGAGGAGGAGGAGATATCCGATCAGAACCGCCCAGGGTAGATCTTCCTGGAGCGCCTGGCGTCCAAGGTAAACCACAAGGCTGGATACCACGACGGCAAGTAACAGATAGCCCACCAGCTCTGATCGCACGGCAGCCATGAAGCGATCTCGAAACGCCGCAGTTGCCGCTTTGATATTTCCGAACTCGTCTGGATCGATATTCGGTCCCTCGAAGGAGGTGGATTTCTCCGCATCTGCGAGGAGCTTCCTTGAGCTGGCACGGGCCGCCGGGTTCAGGGACTCAAACCGTCGGGTTGCACTGACGGCGCCACGATTGATCAGATAATAGAAAATCAGGGCTATGGCTGTGACAGCCGCGATGAGTACGGACGCGGTTGGATGCAGCCAAACGAGAGCTGAAGCACCTGCGACAATAACGGCAAGTGGTACAACGCCGTCGAACATCCACCGGCAAACAATTGCGCTTTTCCTTCCATCGCTACCCTGGATTTGTGCGAGGCATGCCTTGAGGCGGCGATCCGAAATGTATGCCGACTCCTGCGGTAACGACGCACCAAAGGAACGAATCGTGCGGGAGCGGATAAAAAGTTCTAGCTCGTACGCCAATTGCACCGTTGCGCGTTTGGCAAGGAATATAAGCGTCGAGCCGATGCCTAGGCACACCATGCCAGCAAGGCCGGCAGCGGTCAGCGTGATCGGGTCGCGAACGGGCCAATCGGCGAAAGGCTCGGGAAACGGCTGGCCGGCTTCCATCAACATTGCGTAGCGCAGTAGCACGAGCAAAGCCAGCCCGATAAAACCAACGCCAGCAACCGAGCTGAGGATAATTAGCGGAATGCCAACCGGTCTTATTGAAGCGGCTTGACGAATCAGCCAGGCCAACGCACCGAAGTACCGCTGGAATTGACGGGATACACGGGCTTGAAGCGACTGTCTGCCGCGCACGAGGTTGACCATTCAGGGCGTCACCGTGCCCACGCGTTCTAGGGGGATTACCGTTGCGTTCTCTGCTCGATTCATTTTATCGGCTTCCGTGTCAAGTGCGCTGAAACGTCTTTCGACGCATGAATGCTCTTGAGCGAGCCGCCATAAGCCAGGAGAGAAAGCGCGGAAAATCGCTCCAGCGAGACTTCGATAATTGCCCCCTGAGCAACTTTGCATACCGACGAAGCACCCAGTGCTGGGGTGGCTGTTTCAGGAAGTTGGATCGGCGAAGATCCCAATAGCGAGTCATCTCAGAGTATTTCGCTTTCCCCATCTTGCCGGAAAAATTACCTGTCTGGTTGTAGAAGGTCAGCTCACCTAGCCACAGATTCCGCCCATCCCATAATAGGTCAACGCGAACATGATCGAATTGTGAGCCAATTGCCTTTGCAATGCTTTTCGCGTCATGGAGATAGGCCGGGGGCGGCATTGATAGGTCGGCTTTTCCGACTGTTGCGGCTTTCTTGCTCCTTACAACCTTTCCGGAAGCAGAAACCTCCCAAGCGTTCGCATATATATTTTGGAAGCGCCCCCAAATGTGAACTATACGACCGATCCGTTTTCCGAAGGTGTAAATTTTAATTTCTTCAAGCCCATAGGGTCCGTTTGTTTGTATCTCCTTTTCCAGGAGCAGTTGTTTTTGTATCGCGCCGTAGCCCCATTTTCCATCTTTCAAACTGTAATCCAATGCAAGCCATTTGTCGCCGATGGCGGCGAGCTCGGCAGGGGTAATGCTGTTCTTTGAAATAAACTTGAGGCGTCCGCTGTTGTTATTCGGCTTGAAGACAACTCTCCCCTCCAAAAGGTGCTCGGGGATAGTGGATGCGTCTGTCCCCGACCAGAGGAGCTCCGCAACTCTCAGGCTTGGGATATTTTTGGCAACCCATTGTTTACAAATAATTTTGTCGATTAGCGTCGGGAAACGTGGATCGTGATCAAAAACCTTGCGCCACAAAAACTTCTCATTCGCGGTGATAGGGAATGCGGTGCAGGGGTAGTGGCCGTTTCGACGGACGAACTTATTGGTCAGGTTCGGGTAGCGCCACCACATCCAGACGGTCAGTAAGCCGAGGAAAAGCTGATGGCGAAGCTTCATAGCAGGGCGTTCCCCGGGCCAGGCTTTGCCCCGATCGCATAGGCGAGACTCCAGGGCATGCTGGAGCCCTGGCTGTCCTCATAAATACCGATACTGCTTCGAAGTAACAGGTGCGTCTGCGCTTCTGGCAGAAGCTCAAGACCGAATAACCCATGGGCGAATTTGCAGAGCGAGGCAGTGTCGGGACACGACCATGAGAAACACTCAAGGCGCTCTTTTATATGGATGAAACCCGCAGAACGAAGATGCCCCTGAAGTTCATCAACGGCAAAAAATCGACCGTCATGCCCAGTCGCTGTCCAGATGTCGACCGGCCCATTGAGGAAATCGGCGGTTGACGTCCCGATCCGGACGTCTGCGATCACAGCGACCCCACCCGGGCGCAGGACCCGGAACGCCTCACGGAAAAAGCCGGTCAATTCACGGCCATCCAAATGGTGCAATCCAGCGAGGCTTGCAACTTTATCCGCCGAGGCGTCAGCAATCGGCAGGCGCCAGATTGGCGCGATGTGGGTTTTGAACCGGTCTGCAAGAGGTTCACCGAAGGGCTCCGACGGTTCTATGCAAATGACATCGGCATCGGCGGCGGCTAGCGCCTCTGCAACAAAGCCTCCACCGGCCGGAACATCGACGATCCGCTCACCTGGTTGCGGGTCAAGAAGGCGCAACAGGCAGGCCCGTTCCTCGTTACGCGCTTCCGGGAATGCAGCCATCGCCGCGTTGTATGAATAACCCCGATGGTCGAAAGTATCTGTATAGACGGTCATCACAAAGGAGTTGTGAGAATTATTTGCATTGCGTGACAAAGATAAACACCTTGGCGGGCCAGGAAAACGTCGTTCGGAATTTGTCCTCCAGGAACTCGTACTTTAAATGGGCGATGTCACTGCATTGGTGCCCTTGGTTTTGATGAGGTAACCACGCTGCTTCGGGTGGCACAACGGCGCCGGGGTTTTCCATTTCTGTGGCGGCGTACATCGTGTGCCGCGGGGGAAGCTTACCGCATCACACCGCGTGCATTCGCTTCGCTTAATGCACCCTACGAGGGCGGGGGCCGGGGCCGGGAGGGCGGTTAGTCCGTTGTTGGGCTCAACCGCACGAGTGGCGCAGCGGGTGAATCCACCAGCAGATACAGTAAGCCGTCCGGGCCTTCGCGGACATCGCGGATGCGCCAGCCACGGTCG
>SL_7KL_010_BRINEDRAFT_10000883_pt1 | contig 14412 bp, 12 predicted proteins | sample SodLak_010_BRINE_FD_10663 | JGI IMG/M metagenome (IMG submission 10663)
GGCCGTGGTTGGTGCGCGGGGGCGGTCAGTTCTGACCGCCCCCGCGCACCAACCACCCCGCGTGGAGCACTCGGGGCGTCAGACAGGTCATCCGCGACCGCTTGGTATCACCATCGCCAACGCGCACCCCTGCGCCGGCGGCGAGAGCGGGTCAGCCCACCCGCCGGGGCGGGCCGACCGCCACCTCGACGTCGCCGCCGTAGCGCACATGGGCCGGTGGCCGACCCCCCACGTCGTAGCCCGCCGCGGCGACGAGTTCATCGTCGAGGTGGCGCAGTGACGCGGCACGCAGCGGCCAGGGACCATGGTCAACGAGCGCCCGCAGCAGGTGACCCCGAGGGGTGGCCACGTAGAGCGACCAACGGGCGGAGAGGAAGTCGTCCAACGGCGTGCGGTCGGCGTCGGCGACCGGTGCCCCGACGTCGACGATCGCGTGGCTCGTAGCCCCCGCGGGCGCCGGCCAGCGCCGCACGGCCCGGTACGCCAGCCGATCGCCACGCCGCCCGATCCGCATCGACGACCAGCAGTAGGGCAGCCGGTAGCCGAGGCGGGCCACGGCCGTGGGTGCCAGCCGGGTGATGTCGAGGGAGTCGAAGTACACACCGCGGCCACCGTCCGGGCCGACGACGTAGGTGCGGACGTTGGTCTCGGGGAAGGTGCCCTGGGGCAGGGGCAGGCCTCGAGCCAGCCCTCGGGGCAGCACCCGGCGCACAGCGGGCCCGCCTGGGCCCAGACCGATCCCGGCCATCCGGAACGGGATCAGCCCGACCCACGCGCGGCCGCCATGGACGTCGGGTTCCAGGCCCGCCGGTAGCTGCGCGGCCACGGCAGCAGGGTCCAGATCCCAGTGCAGGTAGGTCAGCGCCTCCCACCGCATCGTGAGCAGGGGTGCCTCGACCCGCGCGGTCGGCGTGGCGGAGATGGGCTCGGTGACCAGGTGCTCCATGGGCGGGGTTCGGCCCCAGCGCGCATCATGGACCGCCGGGCGCACGGCCGAGTGGGTGGCGCGCACCGAGCGCCCGTCGGTCACCTGTCTACCGTGCCGTCCATGTCGGGCCGCAGCCGAGCGCCCCGGCAGGCCGCTTGGGGTCGGACACCGATGTCGCTCTCCATCCGCACCGTCACCGGACTGGTCGTCGCTGCCCTGCTCCTCAACGCCTGCACCGTCGCTGACCGCATCGGCGAGGGCTGGGCGAACACGATCGGCCAGGCCCTGACCGGGGTGCTGGAGGCTGCGGACTGCAGCAGCCTGCGGATCGACGAAGCCCGGGGCGCCCCCTTCGACACGATCGACGTGGACGGTTGGACGCCGCTCCCGGCAGAGGACACCTTCCTGCTCGCCCGGTACGAGGCGGCGAGCACCGACCCGGTCGTGGTGGTGGTCGACGACCACTCCGAACAGGTGCGGCTGCCGGTCCCCGTCCACCCCGGCGACCCTGCGGGCGGGGGTACGACCACGGTGACCTTCGGCATCCTCGACGACTCCCTCGACGACTCCCTCGACGACGCCTCGGACGAGGCCCGAACCAGCTGGTGTGACGACACCTTCGAGGTGGCGATCGACGGGCTGCCGGACGAGGGAACAGCGGGATCGGCCGCCGAGGAACTCACGCGCGTCCTTACGCTCCTCGACGAGGCGCTCGAGCCCTGGGACACCACGGCGGCACAACTGCAGCGTCTCACGCCCGAGCAGGTGGACGCGGAACTGGCTCCGGCCTACGTGGTTGCCCGCCTGGCGCTGGACCCGGACGGCCTCCCGGGTCTGCTGGACGAACTGGATGCGGACGAGCGGGACCTCGCCGACCGGTTGGTAGCGCGGCTGTCCGACCAGCACGATCCGGGTACCGAACTCGACCGGCACCCCGGGGTGGATGTGCAGGCCGCGGCGGCGACACCGCACCCTGCGGTGACGCTCGCCTCCCTGCGCACGGGCGGAGGACCGGGCGGTGTACCCGCGCTCCCCGTGCAGTCCGACGCCGGCTCATCCGCCGGTCCGCAGGCGTGCATCGCCACCACGCTGCCTGACCTCTCCGCGCTGGTCGGCTACCAGCTGTCCGGCAGCACCATGATCTCCGGAGCGCCGGGGGTCGCCCTGGACACGGCGATGCTGCTCGCCGGGGTGCCCTACCTCGGACGCGTCGGGCTGCCGACGGTGCTGCTGGCGTGGATGACGAAGACGGCCTCGGCGATGCTGGAGGGGATGCTGCCCTCCACGCTGTCGGGCGCCTCGGTCAGCTCCTCGCCCGATCTGCTGTGGGAGGACGACGTCGACGGCGGGCTGGTGGAGGAGGTCTCGCTCACCTTCACCTCCACGGGATGGGACAGCGGTCCGGCCCTGTTGGAACTGGTGACGATCCTCGCCGACCAGGGGCTCAGCCGGGCGGTGCAGGCCCGGCTCCAACGGATCGTCGGACGTGCGGATCGCGGCGGGCTGACGGAAGCATGGCAGCACGACCAGATCGTCGAGCTGTTCGCGTCGAGCGGTGGCTCGGCGCTCCAGGACGCGGCCGTCGCTGCCCAGACGGAGCTGATCGCCGAGCTCACCTCCTGGATCGTGACCACCTTCGTCTCCGAGCTCATCTCCTCGCAGGGGTGGGTCGAAGGTCGCTCCGCACTCAGCACCGAGCCCCGCTGCTGGCGGGCGACGTCCCGGGCTCCGGACCTCGACGAGATGATCGAGATCAGCTACCTCGACGCCATCGAGGAGGGGTTCATCCCCGAACAGTTCCTGGCCCGCGAGATCGGTACGGGCCTCATCGCTGTCGAGGTGGAGCTGCCCATCGGCCAACACCTGCTCGGACCCGTCGGCGCCGAGGCCCGCGATGCGACGGCCACCTTCACCAGCCGTGACACCGTCGAGGTGCTGGCCATCGAGCTCGTCTGGGACCCGGCCGAGGAGGTGGTCTCCCCTGGTGACGTGGTCGCCCTCAACCTGCAGATCCACCACGCCCACGACGGCCGGGTCCGTGTGACCGACTCGCTGGGGACCCTGGACCGGGAACTGACACCGACCGACGGTGGGATCATCTTCTACACCGTGCCCGACGACTGGGACGAGGCCGGACCCATCCTGGTCACGGCGCAGAGCCTCAGCACCGACGGCCTGCGACGGCCGAGTCACCCGGGCTACCGGGGCGAGATCGCACGCTCGGCCACCCTGCTGCCCGAGGGGGCGCCGGCGCTCGCGATCACCCCACCCGCACCCTGCGTGGAACCCGGAGAGACGGTGACGTTGCGTGCGGTGAACACCGCGGATCCGACCAGCGACGTCGAGGTGGTGTGGACCGCCGGCGCCGGGAGCATCTCCGCGGCCGGGGTCCTGCGCACGCCGGGCCAGCCCGGGGAGGTCGAGGTGACCGCGACCGCCGTCGCCGACGAGGCGATAGCCGCGACCACGGTGGTGCAGGTCGGGACCTGCGAGGTCTGCACCTTCGAGGTCGAGGTCGACGGGCTGCTCGGTGACGTGCCCCGCGTCACCTACGACCACACCAACGCGCCACCGCCCCCGGCGCCGTTCCTGCCGACGGTGCCCACGATCGGTGTCGCCGATTGGACGACGGGCGCCATCGACGGCGTCGGTGTCCCACACCTCGGCGCGTCCACCGTCTCCGGTCCCGACAGCGGTGCGGTCGTCGTCACCCTGTACGGCGAGCCTTTCCAGCTGTGGGAGCAGTTCCGGGGACGGTTCAACCGCGCCGACGAGTTCGCCCGGGAGGGGATCTTCGAGGGGACGTACGAGAACCTGCCGGTGGAGGGGTGGCGGAACCCGGAGGCGACGATGACCCTCGACGTCGAACGCCGCGAGATCGCGGCGTACCGCAGCGAGTTGATCGAGATCCCCGCCTACCCGGTGCTCCACGTCCGGGGTGAGATCACCGGTCCGGTGCTGGTCGGCCGGCGGTTGACCGGATGGCAGGGGCCCTCACCCGCTACCACGTCGCGCTTCGAGGGCGAGCCGATCGCAGGCCAGGTGACGATCCGCTTCGAGGGGACCTTCCAGCCGCCCTCCGAGGACTGGCCACATCCCGAGTTCGACCCGAGCCTGGGCCCCGACGCCTTCGGTTCGGACGCACCACCGGGCCTGCTGCGGACCTTCGACCTGGACGCGACGAGCTGGTGCGGTCCGGTGCACGTGGGACTGGACAGCCGTGGTGACGGCGAGCCGGCCCCCATGGGTGGCGTCCGGCCACCGGCGACCCAGGAGCCCCCGCGGCTGCCCGCCCTGCCGAGCCTGCCGGGCTCGTGACCGGGCGCTCACCCGTGCAGCGGCAGGCCAGCGGCGGCGAGGTAGGCCTCGCCGATCGCCTCCGCGAGCGAGGGATGGGCGTGGGTGATCGCCGCGAGCTCCACCGGCACCGCGTCCCAGGTGGTGGCGAGCGTCGCGGCGGCGATGAGCTCGGTGGCCTGGGGGCCGACGACGTGCACACCGAGCACCGCACCGCCGTCCCCGGGTGCGCCGACGGGGGGCGCGCCCGCGCGGTGGACGACCTTCACCTGGCCATCGCTGCCGGCGATGATCGCCTTCGCGTTGCCCCGTAGCGAGGTGGTGGTCGCCACCACCTCCTCGCGTCCGAACCGCTCCACTGCCGCCGCCTCGGTCAGCCCGACCGAGGCCACCTCCGGGTGGGAGTAGGTGACGCGCGGGGTGTAGGTGTGATCCACCGCCGGGGTGGCGATCCCCGCGATGCGGTCGGCGACCACCATCCCCTCCGCGAACGCCGCGTGGGCCAGCGCCAGTGTCGGCCGCACATCGCCGACGGCCCACACGTGGTGCATGCTGGTCGCCCCGACAGCATCGGTGACGACGTACCCGCGGTCGTCGAGCAGGCCGAGCTCACGGGCCCCGAGGTCGTCGGTGCAGGGGGCGCGACCGACCGCGACCAGCACCCGGTCGGCCTCGAGCCGCCGCGTCGCACCCGCCACCTCGACGTCCAGGACCGCACGACCGCCGGTCACCGTGACGCCGCCGACCCGCCCGTCGCTGACCACCTGCACGCCGCGGCGTCGGAAGGCGGCCTCCAGCGCCGCCGAGCTGTCGCTGTCCTCGAGGGGCAGGAGCCGGTCGAGGGCCTCGACGATGGTGACCTCGGTGCCCATGGGTGCCCACATCGACGCGAACTCGACACCGACGGCGCCCCCGCCGACGATCACCGCGCGCTGCGGCGGCGTGGTGAACCACAGGGCGTCGTCGGAGGTCTGGACGACCTCGTGGTCCACGGGGAGCTCGGCGAGCGGGCGGGGTACGGAGCCGGTGGCCAGCACGACGTGGTCGGCGACGAGCTGTCGGACCGTGCCGTCCCCGGCCATCACGGTCACCGTGCGTGTCCCGTCCTCCACCTCCAGGCGCCCGTGGCCGTCGTAGCGGGTCGTCCGTGCCGCCACGAGGTGCTCCAGGCCCTTGTGCAGACGGGTGATCACGCCGTCGCGGAAGGCACCCAGCGCGTCGCCATCGAGCCCGTCATGGGTGAGGCGCAGCCCCAGCACCTCGGCTCGCGCCACCTCGTCGAGCACGCCGGCGACGTGCAGGATCGCCTTCGACGGGATGCAGCCACGGTGCAGGCAGGTTCCACCGACGCGGTCGCGCTCCACGAGAGCGACGTCGAGCCCCCGCAGGGAGGCCCGGAAGGCGGTGGCGTACCCGCCGGGACCACCACCGATGACGACGACGTCATGCCGGATCGGTGCGTTGGCGCCGCTCACAGGTGCAGCAGCAGCCGGCTGGGCTGCTCGCAGAGCTCGGCCACCTCGGTGACGAACCGGCCCGCCTCCCCGCCGTCGCAGATGCGGTGATCGAAGGCCAGCGTGAAGCGACCCACCTGACGGATGGCGAGCTGCTCCGCGCCGTCGCTGCCCGCGACCACCCACGGCCGCGACCGGACGGCGCCGACACCGAGGATCGCTCCCTCCGGGTGGTTGATGATGGGGTCGCCGTCGTCGTTGCCGAAGGCGCCGTAGTTGTTCACGGTGAAGGTGCCGCCGGTCAGCTCCGCCGGCGTGAGCGTGCCGGCACGGGCGGCCTCGGCGAGCCGGGCCAGCTCCAGGGCGAGTTGCAGGGTGGAGCGGGTGTGGGCGTCCTTGATGTTGGGGACCACCAGCCCCCGGTCGGTGTCGGCGGCGACGCCGAGGTGGATGTGCTCGAGGAGGTGGATCTCCCCGGCCTCGCGGTCGATGCGGGCGTTGAGGGTGGGGAAGCGCCGCAGCGCCAGCACCGCCGCGCGCAGGATCAGGGCGAAGGGGGTGATGCGCACGTCGAAGCCCTGCCGCCGGGCCTCCGCCGTGAGCTCCTCGCGCAGGTCCCACAGCGCGGTGAGGTCGGCGTCTCTCGAGCAGGAGGCGGCGGGGATCTCGCGGCGGGAGGTCTCCATCTTCTCCACGATCCGCTTGCGGACGCCCCGGATGGCCTCCACCTCGCCGGGGCGGCGCCCCCGGAAGCCGGGGACGGGCTTCTCGCCCGGGCTCGGCGTGTGCAGGGTGGGCGCGGGTTCCTCCGGTGCGGGCGGTGCGGCGGCGGCCTCCACCTCGGCACGGGTGATGCTGCCCTCCGGACCGCTGCCCGGGGCGAGCGCCGCCAGATCGACGCCGAGGTCCTTCGCGAGCTTGCGGACCGGCGGCTTGGCGAGGGGCTTGGCCGCGGGAGCCGCCTGGGTGGCGCCGTCCTTGCCGGCCGGCTGCCCCTTGCCACGTCGGCGCCGGCGCGTCCCGGCCGCCGCCTGTCCGTAGCCGACCAGCGGCTGGGGCTCCTCCTCGGCGTCGAGCGCACTGGCCGGCGTCACCGTCTCAGCATCTCCCGGCGAGCCGGCGGTGTCGACCGCTGCGGGCGCGGCCGCACCGACCTCGATGCGCACCAGGACCGCGCCCACCTCGATGGTGTCGCCCACCTCGCCGAACCGCTCCACGATGCGGCCGGCGAAGGGCGAGGGGACGTCCACCGCGGCCTTGGCGGTCTCCACCTCGACGACCGGATCGTTGAGCGCCACCTCGTCGCCGACCGCCACGTGCCAGTGGACGAGCTCGCCGTCCTCCAGACCCTCACCGAGGTCGGGGAGGGTGAACTCCCGGATCTCGCTCACGTGCGCCCTCCTCGGTGGGTCGGTCGGTCGGTGGGTGGGTCGGTGGGTCGGTCGGTCAGTACGCCATGGCTCGCTCGACGAGGTCGAGGATCCGGTCCACGTCGGGGAGCCAATAACCCTCGAGCTTGGCCGGCGGGTAGGGGGTGTCGAAGCCCGTGGCCCGCAGCACCGGGGCCTCGAGGTGGTAGAAGGCGGCCTCCTGCACGCGGGCTGCCACCTCGGCGCCCATCCCGAGGGTGCGGGAGGCCTCGTGGACCACCACGGCCCGGCCGGTGCGCCGCACGGAGGCCACCACTGCGTCGGTGTCCATCGGCGACAGCGACCGCAGGTCCAGCACCTCCAGCGACCAGCCCTCCTCCNCGGCGGCCTCGGCGGCCTCCAGCGCCGTGCGCACCATCGGCCCGTAACAGACGATGGTCACGTCCTGGCCGGAGCGGCGGACCACCGCCTCGGNGTGGGGCGGGGCGGTCACAGGCAGCTCGATGTCGGCCTTCATCCAGTACCGGCGCTTGGGCTCGAGCAGGATGACGGGATCGTCGCTGGCGATGGCCTCGCGGGTCAGGGCGTAGCCGTCCTCCGGGGTGCCGGGGGTGACCACGGTCAGCCCGGCGGTGTGGACCCAGTAGCTCTCGGGCGACTCCGAGTGGTGCTCCACCGCCCCGATGCCCCCGCCGTAGGGGATCCGCACGGTGACCGGCAGGCGCAGCGTGCCCCGCGAGCGGTTGCGGAGCTTGGCGAGGTGGCTGACGATCTGCTCGAAGGCGGGGTAGGTGAAGCCGTCGAACTGCATCTCGGCGACGGGGCGGTAGCCGTACATCGCCAGCCCGATCGCCGTGCCGATGATCCCGGACTCCGCGAGCGGGGTGTCGAAGCAGCGCTGGTCACCGAAGCGTGCCTGGAGCCCGTCGGTGACCCGGAACACGCCACCGAGCTTGCCGACGTCCTCCCCGAAGACCAGGACCCGGTCGTCCTCGGCCATCGCGTCGGTGAGCGCGCGGTTGATCGCCTGGGCGAGGGTGACGGTCATGCGTCACCTCCCGCGTCCGGGGACCCGGTGGAGGTTGCCGGCGGCGGTCCGCTCCCGTCCTGGTCGTACACGGCCTCGCCCGCCCGGGCGAGGAGCTCCGCGCGGAGCTCCTCGCGTTGCGCGGCGAGGTCGGCCCGGTCGGCGAGGGTGACGTGGTCGAACAGCTCCAGCGGATCGCCGTGCGGCGCGTCGTAGATCGCGTCACGCACACCACGTGCCCGTTCGGCGGCCTCCTCCTCGAAGGCGGCCTCCGTGGCGTCGTCCAGCAGGCCCCGCTGCCGGAGATGGTTGCGCATCCGGGCGATCGGGTCGGTGCGCGCCGCCTCCTCGAGCTCCTCCTTGGTGCGGTAGCGGGTGGGGTCGTCGGAGGTGGTGTGGGCCTCCATCCGGTAGGTCAGCGCCTCGATCAGGGCGGGGCCGTGGCCGGCACGCGCGTCCGCGACGGCACGGCGGGTCACGGCGTAGGTCGCCAGCGGGTCGTTGCCGTCGCAGCGGTAGCCGGGCAGGCCGTAGCCCACCGCCTTGTGGGCCAGGGTCGGCGCCGCGGTCTGCTTGTCGAGCGGCACGGAGATCGCGTACCGGTTGTTCTGGACGAAGAACACCACCGGGGCCTGCATCACCCCCGCGAAGGTCATCGCCTCGTGCGGGTCACCCTCGGAGGTCCCCCCGTCCCCGAAGTAGACGAGGGTGACCAGGGGGTTGCCGTCGAAGCGGGCACCCATCGCGAAGCCGGTGGCGTGCAGGGCCTGGGTGCCGATGGGGATCGACAGCAGCGCGAAGCGGTGCTCGTAGGGGTCGTGGTCGGACAGCCACGTGCCGCGGAACAGGTGCAGCAGATCGGCCGGGTCGACCTCGCGGACGATCGCGCTGCCGAGCTCCCGGTAGGAGGGGAACACCCAGTCCTCGTCGTCCAGCGCCCAGGCGGAGGCGACCTGCGCGGCCTCCTGGCCCAGGCAGGAGGCGTACACCCCGAGCTGTCCCTGCCGCTGGAGGTTGATCGCTTCCCGGTCCACGCGACGGGTGATCACCATCGCCCGGTGGATGGCCACGAGCTCCTCGTCGCTGAGGCTGACGGGGTAGGTCTCGTCGGCGTGGAAGCTGCCGTCCGGTGCCAGGAGCCGGACCGGGTCGGCGGGGGGCAGCAGGCTGGCCGGCTCACGCGCGCCTGCCGCCGGTGCGGTCACGTCCTCACCCACGTGGCCTCCCTCCGATCAGCGCTCCCGCCGGACCCACGGGGCGGCCCGGCACCGATCGCGGTCCGAGCGTCGTCGATCGGACCGAGAACGCACGACCTTAACGCCTGTGACCTGCCGGTGCGCGGCCTCCTTCCGAAGCTGCGCGACGACGTGGCTAGAGTGCGCGGGAGGCGAGCGAGGAGAGGGAGCGCATGAAGATCGTGGCGGGGTTCCTCCGGTCCCCCGAGGGCCGGGCAGCACTCAACCGTGCGTTGAAGGAGGCGGAGCTGCGCGACGGTGAGCTGCTCGTCGTCCACTCGATGCGGGGTGGTGAACGCGACGAGCTCGAGCAGGTGATGAGCTACCGCGAGGAGTTCGAGCAGCTCGAGCGCAAGCTCGAGGACTCGCCGGCGCGCTACCGCCTGGTCGAGTACGCCCGCGGCAACGCCCCCGCCGAGGACCTCCTCCAGGCCGCCAAGGACGAGGACGCCGACATGATCGTCATCGGCATCCGTCGCCGCTCCCCCGTGGGCAAGCTCATCCTCGGCTCCAACGCCCAGGACATCCTCCTGCACGCCGACTGCGCCGTGCTGGCGGTCAAGGCCGCACCCGAGGACGAGTGACCCGCGCGGGCTGACCGGCCCGCGCGGCTGCAGGGGCGACGCCGAGGTGGCAGCGCCCCGCTCGCGGGCTGGCTAGAGCCGGGGGCGCCGGCCGACGACGACCCCGGCGCGCCCAAGACGCTCCGCAGCCCGCCGCAGGGCCGGGCACGCAGGGTTCCATAGGCCGCCGCAGGGCTCGGCTCTGGGCTCCGCAGGCCTCCTCAGGCCTCCTCGGACGGCGGCTCCTCGGCAGGCGCGGGACCCGCGCCCTCGGCCGCCACGGGTGCCACCGGCCCACCCATCCCGTGCACACCGCCGTCGACGTGCACGATCTCGCCGGTGATGGCCGGCGTCCAGTCCGACAGCAGGGAACACACGACGCGACCGACGGGCTCCGGGTCGCGGGTCTCCCACCCCAGGGGTGCGCGCTCGCTCCACAGGTGCTCGAAGGCGCCGATCGTGCCGATGGAGCGTGCCGCCATGGTGTGCAAGGGGCCGGCGGCCACCAGGTTCGCGCGGATCCCCCTCGGTCCGAGGTCCCGGGCGAGGTAGCGGTTGGCCGCCTCGAGGCCGGCCTTGGCCACCCCCATCCAGTCGTAGCCGGGCCAGGCCACCTGGGCGTCGAAGTCCAGCCCGACGACGGCTCCGGGGCCGACGGCCAGGAGGTCCTGCAGTTCCGCGGCCAGGGCGACGTAGGAGTAGGTCGAGACCTGGAAGGCGGTGCTCACGTCCTCCCAGGGCGCGGTCAGGAAGCCACCGTCGAGGCAGGAACCCGGGGCGAAACCGATGGCGTGCAGCAGCCCGTCGAGCCGGCCCCACCGCTGCTCGAGGTCGGCACGCACCGCCGCGAGGTGTTCCGGTTGGGTCACGTCCAACTCGAGCACGTCGGGCTGGGGATCCAGTCGGGCCGCGGCACGCTGGGTCAACCGCATGCCGCGTCCGAACCCGGTGAGGACGATCTCCGCACCCTGCTCCTGGGCGACCTTGGCCGCGAAGAACGCGATGGAGCGCGGGTCGAGGACGCCGGTGATCAACAGCTTCTTGTCCGCGAGCAGCACGGTGGACTCCTAGGGGGTTGTGGGGCCGGTGTCGGTCGGGTGGGCAGGGTCGGGTCGGACGCCGACGACCACGGCCATCGCCACCCCGGCGTCATGGGACAGCGAGCAGCTGAGGCCGGCCAGCTCGCCGTGCAGGTACAGCTCGGGCGCGCCGGTGGCAGCAGTCCGGACCTCAACGGCGTGGAAGGGCAGCCGGAGGTCTCCCAGCGCCTTGCGGGTGGCCTCCTTCGCGGCGAACCGCGCCGCGAGCCGGGCACGCTCCACCTCGGAACCCGGTCTGGCACCACCACGCGATGCGTCGGCGCGCTCGCGCGCGGTGAACACCCGGTCCGCGAACCCGGGCCGCCGATCGATGGCGGCGGACAGACGGGCGATGTCCACCAGATCACAGCCGGTCACGAGCCCGGTCACTGGCCGACCTCCCCACCGCCGGCGGCGGAGAAGGTGGTGGCGAGCTCCGAGCGGGACAGCTCACCGAGCTGCGCCTGCAGCTGGAGGTTGAAGGAGCGCCGGGCCCGGGGTGTGTCCTCCGGGGGCGGGAAGGGCGGCCCGAAGCGCACCGTGACCGCCCCGCCCCAGGGCTTCGGGCGGCCGTCCACGGGCCAGACACGCTCGATGCCCTCGATGCCTGCGGGCACCACGTCCACCTCGAGCTCCGCGGCGACCCGTGCCACACCGCTGCGCAACCGGTGGACCCTGCTGTCACGGCTGCGNGAGCCTTCCGGGTAGACCACCACGCAGTGCCCACCCTGTAGCAGGGCGCGGACCACGTCGAGGGCGGCAGCGTCCGCCTCGCCTCGGCGCAGCGGCACCATCCCGAGCTTCGGGAGCTGCGGGCCGACGATCGGCGACCGCGTGAGCTTGAGATCGCCGAGGAAGTGCACGGGCCGACGCACCGCCAGCGCCAGCGCCACCGAGTCGGCGTGGGAACGGTGGGAGGATGCCAGCAGGACCGGGCCTGCCTCGGGCACGTGCTCCGCACCCTGGGATCGCACCCGCAGCCAGCTGCGCAGGATGGGGCGCAGCACCAGCCGCCGTGGTGAGCGTGGCCCGGGCGCCGAGGTGGTGGGCACCACCTCGGCGTCGGACCCCTCGCCCCCGGCCCCGGCGGGCGAACGCTCCCCGGGGTCGTCGGCGGCTGGCTCGTCGGGACGGCTCACGCGGGGGTGAACACCAGGGCGGCGTTCTGGCCGCCGAAGCCCATCGAGGCCGACAGGACCGCCTCCAGCGCCACCTCGCGCGGCGCGCCGGCGACCACGTCGAGGTCGATCTCCGGGTCCTGCTCGACCAGGTTGGCCGTCGGGGGCACCAGCCCCTCGCGCAGGGCCTGGATGGCGAAGATCGCCTCGATCGCGCCGGCCGCACCCAGGGTGTGGCCGGTGACCCCCTTGGTGGAGCTCACGGCGATCCGGTCGGTGTGGTCCCCGAACACCGCGCGCAGCGCCCGAGCTTCGGCCGCGTCGTTGAGCGGCGTGGAGGTGCCGTGGGCGTTGTGGTGGCCGATCCGTTCCGGCGGCTGCCCGGCGTCCTCCACCGCGCGACGCATCGCGAGGATCGCCCCACCCCCGTCCTCAGGGGGCGCGGTGGCGTGGTGGGCGTCCGCGGAGGCGCCCGCACCGGCGAGTACGGCCAGCGGCGTGGCACCCCGGGCAGCAGCGTGGTCCGCGGTCTCGAGGACCAGCACCCCGGCCGCCTCGCCGATCACGAAACCGTCCCGGCCCACGTCGAAGGGCCGCGAGGCGGTGGCGGCGTCCGGGTTCTTGGTCAGCGCGCCCATCTGCGCGAAGGCGCTGACCGACAGGCCGGTCACCCCGGCCTCGACCCCACCGGCGAGCACCACGTCGGCGGACCCTGCNCGNAGCAGGTCCCTGCCGAGGTGCAGNGCGGAGGCCCCCGCGGCGCACGCGGTGTTGACCGTCATGTTNGGNCCGCGGGCACCGGAGCGGATCGCGATGGTGCCCGCGGCGGTGTTGGACAGCATCTTCGGCACGAACATCGGGCTGACCCGCCCGGGGCCCTTGTCGAGGTAGCGGGGGTACTCGTCCTCCCAGGTCTCCGCGCCGCCGATGCCGGAGCCGAGCAGCACACCGGTGCGGTCGGCGTCCACCTCGGTGATGCGCTCCTCGCCCTCCTCGGCGAGCCCCGCATGGGCGATCGCTTCCCTCGCCGCGATCAGGGCGAGGTGGGTGAAGCGGTCGAGGCGGCGCTTGGCGCCACGCCCGAGCTCCTCGTCGGCGTCGAAGGCCGGCACCCGGCAGCTGATGGTGACGGGCGTGCCCATCTCCTCGAGCTGCGGGTCGGGTGCCGCGGCACTGCGACCGGAGAGCACCCCGGCCCACGCCTCCTCCACGCCCCGGCCTGCGGGGCTGAGGATGCCGAGTCCTGTGACGACGACCTCGGTCACGCCTGCTTCTCCGCGACCTTGTCGATGGCGTCCTGCACGGTACGCACGTCCTCGAGCTCCTCGTCCTCGAGCTTGACGCCGGTCTTCTCCTCCAGCACCAGGGTCAGCTCGACGACGTCGAGGGAGTCGAGCCCCAGCGCCTCGAAGGTCGCCTCGGCTGCGATGTCGTCGGCGGGGACCCCGAACTCCTCGGTGAGGACCTCGGTGAAGGTGGCGAGCAGTTCCTGGCTCACGGTGGTGCTCCTGTGTATCGGTGGCCGCGGACGCGGCCGGTGCGGGTGGTGCAGGTCGGTGGGGTGGTTCGAGTGGGTGCGCAGCGGTGCGGGTCGTGCGGGCCCTGCGGTTCGTGGCGCCTACATCCCCGCGCCGCCGTCCACGGGCAGGACGGCACCGGTGATGGAAGCGGCTGCGGGCGAGGCGAGGAAGGCGATCGCGGCGGCGACCTCCTCGGCGGGGACGGGCTTGCCCGTCGGCGCCATCGCGGTCAGCGCCTCGCGGGCCGCGTCGTCGAGCTGCTCGGTCATGGCGGTGGCGACGAAGCCCGGCGCGACGACGTTGACGGTGATGGCCTTGCGGGCCACCTCGCGGGCCAGCGACTTCGAGAACCCGATCAACCCGGCCTTGGACGCGGCGTAGGCGGTCTGGCCGGTGTTGCCACGCAGCGCAACCACCGAGGCGACGTTGATGATGCGCCCACCCCGGTTGCGCAGCATGGGTCGCACGGCCGCCTTCGACAGCAGGAAGGCGCCGCGCAGGTTCACCTCCACGGTGCGGTCGAAGCGTGCCGGGTCGAGCCGCAGCAGCAGGTCGTCGTCGGCGATGCCGGCGTTGTTGACCACCACGGCCAGGGACCCGAGCTCGCCGGCCCGGGCCACGGCGGCGGCCACGCTGTCCTCGTCGGTGACGTCGAGGTGGCAGGCCTCACCGCCGCCGGGGGCACGGTCCCCCGCACCGTCGGCCGCGGCACCGTCGGCGGCCAGGGACGCGGCGACCTCCTCGGCCGCGGCGGCGTTGCCGCCGTAGCCCACCAGCACGTGGTGGCCGGCGGCGGCCAGGGCACGGCAGGTGGCCGCGCC
>SL_7KL_010_BRINEDRAFT_10000884_pt1 | contig 14401 bp, 11 predicted proteins | sample SodLak_010_BRINE_FD_10663 | JGI IMG/M metagenome (IMG submission 10663)
CACGCAAGAAAAGGTCCATCAGCCGCCTCAAATTGCCACCGGCAAACTATACCAGCGCAGGCAGCGGGCAGGAATCCGCATTATGCAGAGGTCTTTGAGTTTGCTCCCGTAGCACGACGCTCCGTCGCCCCCCCCTCCCAAACTGCCGCAAGTGTCTCGATGGATCGGGCGCTTCGCTTCGAATTCGCACGGCTACTGCGCCCAGTTAGCCGCAACGATCCGATTATTTTGATTGCATCGCCGCAGTTCGGTGGTAGTTATGCGTTCGTATAACAAACTTGGCGAGGGATCGGATGCGCCATTCATCACCCCTGAATTCACCCGCCTGGCATTATGCGGCGCTGCCGACCGAATCGACACGCCAGAGCCCATGCTGGCGACGCGCAGTTGTGTTCGCATGACGCCCCGGCGGTCCTTTCGCCGCGAGGGGGAGGAGGCGCGGCGCGCGGCTCTGATCGACGCGACGCTGGACTGCATCGCCGAAGGTGGGCCGCAGGCGGCGACCGTGCGGGCGATTGCGCTGCGCGCAGGTGTCACGCAGGGGCTGATCCGGCACTACTTTGCCACCAAGGAAGAGCTTGTCGCCGCCGCGCATGAACATCTCATGACCGGGCTGACCGAGGCAAGCGCGGCCGCGCTCGACACGCTTCCGGCCGACCCCCTTGCGCGGCTTGCCAGCTTTGTCGGCAATGCGGTCTCGCCGCCCGTGGTGGACCCTCGCGCCATGGCGCTATGGGCGGCCTCCATGCAGCTTGTCGTGCGTGATCAGGCGATGCGACAGGGGCATGAGCGCAGCTACCTGGCATTCCGGGGCCAGCTGGAAGCGCTGATCACAGACGCTCTGTGCGCCGCAGGCAGGCCCGCTGACCCTGCTATGACCCGGCGGCTTGCCATCGCGGGGAATGCGCTGCTGGACGGGCTGTGGATCGAAGCGTCCGCCCTGCCAGACACATTTGCAACGGATGAGATTCGCGCCACCGCGATAGGCGCGTTCGAATCGCTACTTGGCCTCAAACTTCAGGAATGATTCATGCGCTATGCACCTGTGACCGAACGACTGGCCGGGCTGGGGTCGGAGAAATGGACCCTGTCTATCGCCGCATCCGCGCGCAAACGCGCCGGGCGCGCGGTGATCGACCTGACCATCGGCGAGCCTGACACGCCCACGCCTGAGCCGCTTGTGCAGACGGCGGCCCGCGCCATGTCGAGCGGGCGGACGGGCTATTCGAACGGGCGCGGAGAGCCATCGGCGCTGGCGGCGCTGAGTGCGCATTACTCGGCCGCTTGCAGCCGCGATATCACGGCGGACAGGTTCCTGTGTCTGCCGGGCACGCAGACCGCCCTGTTCGTGGCTTTGATGACCATTTGCGACCCGGCCAGCGAGGTGATCCTCGGCGATCCGATGTATGCCACCTATGAGGGGCTGATCCGCGCGTCGGGCGGTGTGCCGGTTCCGGTTGCGCTGCGCCCGGAAAAGGGGTTTCGCGTGCAGGCTGCGGATGTGGCCGCGCGGATCACGCCCACTACCCGAGCGATTCTCGTCAACACGCCGCATAATCCGACCGGGGCGATCCTTGGCCCGGAAGATCTGGACGCACTGCTTGTTCTTGCGGCTAAGCATGACCTCTGGCTGATCTCGGATGAGGTCTATGGCGCACTTACCCATGACGGTGCGGCCTTTACTTCGGCATTGGCCGGTGCGGGGCATGAGGATCGCGTGATCGTCGCGTCCTCGATCTCGAAATCGCATGCGGCGACGGGGTTCCGCGCGGGTTGGCTCTGCGCATCGCCCGAATTCTGCAACCGCGCGCTGCCCCTGTCGGAAACCATGCTGTTCGGCTCGCAACCCTTTATCGCCGACATGATGGCGCAGGCGTTGTCCGGCCCGGCGGACGCGGCGCGCGACATGGCCGCGCGCATGGCGCGGCGCGCGAGAATCGTGCAAGGCACGCTGGACGGGGTCGCGGGGCTGCGCGTGCACATGCCGCAGGCGGGGATGTTCGCGCTGGTCGATATCCGCGCGCTCAGTCAGGATTCGCTGGGTTTCGCGCTGGATTTGCTGGACAAGACGGATGTTGCGGTCATGCCCGGTGCCTCGTTCGGTGCGGCGTTAAAAGGGTGGCTGCGCCTTGCGCTGACGGCCCCGGATGACGCAACGCAGGACGCCTGCAGCCGCATCGCCCGCTATGCCAGCGGGGGCGCGACATGACCAGTGTGGCGCAGGCGCTGGTCGCATGGCTGAAATCCATGGGGGTCCAGGTGATCTTCGGCATCCCCGGCGTGCATACGATCGAGCTGTATCGCGCCCTGCCCGGCGCCGGTATCCGCCATGTCACCCCACGTCATGAGGCGGGTGCAGGTTTCATGGCGGATGGCTATGCCCGCGTGTCGGGCCGGTTCGGCGTGGCGCTGGTGATCACCGGGCCTGGGCTGACCAATATCCTGACGCCCATGGCGCAAGCGCGCGCGGATTCGGTGCCGATGCTGGTGATATCAGGCGTGAACACGCGCGAGTCGCTGGGCAAGGGGCGCGGGCATCTGCATGAACTGCCCGACCAGCAGGCCTTGGCCGCCACGCTCTGCCCGGCCTTTCATCTGGACCGTGCCGAGGCGTTGCCGGAGACACTGGCGGCCGTCACAGAGGCGCTGACAACGGCACGACCGGGGCCAGTGCATCTGCAGATCCCGCTCGATCTGATGGCCGCCCCAGTGCCGGTGCTGCCCGCGCAGGACATGCCCGCCGCCGCCCCGCTGCCTGAACTGACGCGGGCCAACGCGATGCTTGCTCAGGCCCAGGCCCCGGTCATTCTTGCAGGCGGTGGGTGCCGCCAGGCAGGCCCCGCGCTGCAGGGGCTTGCCGAGCGGTTGGGCGCGCCGGTGATCCTGACGACCAATGCGCGCGGGCTGATGCATGGGCATCCGCTCTGCGTCCCGGCCTCGCCCAGCCTTGCGCCCGTGCGCGACCTGATCCGGGGGGCCGACCGCCTGATCGTTCTGGGCTCGGAACTTGGCCCGACCGATTGCGACATGTATGAGGATGGGGGCTTCCCGGACACGGATGGCATGATCCGCGTGGATATCGATGCCGACCAACTGGCGCGGGCCCCGGCGGCCGTGACCGTGCAGGGGGATGTTGCCGGAATCCTGCCGCTGCTGACACGCCATACCCCCGCTGCGGATGGCCCCGACCGCGCAGGACGCACCCGCGCTGCCGCACGCGCCGCATTGCCAGACGGGTATGAGGCCGAGCTTGCCCTGCTGGAGCGGCTGCGCGATGCCTGCCCCGGCGCCATCATGGTGGGCGATTCCACGCAAGTGATCTATGCAGGCAACCTGTTCTTTGATCACGACCGCCCCGGCGGCTGGTTCAATGCGGCCACAGGTTTCGGGGCGCTGGGCTATGCCACGGGTGCCGCAGTCGGGGCTGCGCTGGCAGCGCCCGATACGCGTATCCTGTGCCTGATCGGCGATGGCGGGCTGATGTTCGCACCGGGCGAATTGCTCACGGCGGCCGAGGAACAGCTCGATATCACCTTTGTCATCTTCAATAACTCCGGGTTCGGCGAGATTGCGAGTGCCATGCGCGCGGCAGGGGCGCAAGTGCTGGGCTGCACCCCGCGCCCGCCCGATTTCGCGGACCTCGCCCGCGCCTGCGGCCTGCCATTCGAGCGGGTGACACCACAAACGCTGCAGGTTGGCGGGCCGGGGCCGCGTGTGATCGAAGTGACATTGCCCCCGGTCCGATAAGGGGTGCGGCCAGTTCGACCATTTGACAGGCGTCTATCAAAAATTGATTGACGTCTATCAACCTCTCGTGTCACCAAAGCGGCAGGGGGAGAGATCGGGCATGCGCAGACCCACCTTGAATGATGTCGCAAAGGCCGCAGGTGTCAGCTATGCCACGGCGGACCGCGTTCTGAACAACCGTGGCAGCGTGTCCGAGAAATCGCGCAAGCGCGTGCAGCAGGCCATCGCGGATCTGGGCTATGTGCGCGATCAGCAGGCGGCCAACCTGTCGCGTCGGCGGCAATTTCATTTCCGCTTCATCCTGCCCATCGGCAACCACAGTTTCTTTCAGGCACTGCATGCCGCCGTCGCCGAGGAAGCGCCCGTGCAGCGTGGCGACCGGGTGAACCTGTCAATTGTCGGCACCCCGGCGCTGGATGCCGATGCGCAGGTCGCCGCGCTGGATGCCGTCGGCGATGACTGCGATTGCGTGGCCGTCGTCGCCACCCGGACAGAGCGTGTGACTGCCGCGATCCGGGCGCTGGATGCACGGGGCATCGGCGTGATCACTCTGGTCAGCGATGCCGCGCCCGAGGCGCGGCGCGCCTATGTCGGGATCGATAACCGGACAGCGGGGCGCACGGCAGGTCGGTTGATGGAAATTGCCCATGGTCCGCGCGGCGGTCTGGTCCTGCCCATTGTCGGGGTATTGCAGGCCAGCGATCATCGCGACCGGCTGGACGGGCTGCATGATGCGCTGGCCGGGACACTGCCCGCTATCGAGATATTGCCCGCGATCAGCGTGCAGGACCGCGCGGATCTGATGCGCGACATGCTGCCACGGGCGCTTGCCGCGCGGCCCGACATCAGCGGGATCTATTCCATCGGGGCCGGGAACCGGGGCCTGCTGGAGGTGCTGGCGCACCATCGCGGCCCGCGCCCCTTTACAATCGTGCATGAACTGACCCCGGTCACGCGCGAGGGGCTGTCGGGCGGCCTGTTCGATGCCGTGATCGACCAGAAACCCGCGCAAGAGGTTCGCCGCGCGATCGAGGTGATGAAAGCCATCGCAACCGGGACTGCGTGGCGCGACCCCGCGCGCGACATTACACCCGCGATCTATGTGAAGGAAAACATGCCGCTGGAAGGGGGCAGTCCCACGGCGCACTGAGAGGAAGGTGCTGACGCCAGCGAGAACCAGAGTTGACAGACAGCAGGTCTGAGTCAGGAGGAGAAAGGATGAAAACGATGAAAGGGCCGGGCTTGTTTCTGGCACAGTTCGGCGGCGATGAGGCGCCGTTCAACGATTGGAACAGCATCACCCGCTGGGCCGCAGATTGCGGGTACAAGGGCGTTCAGGTGCCGACATGGGACGCGCAGCTGATCGACCTGGACCGCGCGGCCGAAAGCCGGGATTACTGCGACGAATTCAAGGGCATCGCCGCGCAGAACGGGGTCAAGGTGACCGAGCTTGCCACCCATCTGCAAGGCCAGCTTGTCGCCGTGCACCCCGCCTATGACGAGATGTTCGACGGTTTCGCCGTCCCGGAAGTGCGCGGCAACCCCAAGGCGCGGCAGGAATGGGCCGTCGATCAGGTCCGGAAATCCATCAGCGCCTCGCGCAATATGGGGATTGACGCGCATGGCACGTTTTCGGGCGCGCTGGCCTGGCCCTTCGTCTACCCGTGGCCGCAACGCCCCGCCGGGCTGATCGAGGCCGCGTTCGATGAGTTGGCCGCGCGCTGGCGTCCGATCCTTGACCATGCCGAGGAATGCGGCGTCGATATCTGCTATGAGATACATCCGGGCGAAGACCTGCATGACGGCATCAGCTACGAGATGTTTCTGGAGCGCACGGGCAACCATGCCCGCGCCTGCATGCTGTATGACCCGTCGCATTATGTCCTGCAGCATCTGGATTACCTGGACAATATCGACATCTATCGCGACCGCATTCGCATGTTCCATGTCAAGGATGCCGAGTTGAACCCGACGGGGCGGCAGGGGGTCTATGGTGGCTTTCAGTCATGGGTGAACCGTGCGGGCCGGTTCCGCAGCCCGGGCGACGGGCAAGTGGATTTCGGCGCGATCTTTTCGAAACTGGCAGCCAATGATTTCGATGGCTGGGCGGTTGTCGAATGGGAATGCGCGCTGAAACACCCCGAGGACGGGGCGCGCGAGGGGGCGGAATTCGTCAGCGCGCATATCATCCGTGTCACGGAAAAGGCTTTTGACGATTTCGCGGGCAGCGGCGCTGATGATGCCGCGAACCGCCGCATACTGGGGATATGAGACATGGAACAAACCAAACCAATCAGGCTGGGCATGGTCGGTGGCGGCAAGGATGCCTTTATCGGCGGGGTGCACCGCATCGCGTCGCGCATTGACGGGGAATTCACGCTTGTGGCCGGGGCGCTGTCCTCGACGCCCGAACGCGCCAGGGAAAGCGGGATCGCGCTGGGGCTGGACCCGGATCGCTGCTATGGCAGCTACGCCGATATGGCCGAGGCAGAGGCCGCGCGCGACGACGGCATTCAGGCCGTGTCTATCGTCACGCCCAACCACATGCATGTTGCCCCTGCCATCGCGTTCCTGAAACGCGGCATCCATGTCATCTGCGACAAGCCGCTTTCCGCGACGATGGAACAGGCCGAGGCCTTGGCGCAGGCCGTGCGCGATGCAAAGGCGCTGTTCATCCTGACGCATAACTACACGGGCTACCCGATGATCCGTCAGGCCCGCGCCATGGTCGCGGCGGGTGATCTGGGCAAGATCCGTCTGGTGCAGGTCGAATACCCGCAGGACTGGCTGACCGACGCTGCCGAACAAAGCGGCACGAACAAGCAGGCCGAATGGCGCACCGATCCCGAACGCTCCGGCGCGGGCGGGGCCATCGGCGATATCGGCTCGCATGCGCATAATCTGGCCTGTTTTGTCAGTGGCCTGAAGGTCGAAAGCCTTGCCGCAGATCTGCAAAGTTTCGTGCCGGGCCGTCCGGTGGATGACAACGCCCATATCATGCTGCGCTACACTCAGGGCGCGCGCGGGATGCTCTGGTGCAGTCAGGTCGCACCGGGCAATGAAAACGCGCTCAAGCTGCGGATCTATGGTGAAAAGGGCGGTCTGGAATGGGCGCAGGAGGACCCGAACTATCTGTGGTTCACCCCCTTCGGCCAGCCCAAGCAATTACTGACCCGCGNGGGCGCTGGCGCGTCCGATCACGCCAATGCGGTCAGCCGCATCCCCGGTGGCCACCCCGAGGGATATCTGGAAGGCTTCGCCAATATCTACACAGGCGCCGCAGCGGCCATCCGCGCCGCGCTGGCCGGGCAGGCTCCGGATCTGGACGTGTTGCCCGGACTGGATGAAGGACTGAGCGGGATGCAATTTATCGCCGCCGCGATCCGCTCGTCACAGGCCGATGCTGCCTGGGTGAAGCTCTAGGCGCGCCTCTGCGTACAGATAGAAGCCGCGGGGGACCATCGCCCCCGCGGCGTCAGCACCGACTTGCCACGCCGTCCTTTCTGTCCCAATGCGGCGACAGAACACCCCAAGGTCGCAGTCTGGTTGCAGCTTCGGTCCTGTCAGGGTATTTACAACACAGGTTAACTATCCTTACCCGCTCCGCCCCGCCGTTTTGGCTGCGGGCAGTGCGCGAGATCGAAAGACAGATGCAGGCATCCACCCCAGACCCGTCATCGCCCCCGCTGCTCGGGGGCTGGCGGCGTGTGGCGGTGCTGGCCGGGCTATTTCTGCTGGGGGGCGCAGCCGGTTGGGTGTTTGAGCGCCTCGGCGCGCCGCTGCCCTGGATGATCGGGCCATTGCTGGCGACTGCGGCGGTGTTCATGACCGTCTCGCCGCAGGTTGCCATGCCTGTCCGGTTGCGGCCTGTCGGGCAAATCGTGGTCGCAACGCAGGTCGGGCTGGCATTCTCGCCCGAGGCGCTGGACCTGCTGATCCGCTTCGCGCCGGTGATCTTTGGCGCAGCAATCGTCACGGCCCTGTCGGTTCTGGTCACGGCGCTGGCCGTCGCGCGCGTCACCCGTCAAAGCCGGGCAGAGGCGTTTCTGTCGCTCGTGCCGACCAGCCCGGTCGAGGCGGCTGCCATGGCGGTCAAGCTGGGCTTTGCCCCGTCGCCGATCATCTTTTCGCAAACCCTGCGCATGGCGGCTGTCGTGCTGATCCTGCCCTTTGGCCTCTATGCGCTGGATGGCTGGCCAGAGATGTCACGCACGGTTGTCGGGTTCGGTGTTCCCGATCCGCTGCATATCCTGACCCTTGTTGCAATGGGTGTCGTCGGGGCGTTGGTGTTCCGGGTGTTGCGAGTGCCCAATCCGGATTTTCTGGGGCCGATGGCGATGGCCGCGCTGTTTGCTGTCAGCGGCAACGGACCGATGATCTACCCCCCTGACATATTCGCGATGGCGCAGGTGCTGCTGGGCACATGGCTGGGTGCGGCATTCCGGCGCGATTTCATCGCCTCTGCCTGGCGCCTGACGCTGATCAGCCTTGCCTCATCAGGGGTGTTGCTGCTGCTATGCGCGCTTAGCGGCGTGGCCATCGCGGTCATTGCCGGGGTGGACTGGCAGACGATGGTGCTGGGCACGGCACCGGGCGGGGTGGTCCAGATGGCATTGGCCGCAAAGTTTCTGGGCCAGAGTGCGGTGCTGATCTCGACCTTCCATCTGGTGCGCATTTTCATCATCATGCCGAGTATTCCCTGGATCGTGCGCCTGCTGGCGCAGGGCGATCAGCGTCGGGCACCAAAGCGAACAGGCCCATGACGGATCGCTGGTTGACGCCCCGTATGGGGCCGTAAGGTGGGTGGAACCCACCCTACGCCGCCCCCACCTTAGCGTCGTGCCGGGTCGGCCGGATACGTGCCCAGGATATGCAGATAGGATGTGAAATAGCGCAGCTCCTCCAAAGCCAGTTGCACATTCCCGTCCTCGGGGTGGCCCTCGATCTCGGCAAAGAACTGCGTCGCGGTGAAAGAACCGTTCACCATGTAGCTTTCCAGCTTGACCATATTGACCCCGTTGGTCGCAAATCCCCCCATCGCCTTGTAAAGCGCCGCCGGAATATTGCGCACCCGGAACAGGAAGCTGGTCATCATGCCATCCTGGCCCCGCCGCGTCAGATCGATGTCCCGTGCCATGATCAGAAAGCGCGTGGTGTTGTCGGGGCGATCCTCGATATGGCGGGCCAGCACATCCAGCCCGTAGATCGATGCCGCCATCTCGCTGGCAAGCGCGGCGTGGGACGGGTCGCCGCGCGCGGCGATCTCGCGCGCGGCGCGGGCATTGTCGGAACTGGCCACGCCCTTGATGTCATGAGCGCGCAAGAACTGGCTGCATTGCGGCAGGATAACGGGGTGGCCATGCGCCTCGCGCACCTGCGCGATCGCCGCGCCCTTCAGCCCCAGCAGATTGACATGCACGCGCACAAACGCTTCGGCCACGATATGCAACCCGCTTTCGGGCAAAAGCTGATGGACATCGGCCACCCGGCCATAGATCGAATTTTCGACCGCGACCATCGCCAGATCGGCGGCCCCGTCGCGCACGGCGGCCATCGTGTCATGAAAGGTCATGCAGGGCAGGGGCGTGAAATCCGGGCGCGCATCCGCACAGGCCTGATGACCATAGGCCCCCAACTCTCCCTGAAACGCGATCTTTCCAGCCATGTTTGCGCCCAAACTGATGAGGATATGCCCGTCGGGGCACTTCGTGGCGTTAACTACCGCTTGAAACCGGCAAGGGGAAGCGGGTAGACAGCATAAAACCCGCTGTAACCCGGAATCGCGCTATGTTCGACACGATGGTCATCACCAAGGCAGCAACTGCGATATGCGCAACCTTGCTGGTCTTTCTTCTTGGCAACTGGGCTGCGACGGAAATCTATGTCCCGCGCAACGCCGATGCCCCTCAAGCCTTCGTCATCGACACGGGCGAGGATGACGCCGATGACGAACCGGCGGTGGAACTGACATTCGAAGAGGCGTTCGAGGTCGCCGATGCCGACGCCGGGTCGCGTCTGTGGTCGCAATGCCGCGCCTGTCACGCGTTGGATGACGGCAATAACGGCGTGGGCCCGCATCTTTACAACATTGTCGATCGCGAAATCGGGGTTGTCTCGGGCTTCAATTACTCCGGGGCGCTGACAGACGCGGCAGATGTCTGGACGCCGGAAAACCTTTCCGCCTTCATCGAAAATCCGAGTGGTTGGGCGCCGGGCACCTCGATGAGCTTCCGTGGCATCGGGAGCGTCGAAGACCGGGCGAACCTGATCGCCTATATGGAAAGAGAAGGCTGATATCCGACACAGCATGCGTTGATCCGACAGGCTGCCCGAAACTCGGGCGGCCTGTTTTCTTTTCTTCAACCGGGATCAAATTATCTTGTCGTATCAGTGAAACCCTTGCGAAATGGTCGACACCGCCCCACAAACACGGGACAATCAGAACAACAACAGCCCGAACGGGCCCGAACAGGAGGAATTGACCCATGCCCTGCCGTCAGGTCGCCCGGATCGTTGCCCGCGTTCCCTCCATCGCCAGCTTTGGCGCCGCTGCCTCCATGGCGCTGCTTGTCGCCCTGCCGGTCACTGCCGAAGAAGGCGATGTGGGCATGATCCGGTCTCACGGATATTCCTTCTATGGCGATCTGAGCTATCCGCCTGATTTCGAACATTTCAGCTATGTGAATCCCGACGCCCCCAAGGGCGGGCGCATNTCGATCTCGGCCCAGGGCACGTTCGACTCCATGAACCCGTTCACGCGGCAGGGACGTGCAGGGATTCTGTCCTCATCGATGTATGAAAGCCTGCTGGAATCAAGCGAACCCATGGGGACCGGGCTGGTACCTGCCGATGTCTATGGCGAAAGCTATGGGCTGCTGGCCCATACGGTCGAATATCCCGAAACCAAGGATTGGGTGATCTTTTACATGCGCCCCGAAGCGCGGTTTTCCGATGGCACGCCTGTCACCGCGCATGATGTCGTGTTTTCGCATAACCTGTTTCTGGAACAGGGCCTGCCGTCTTATGCGCAAGGGGTCAGCGCGCGGGTGCTCGATGCCCAGGCGCTCGACGATCACACTGTCCGGTTCGATTTCGCCCCCGACATCTCGCGTCGGTCCCTGATTGACCAGGTGGGCGCTGTGCCGGTCTTCTCGCAGGCATGGTATGAGGAAACGGGCGCGCGACTGGACGAATCGCGCATGGAAATCTCGCCCGGTTCCGGCCCCTATATGCTCGACAGTTTCGAGGTCAATCGCCGCATTACCTACCGCCGGAACCCTGATTACTGGGGGGCAGACCTGCCCCAGAACCGCGGGCGGCACAATTTTGATGAAATCCGTGTTGAATATTTCGCCGATGGCTCTGCCGCGTTCGAGGCGTTCAAGACCGGCGAATACACATTCCGCGCCGAAAACAATTCGCGGCAATGGGCAACCGGCTATGATTTCCCCGCGATGGACCGCGGCCATGTGGTCCGTGACGAGCTGCCCACGGGCTTTGCGCCCACGGCAACTGGCTTCGTGTTCAATCTGGGCCGCGAGTTCCTGCAGGACAAGCGCGTGCGCGAGGCCATCGCGCTGGCCTGGAATTTCGAGTGGACGAATGAAACGCTGCAATATGGCCTGTTCAATCAGCGCGCCTCTTTCGCGCAGGGCACCGAGTTTCAGGCCGATGGCCCGCCCGAGGGGCTGGAGCTTGAATTGCTGGAATCCCTCGGTGATCTGGTCCCCGAAGAGATCCTGACCGAACCTGCGCGGATGCCCCACACATCAAGCATCGAGCGGCTGAGCGACCGGCGCAACCTGCGGCAGGCCCGTATGCTGCTGGAAGAGGCCGGTTGGGAGGTGGATGACGCCGGTGAGCTGCGCAATGAGGCGGGCGAGCGGATGCGCATAGAGATCCCCGTATCCAGCGCCGGGTCCGCGACGATGGACTCGATCACCGAGACATTCGTACAGAACCTGCAATCGCTGGGCATCGACGCGCGCTTTCAGCGTATCGACGCCGCACAGCACACGGATCGGCGGCGCAACCGCGATTACGACATCATCTTCGATCAGTATGCGGCCTTCATGGATACGGGCACCGGCCTGCACCAGCGTTTCGGGTCCGAGGCCGCCGATATCAGCCTGTTCAATCCCGCTGGCCTGTCCAGTGACCTGGTCGATGCCGTGATCGATGCCTCGCTCATGGCGCCCACGCCGGATGATCGCGACGCGGCGCTGATGGCGCTGGACCGGGTGCTGCGGCATGAGATGTTCATCATCCCTGCCTGGTATAATGACTCCGTCTGGATCGCGCATTGGGACATCTTCCAGCGCCCCGAGGATACGCCCCCCTTCGCCACTGGCGAGATGGATTTCTGGTGGTTCGATCAGGATCGTTTCGATGAACTGCGCGCATCCGGCGCATTGAGGTAACCCATGGGCGCCTATATCGCGCGACGGCTGCTGCTGATCATCCCGACCCTGTTCGGGGTGATGGTCATCAACTTCCTTCTGGTGCAATTCGTGCCTGGCGGACCGATCGAACAGGTCATCGCGCAGATGGAAGGCATGGGCAATGTCTTTGGCGCCTTTGACGGGGGCGCCGCCGATATCAATGTTGGCGCGGGCGACTCGGAGCGGTATCAGGGCGCGCGCGGCCTGCCGCCCGAATTCATCGCACAGCTTGAACGCGAGTTCGGCTTTGACCGCCCCCCGGTCGAGCGGTTCTTTCACATGATGTGGAACTACATCCGCTTTGATTTCGGTGAAAGCTACTTCCGCTCGATCTCGGTCGTCGATCTGGTGATCGAAAAACTGCCGGTCTCGATCAGCCTCGGGCTGTGGTCCACGCTTATCGCCTATCTGGTCTCGATACCGCTGGGCATCCGCAAGGCGGTGAATGACGGCACGCGGTTTGATACCTTTACCTCGGGGCTGATTATCGTGGCCTATGCGATCCCGGGCTTTCTGTTCGCGATCCTGCTTCTGGTGCTGTTTGCAGGCGGGTCCTACTGGCAGATTTTCCCCGCGCGCGGGCTGACATCGCCGCAGGAAACCTGGGAACAGCTCAGCCTGCTGGGCAAGATAGCCGATTACTTCTGGCATATCACGCTGCCGGTCATCGCCTCGACCATCTCGGCCTTTGCGACGCTGACGCTGCTGACCAAGAACAGCTTTCTGGACGAAATCCGCAAGCAATATGTCATGACGGCGCGGGCCAAGGGGCTGACCGAACGCAAGGTGCTGTATGGCCATGTGTTCCGCAACGGTATGCTGATCGTGATTGCTGGCTTTCCGGCGGTGTTCGTGGGCGTGTTCTTTGGCGGGTCGCTCATCATCGAGACGATCTTCTCGCTCGACGGTCTTGGGCGGCTGGCGTTTGAGGCGACGGTGGCGCGGGATTACCCGGTCATGTTCGGCACACTGTTCGTGTTCGGGCTGATCGGGCTGGTGGTCAATCTGTTTTCGGACCTGATGTATGTCTGGATCGACCCCCGCATCGATTTCGAAACGCGGGAGACCTGAGCCATGGATCAGCGCGTTGAACAATTTGTCGCCGCCCCGGACCCGACTGAAGAGGGCGAGGGCAAGCCTCAGGCACTGCCCGCGCCGAAAAAGCGTTTCGGCATCACGATTTCCGCGCTGAACCGGCGGCGCTGGCGGAATTTCCGCAACAACCGGCGCGCGTTCTGGTCGCTGATCATCCTGGGCGTGCTCTATGGTCTGTCGCTGTTCGCCGAATATATCGCCAATGACCGGCCTATCGTCCTGAGCTTCCGGGGCGAACTGCATTTCCCGATCCATCGTTTCTACCCCGAAACGGCCTTTGGCGGTGATTTCCGAACCGAGGCCGTCTATCGCGATCCCGAAGTGCGTTGCCTGATCGAAACCGGCGGGGCCGAGCTGTGCCTTGACGACCCGCGCGAAGCGATGGCGCAGGCGGAAACCGGCATTGTCGATGGCGCCGAGATCGAGCCGGGCTGGATGATCTGGCCACTGATCCCCTACAGCTACAACACGATCAACGATATCGGGCGCGCCGCCCCCTCGCCCCCTGATGACCGGCATTTGCTTGGCACGGACGACACGGCGCGCGATGTGCTCTCGCGGATCATCTATGGCTTTCGGCTGTCGATCACATTCGCGCTGATCGTGACGGTCCTGTCCTCGGTCATCGGGGTCGCGGCGGGGGCCGTGCAGGGCTTTTTCGGCGGGTTGCTGGACCTGTTCTTCCAGCGCGTGATCGAGCTGTGGAACTCGGTCCCGTCGCTTTATGTCATCATCATCCTGTCATCGATGTTCATGATGAATTTCTGGTTACTCGTTTTCCTCATGACCTTATTCGGCTGGACGGGGCTGGTGGGGGTGGTGCGCGCCGAATTCCTGCGGGCGCGCAATTTCGAATATGTCCGCGCCGCCCGCGCGCTGGGCGTGTCGAACACAACAATCATGTTCCGCCATGTGCTGCCCAATGCCATGGTCGCGACGCTGACCTTTCTGCCCTTTATCATCACCGGCGTCATCGGCTCGTTGGCCGCGCTGGATTTCCTGGGCTTCGGGTTGCCGTCCTCGGCCCCGTCGCTGGGCGAGATGACGCTGCAGGCCAAGAACAACCTGCAGGCGCCGTGGCTGGGCTTTTCGGCCTTCTTCACCTTTGCGATCATGCT
>SL_7KL_010_BRINEDRAFT_10000885_pt1 | contig 14396 bp, 12 predicted proteins | sample SodLak_010_BRINE_FD_10663 | JGI IMG/M metagenome (IMG submission 10663)
CGGGTATTGACGGGCAGCATCAACCTTAACTCTTTGAAAGTGAAAACTCTGCCGATTCCTGAACGAGTTGATTCATTCAACTGCCAGAGTTGCGATGAGAGCTATGAGTTAAACCGGATTATTCAGCAAGAAATTATAAATCCCGAAACTGCCAGCAGCAGCCCGGGATCCATTTTTTTCTGATTCGAATTACGCTTCTATTCGTTGATCAGGCAGTCGTCTTGTGCATTATTTTCAAACGTATTTACATCGCAGGCATCGTCATTTACGGTGCCATCACTATCCACCCAGAGACCATAAGTCTCGCTGTTGCGCAATATGGAGTTTGTGACGTCGATGGAAGAATCACTGCCGCTGCGTCCTACAACAACGTTACCGGAACCGCTTCGGAAGAACTCTTCTCCGCCGCCATACTCAACAATTACCCAGTCAAGCACATTTTGCGGATTTGTGGACTCCCTCACGTAGATACCGTCCCACCAGCCGGCCTGTTCGGTGGTAGCGGTGAAAACAATAGATTCATCTTCAGTACCATCGGCTATCAGGCCGCCTTGTTCGTCCAGTTCAATATAACTGCTGTTTTCAAATTCGATCGTGCTTCCGGGATCAATGGTCAGCGTAACGCCGTCGGTGATCTCAACGCTGTCGCCGCCATCAATTCGGTAGTTTGCGTCAAGGTTCTCCCACGTGACGTCATCATCATTGATTTCATACCGCTGCGGACGAAGATATAATCATCATCATTCCCCATAAAACTCGAGGTGGCGTCGAGTTGATGGATTTTACTTGCCGGCATGCTAACCGGTGCCCCCTCATTTTCAGTAACGGTATTCCCTTCAAATACCGGAAGATCGCCATCTGAATTCACCCACACACCGTAATTATCACTTTGACGTATGGTACTGTTTGAGATATTGATGGAGGCATTTTCACTTCGTGCCACGATGACGTTACCTGATCCGCTTCGGAAGAACTCTTCACCACCGCCATACTCCACGGTAACCCAGTTAAGTTGATTTTGCGGGTTCGTGGATTCTCTCACATATATACCGTTCCACCAGCCGGCCTGCTCGGTGGTACCGGTGAAAACAATTTGCTCCTCCTGAGTGCCATCGGCCACCAGGCCACCTTGCTCATCCAGGTCAATATAAGCACTGGATTCGAATTTGAGCGTTGCGCCGGGCTCAATAGTCAGCAAACCACCATCGGTGATCACAATACTATCGTCACCGCTGATGCGATAGTCTACATTCAGGTTCTCCCACGCAACGTCGACAGCATCGATGTCGTTACCGCTCCGTACAAAGATGTAGTCATCGTCATTACCTGTAAAGTTCGAGGTGGCATCAAGCTGGTGGATACTGTTCGCGGGCATGTTTACCGGGGCGCCATCATTTTCTGTAATGGTATTCCCTTCAAATCCAGGGAGATTGCTATCAGAATTTACCCAAACGCCGTAGCTCTCGCTGTGACGAAGTGTACTGTTTGTAATTTCGATGGAAGAAGTTTCGTCACTTCGCCCAACAATAACGTTGCCCGATCCGCTTTGGAAGAACTCTTCACCACCGCCATACTCCACGGTAACCCAGTTGAGTTGATTTAGTGCATTGCCCGATTCTCTGAGATAAATACCATTCCACCAGCCGGATTGTTCGCTTGTTCCGCTGAATAGAATCGGTTCTTCTTCAGTCCCGTCTGCGATTATTGCGCCACTCATTTCAGGAAGTTCAAAACCGGTTCCCGGTTCAAAATAGATTTCTGTACCGGGTTCAATAGTAAGCTCCGCAGTGATTTCTATCTCATCCGTAACAAAGTAGGTCACATCTGAAGAGAGGGTCCGGTCATCTGAAATATCTGATGAAATTTCCTCTTCAGCAGTCACATTTATAGACTCGGCTGCTCCGTCACTTGCTCCATTTGCCGTCACCACAAGGTTTACATTAAACTCTCCGGCAACATCAGCCGGAAAACTCGTAACTTCTGATGTTTCTGATTCCAGCTCTGCTTCGCTACCCTCCGGCGTGTTCAGCGTCCATGAGTATTCTATATCTCCGTTATTCGTAACGGAGGAGCCGCTTGCATTGAGCGTTACTTCATCACCAATACTTGGATTTTCAGGGTCTGCAGTAAAGCTTGCCTCCACTTCCGGCTCAGGGTCCGGGTCATCAGTTCCAATTGGATCATCATCACATGAAACAAATAACAAACCTATAAAAACAAAGACGGTAAGCAGCCTGCTGAGGCTTTTTCTCAAGAACGATGTTCTATTTGAATTCTCTAAATTACCTGGATTATCTATGCGGGTATTCATAATAATTAATTTTTTCTCTTTGAGCTTATTTTTGAATAGTTGACCAATTAATACATCAATTTTCACACCAGCCTGTGTGATTATTCCCCGGCGATGCGCTAAAAAGTACTTTTTTTGGATGAGCTTATGACGCTGTATTACTTAATTGAATCCGGTAAGCCGGATTAGAAGATGGGTAATGCGGCGAAACTGTACCGCGAGTTTTGATTTTTAGTATTTATGGAAGCAGCTAAAAAACCGAAATGAACTTTTGCCATACCTGCAGTGCGCAGATAAAATGAATGTTTATAAATTTTCAATTCTGAAATGCCTGGAAGTTTTTTAATCATCACTCCTACATGATTTTCTAAACACTTATCAAAAAAATCAACTTTAGCAGAGAATCCCAAACAGCAATCAGGCTTTAAGGATTACTATTTTTTAATGCAATAATGATGAAAAAATCTCTCTGCCAGCTCTTCATGAGAATAAAATTGACTTCCCGAATTTGCAAGCATTACAAAAGATGTTAGATTTCTACCTCTTCTTTAAACTACAAGCTTCGGAATCTGTTTTGTAAATCAGACAACAACTCGTTCAATCTACTACTCATGGCTCAACTTACCGCAAGTAACTCTGGCAGGTATTCGCAAGGTAGTTTAACACTCCTGTTTTTACTCCTCTGCTATTGTACGATATTTTGTGTCACAGCAACGGCACAAACGACCGTCGGGGAGCGAATTGTCTACTCCTACTTCCTTGATGATCCCCTCAGAACAATTAATATCAGCTGGTTCAGCGATGATTCCCGGGATAACTCTTTTCAGTACCGCCGGGAAAACACAAACCAATGGGCAACTTTTTCCAATGTTGAGAAGGCCGCCATTCCCGGCTCAGATACCCCGCTCTACAGGGCAAAATTGAAGAACCTCAGGCCCGGTGAAAACTATGAGTTCAGAATTGGAGGCAGCGGACAGCCGATGCGTTTCAGAACCCTGCCCCGGGAGATCGACACTTCTCTCAGCTTTGTAACCGGTGGTGACCTGTTCCATTCTGCAGCGCTGATGATCCCCACCACAAGGCAGGCAGCTCTTAAAAACCCCTATTTTGCGGTGATTGGCGGAGACTGGGCTTATGCCGATGCAGACCCACTGAAAGTGGATCGCTGGTTCAGATTTTTGCGAACCTGGCAGATTGAGATGGAGACCGCCGAAGGATTTATGGTCCCCTTTGTACCCGCTATCGGTAATCATGAAGTACAGGGAGGCTATAGCAACAATCCTGAAAAAGCGCCGCTCTATTTCACTATTTTTGATAAACCTGAGAAAAGATCCTATTTCGCACTGGACGCGGGAAACTACCTCAGTCTGCTGCTTCTTGACACCAATCACACCAGCAATGTGGACGGCCCACAAAAAACCTGGCTTGAAAACACCCTCGCACAGCGACGAAATGTTACGCATCTGTTTCCGGCCTACCACGTACCCGCCTGGCCATCGTTCAGGCCTCTGAACAATTACCACAGTACAATGGTGAGGGAACACTTCGTGCCCCTGTTTGAACGCTACGGCGTAAAACTTGCATTCGAAAATCACGATCACACATTTAAAAGAACCAAAAAGATCCGGAATGGCAGAGTGCACCCGGATGGCATAGTATATATCGGGGACGGATCGTGGGGAGTGAGTACACGCTCTGCCGACGATAAGCACCAGCGATGGTGGCTGGAGAAGGTTTCTGATGACCATCACTTTTGGAACATCACACTTTTTCCGAAAAGCAGAACCTTTGAAGCCTTCAATGAGCAGGGAGCGCTGCTCGACTCATTTGAACAGGGAACCCCATCTCCACTTTCGCAGCCATTCAGCAGAGATGATGAGATTCCCAAAAGGCTCTATCTCGCGCAGAACTATCCCAATCCATTTAACCCTACCACGCTGATCTCGTTCAACGTGCCAGAAAATCCGGACAACAGAAATGTGAGGCTTGAGATTTTTAATATGAGTGGTCAGCTGATATTTACTCTTGTTAACTCTCCCCTCCAGGCAGGTACTCACAGTGTGAGGCTTGATTCAAGAACTAAAAATATTACCAGTGGTCAGTATATCTACAGACTACGTTTTGGCAACCAGACTATTACCAAACAGATGCAGCTCGTGAAATAGGGGGAATGGCTGCAGGCAAGATTACTCAGCCCCGAAACTTTTTCCTTATCAGCTCTTCGATAAAGTCAGCAATCTCATTGGGCGATTTATTCTCCAGAACTCCCCGGGGAATTAGTTTGAGAGAGTCCTCAAAAGTATCAATTGCTTTAGCTACTGCGTTCAGCCTCTTTTCGAGCTCGCCAATATCGTCCGACTGCCAGTAGCATCCTTCATCCACAACTTCCAGGTTTGAGATATACCGGCTTTTTATAAACCTGAGCAGTTTTATAATGACGATGTGCGTATCAATAGGAGCGAACTGGGTTTTTACCGTTTGCCAGAATTCCTCCGGTTTCACTCGGTTTTCTGCAGCCAGGACCATCGTAATGCTGCTTGTAAGGTATCCCTCTTTTGAGAATGTGATGGAGAGAGGCTCGCACTTTTCATGCGGGTAAAGCGTAATGCCGCGGATGGGCATATGGCCATTTATAAGCACTTTACCCGCCTCTTTACTGATGGAAGCCGTGTTGGACTGCGTCCAGTCTTCTGACCAAAGCTGATGATCCCATTTCAAAATACCCGCAAAATCCTGCAGTTCACCCGATAGATGATCCACTTCAGAAAGATCGTCGATCTTACCCCGGTAGTTGATTGATACACCCATAAATTTCCTTGATTTATTTCCAAAAAAGAATAAGAAAAAATATGCATTGAATCACACGGATCATTCATTTAGCCTGCATTATTCACAAATATTAGTTGATTTACTTTATCACGTTGTCCATTAGTAGGTTACATCAAACATAGATTAAAATTTTATTCAACGTACTGTCAGCCTCTGCTAAATTTGCTTGTGGACTTCGTTATCTCAAAAATGGTTTGCTCAACGTACACGTGTACGTTTCCGCCACCATTTCTAACCCCGACAGCTGTCGGGGTTATCCACAAAGCAAATTTCTTGGTGAATAATGCAGGTTATAGCTATTTTTCAATAATTCAGACAATCGACAGGCTTTAGTCTGAAAATGAGCATTTCGAATGCAGTGAATGCGATTTAATGCACCTCCTGATTCAGTGCGCAATGCTGCCCGGCGTCATAATTCGCACACCAAACCCGGCCAGCGTCACGCTCTTAGGCTGCACAGGAATACCACTATCGGCAAGGTACTCTGCATAGATTCCAAATCGAATGTCGCCAGCCCTTTGCGATCTGCCAATCTCAACTCTGAATTTGCCGCTAAACAGCATTTCATCATCAAACAGTGCACCCATACCGTAACTATCAAAATGGAGGTTCGCACTTTCACCGACCGGAAGTTTCCATGCCGCATTCATCTTCAGTGAGGATCTCAAATCATCCCACCCCGGGCTGAGTTGTTCAAATTCTGCCGGAATGCGGTCTTCCCACGTTATGGTGTAGTGATCGTATTGAAATGAAAACACCGCATCATTCTCTTTCAGAAATGAAGCCGGAACTATGACTCTTGCAAGGGCACTTCCAAATACCTGCGTTCTCTCTTCACCGATTCTAAGGTTATCGATATCGTGTTTACACCTGTGGTAATAACCTACCTGGAATGTGCTGCTGCTGTAGCGCCGGGAATAAAGCAGTCCCTCCTCCCAGAAAATCGCCCTTGGACTAAAGTTGATATCATTCGAGGCATCTGCAATAAATTCGATCTGTGACGTAATTGCCAGGCTTGATCTGTTTCCACGACGATAGATCTCAGCATAGGCTCCCAGTTCCTGGTACCACATATGATCCGAATCGCGGGACAGAGCGTACGTGCCAAACGCTCCCCACCCTCCAACCTGGCTCAGCCACTGCGTCTCCCCGTCGTCCAGGGAGACGTTGGGACTCTCCAGCGGATTCAAAATCTTATCGCGTTCAATGAGCCTCTGGGCGTGTGATTCAGTTACAGATGTGCCCGATAAAAAAATAATTGCACCGATTAGCAGTGCCACTGTAGCTGATATTTTGCTGTAAATTTGCGGCATGCTGTCCCCGCTTTCAAAGTTATCAAGTATAAAAAACTGTTTATATAACCAACAGAATAGGATTATCGAGATTATAAAGCAGTTTTTCGATTGCAGCTGTTTCAGCAAAATGCTCATTTTTTGGAATTACAAGCAGCCCACCATGCTGACGGTTTACAAGATTCAGCAGCTTTTCATAATTAAGCTCGTTCAGCAGGTGCGCCTCAGCCCTGGACGGGCTGTTTTTAAGCATATTTCCCACCTGTTTCTGCCATTGAACGTTTCTCGGTTTTTGATCTATTTTCAGCACCAATAGTTTACTCTCATTTTTTTCAGCCAAAGAAAGTGCGTGCCTGATTCCCTTACGTCCCAGTTCGGTTCCATTATCCACAGCTATAATAGTCTGGCCCAATTTTAAACCCTCCTGCAAGATTAAAACCGGCTTTGGCGATTTCTCAATCACAGCTTTTGTGGTACTGCCCAGCCGTTTACGCCCGGTAAAAAACTCACCTTTCATTCCAATCGTTATCAGGTCGGCCTCGACACACGCCTCGAGTAGTTTATCTGCAACCTTTCCTTCCATTGATTTCCAGCTATGGGAAAGCTGATGGTGCCGGGTTAGCTGCTCAAAACGGTGGTGGATTCTCTCTTCAAGGCACCTGATCTGCTGTTCTAGCTTGTCTGCGCCAAGTGGTTCAATATCACCCGTTAACATATTCACCTCGGCTACCGAGGGCAGCCGGCTGATTTGCTGCCACCGGGCGTCCTGTACAAAAAGTCCCTGGATAGTTGCCTCCATCATTTTTGCGAGAGATACTGCTGCCTGGAGTGCGGCTTCGCTGTGGCGTGATGAGTCCATTGCCACCAGAATTTTCTTAATTATACGCTCTCCATTTGCTGAGTCTTCAGATATCATCAGTTTTGCCCGTTTTGCTGTGTTGAGAACTTCATTCGCTTGTCGGCGAGGTTATTCAGTTGCTGCACCACCTTTCCGTTGATACTCTCTTCAGGATAGTTGCCTTCTTCATCCGGATCTCCCATCTCCCTGCCTGTAAGCAGTTCCATTCCCTCATCAATCGATTCGATGGAGTAAATCTGAAATGTACCCTCTTCAACAGCCTCTATCACATCGCCCCGAAGCATCAGGCTTTTTTCATTAGCCTTCGGTATCAGCACACCTTGCTCTCCGGAAAGTCCGCGCTCTTTGCAGATATCAAAAAAGCCCTCAATTTTTTCATTTACACCGCCAATAGGCTGAATTTTACCGTGTTGATTTACAGACCCGGTTACGGCAAACGATTGTTTAAGCGGGATTTTACTGATTGCAGAGAGCAGCGCGTACAGCTCGGCAGAGGAAGCGCTGTCGCCATCAATATTAGAGTATGACTGTTCAAAAACCAGGCTTGCGGAAAGCGACAGAGGCCGGTCTTCGGCATACCTTTCTCCCAAAAATCCTTTTAGGATTAACACACCTTTAGAGTGGATCGGGCCGCTCATATCCACTTCCCGCTCAATGTCAATAATTTCACCTTTGCCAAGCTGCACTCTTGCGGTTATTCGGTTCGGCCGGCCAAACATCAGGTTGCCGGTCATTATTACCGACAGCCCGTTCACCTGGCCCACACTTTCGCCTTCAGTATCGATAAAAATGTATTCCCGGTTTATCGACTCCTGAACCTTATCCCGCAGCCGGGCCGAACGGTAAATTTGCTGTTCAACAGCTTTTTCGACATCATTTCGACTGACGAGCTCGTTGCCATTCTTATCAGCCCAGTAGCTTGCCTCGATTAGCAGATCACCAATTTCATCAGTTTTGGCCGACATTTTCTGATTATCTCCTGCCATTCGGGCGCTTTGTTCAATCACCCGCGCAATTGCATCTTTGTCGAAATCACGCAAATCATTTTCGCGGATCAAACCCGCCAACAGCTTTGCGTAGAGGTTATAATTGTCTTTACTGCGGTCTATTTCATCCTCAAAATCCGCCTCAACCTTGAAAAGATTTTTAAAATCCGGATCCAGCTGATACAGCAGGTAGTAGATCATCCGTTCGCCCATCAGCACTACTTTTACATCCAGATCGATCGGCTCCGGATCCAGCGAAACCGTGCTGATCATACTGTACGACTCACCGAGCGATTCAATTTTCAGCTCACCCGATTTCAGAGCCCGTTTCAAACCCTCCCAGGCAAAAGGTTCCAGCAGCACCTGTCTTGCGTCGAGCAGCAAATAACCGCCGTTGGCCTTATGAAGCGCACCGGGCTTAATTAGGTTAAAATTGGTGGTTAGTGCACCCATTTTTGATTGATATTCTACGCGCCCCACCAGGTTTTTATAATTTGGATTATCCTCATACACCACCGGCACACCGTTTATATCCTCTTGATTCACCAAGACGTTCACCCTGTAGCGATCGAGTATGGGGTTCCGGGATGAATCCTGCGGACTTTGCATCTGCTGGCCGCCACCGCCTCCCATCATCTGCATTATCTGGGCACCCTGTTGCTGCTGAGCCTGGCTGCTCATTAATTTTTGCACATTATCTACGATATCCATCTCAACCTTGTCCAGGAAATTCTGAACAGAATCAAGTTCGGAAAACTCCTCCCTGATTTTTGTAAACAACTCTTTAATAGCGTATGTGGCAATTTCGCGGTCAAGTTCCTTCTGCCTTTCTCTTACCTTTCGTTTGTTGGATGGCATTTTCCGCACCAGTTTCTGCAGCTCTTCCTGCAATTTTTTCGTCTCTTCTTCCAGGCGCTCTTTCTCTTCTTCTGATAGCTGCCTTACATCCGACTCATCCATTAAATCTCCATCTTTAATTGGAGCAAAAGAAAAACCGGCAGGAGTCCTGATGAGTGCAAGACCCTTCTCGCGTGCCTTTTTTTTGAGATCCTCAAACGTTTGATCCTGCTGCTCCTGGATTCCATCCTGCAGCGACTGTTTCCTGTTTTGATATTCTTCTGTTTCGAATGATGAACGCAGGGTGGGAACCAGGTCTTCAATCATCTGGTCCATATAATCTTTTAAATCCATTCCGCGGCCTGCCGGCATAAGCAATGCCTTCGGTTTGTAATGATCATCAAAATTGTTCACATAGCAGATATCGGAGGGAGCATCTTTTTCACCGCTTCTCTCATTTAAAAACTGCTTTATATGGCTTAATTTGTTGGTTTCATTAGAGCCAAGCGCAAAAATATTGAAGCCATCGCGATCAATATTTACCCCAAAATCCATTGATTCTTCCAGCCTGTGCTGACCAGCCATGGTGGTTGTATCTTCTATCTCCTCTGTAGATTCGAAACTGAGCTGTTCAACATCACATTTATGAATGAGCTTATCCGCACTTAATTTTGCCACAATCTATATAGTTTTATTGATGTTCGCCTTTGCTTTAAAAAATGATTTATATAAAAAAAGCGTTCACTCAAATTCCCCCAAAGCATTGTACCGCAACATTTTTTGATTTCGTGTCAATGAGTAAATGCCGACTGCCTTGCTGCAGGCTGCAGTCTCCCCTCCCGTTAGATCCAAACGTTCAAAAACCTGAGAGTGGCACGCCGCTCTTCTCCATCCAGTGAAAAATTGAGCTCGGCAAGACCGCTTGATATGGCAACATCATCAAGGTCGGCAGAGATAATTGCACTGTACCGGTTTTCTTCCGCTTCAACTACCCTCTCAACCGAAAGATTATCAGTGCTGCAGCACATAATCGCCCCTTCTATAATGGTTAAAAGGATGACAGCTCGAAGTTTGTACAACATTTTGTTTTATTTTGGATGTACTCAACCAAATTCAATTTCGCGGAATTTAAGATGCGTTCAGACCTGCACACAAAATTCCTGCAGTGGGCCCTTCCTCAAATGGGATACCGGTGGCCGGGGTTTAGAAAACCTCGCGGACAGGTTATAAAACGAATACTGGGCCGGATGCAGGAGCTGCAGCTTTCCGGTGGTTTCAGCCAGTACAGATCCTACCTGGAGGATAATCCCGAAGAGTGGTATCAGCTTGAAAAGCTATGTGATGTAACCATCAGCAGATTTTTCCGTGACCGTGAAGTCTGGGATTTTCTGAGGTGGGATCTCCTGAAGCATCTACTGCATACCGAAAAGACGGAACCATTGCAGATCTGGTCGGCAGGCTGCTGCAATGGCGAAGAGCCGTACAGCGTATCGATGGTATACGAGATGCTGTCAAAACAGGGAAACCTGAGCCGAGGGGTCTCAATCCTCGCCACCGACCGGAATAGTGATGTATTGAGCCGTGCGATGAGAGGTGAGTATCCCGGCGGAGCACTCAGTGAGCTTACAGAAGAGGAGATTCGGACTTTTTTCGAAAAAATCAGCAATGGTGATGATGAGTACAGAATTCGCAACCGGGTAAAACAAAACACAGAATTTGAGCAGCGTGACATCCGCCATTCGATACCTGATCGACTATTTGATATTGTTTTTTGCCGCAATCTGGTCTTTACCTATTTCGAGAAGAAAGAGCAGCAGCGGTTTCTGGATCGTGTTTATTCCGCGCTGAAAAACGGCGGATATCTGATCATTGGGAGCGACGAAAAAATCCCCCGGATGAACTGGTTAAAGACTCTTCCGAACCGACACCCAGTCTATCAGAAAATTGCTTACGATTAGCGTAATATTTATTTAAAAATCTCCGGTTATTTTGTGATATTGTGCGAACTAATTTCTGAAATTTTAAACAACCTGCCATCAATATGAGCCGCTATCCCTTTCTATTTATCTTTTTCGCTCTGATTACACTGTTCACCGCAATTCCGGATTCTGCATCCGCCCAGGATGGAGAGTTCTATCGCATTGTAACCACAGACGGCAATGTATTTATCGGTGAGCTGATCTCTGAATCGGAGAGTGAGGTTGTGCTTCTTACCGAATCCATCGGACGAGTTACCATCCGCAGGGATAACATCAGATCAATGACACGCTTAGACGAATCAGAGATTCGCGATGGCGAGTACTGGTATGAAAATCCGCAGGCCACGCGATATCTTTTTGCCCCAAATGCAATTGGACTAAGAAAGGGGCACGGCTACTATCAGAACACCTGGATCTTCTTCAATAACGTAAATTACGGCGTCACAAATAACTTCTCGATCGGTGGTGGATTGATCCCAACGTTTCTTTTCGGAACCAGTTCAACACCGGTATGGATTACACCGAAAATCTCCATTCCGGTGGCAAACGAAAATGTCCATTTAGCGGCCGGAGCACTGATTGGCGGCGTTATTGGTGAAGATTCCGGAAGCGGAGGCCTGTTTTACGGCACGTCTACGTTTGGGAACAGAGACAAAAATATATCGTTTGGCCTGGGGTATGGATTTGGCGGCGGAGAAATTTCGAGCACACCTGCCGTAAACATCAGCGGGATGATCCGGCTGAGCAAAAGCATGCACCTGGTTTCCGAAAACTACCTTTTTCCGGGCACGAGCTTTAACGGTATTGCGTCTGNCGGTACCCGCTGGGCACCTGAAAACTTTGCCGTTGACTTTGCCCTGGTTCGGCCGCTTGAGGGACTGGGATCTTTTATCGGCGTACCCTGGCTGAGCGTTACCATACCATTTGGACGGTAACGTTCTGCCCCGGCATTATTTGACTACCGTAAGTTTCCTGGAGAGCGATTGCTCTGCAGTTCTCAGATTATAAATATAGATACCACTCGGCAATCCGGAAGCGTCGAGCACTACTTCATGCGTGCCGGCCTGCACACGCTCGTTCATGAGCGTCATCACTCTACGGCCCAACATGTCGTGTACAGTAATTTCAACCTCTGCAGTTGCCGGAAGTGAATAAGAGATTACGGTTTGCGGGTTGAACGGATTGGGATAATTTTGATTCAGTGCAACCGATTCCGGCAGCTCTGCTCCAGTTTCATTTGTAGTAGCAACCTCAGTGTACTCAACAACCAAGACCGGCCGATTTCCTGTGGTAGAGTTATGCCTGCTGCTAAAGCGTTTAGCTGAAACACCACCGGTCTCATCACCTCTGAGAATAAGCCCGTAATTTTCAGCCGGGTTATCGAGCCAGTTCTGCACAAGATCAATAAAGTCGGTGGTTGACGGCCAGGTATAGCTGCCGGACCCACCCACATCGATCGTGCTGACAGAAATACTTCTATAATCACCACCGGCATCCTGCCAGTTTTCATCAGGGAAAAACGTATGGATCCAGGTTGCATCTCCCTCCGCAGCATCGGTTCCACCACCCTCCTGCCCTCCGGCATTTGAGCTGCCTTCGCCCCAATCGGTCAACACTTCATGCAGTGTATTTGTTGCATCACCGGAAATTGACCTGTTCATCACGAGCCGCAGCTCAACGCTTTCAATTTGGGAACCTGATGGAATTTCTGTCAGGTCGAAAGATAGCAGTGCTCTCCTTATATCCCCATTATTTGTTACTCCGGTAAAAATATGATCCCCTTTACCATTGCTTAAGCTCCCTTCTGAAGATTCATACAGGGTATTATTTTTATTGGCTGATAGCTCTGCTACATTTTGCGCTTCAACATCTACTGCAACAAACATGAACAATAAAGCGACAGTAATTAATTGTATACATTTCTTCATAAAGTCCTCATTTGTGTTAACATTATATCGAACCCTCAAATTTATAAAGCCCGGTATCGATAGAAACCCATTTTAGTTTTAAATAATAGAATCTTCTGCTTTCAAACATCATGAATGAATAACATGATTCCTGCAATTCAGATTCAGCTGCGCTGCCATCCTGCTTCTATAAATAACTACGAAGTAAAGCTGAAACTGGATTGGAAATCCCATCAGTTTCGCCGTATTTAAAAAGTAGAATGACGTGTCGGTCTGATGAAAATAACTTCTGGAACCTGGTGCAATGACATTAAGCTTGATGTTAGCAATACCTTATGAGATCAAATACCATCGAACAATCGAACCATATAATTAAACAGGTTTGCACATCTTTTGACAATTTATGATTAGCCATTAAAAAATATTCCGTCAGGTTTATCTTCAACAATTCAGTGAAATCTTTTGTATTGTAAGATCAGTATAAACCTACTTATAATTAGTTATGATTCGTACCATCTCGCTAATTACTTTATTCCTTTTTTCCTATTCATTCACACCTGGTGATTCTGCTGCTCAAAGCAACGACAGCAAAATTCTACTCCCAGACCCTGGCGTGGTTTCTTATACCTTCAGACATCAGTTCGAGGAGGATGTGCCAGGCACTCTTGATATGATCAGGGAAATGGGTTTTACGAATATTGAATTCTCAAATCTGTTTGGAAAATCGCCCGCTGAAATGAGGGACCTGCTTGATGAGAGGGGCTTAATCTGCACCTCTTATGGCGTGAGCTATGACCGATTAGTCAACGAAACATCTGCTGTTGCTGAAGAGGCGAAAAACCTTGGCGCTTCATTTATACGAGTAGCCTGGATTCCCCACGATGCTCCATTTGATATTGAAGATACAAGACGGGCTATTGAAGATTTCGAAATGGCTGGGAAAATACTATCTGAACATGATTTAAAATTCAATTATCACAATCATGGATATGAATTCAGGCCGTATGGGGATGGCACGCTCTTCGATTATATGGTACAAAACAGCAATCCCGAGTACGTCAATTTTGAGATGGATACGTTTTGGGTAGCACAGCCGGGGCATGATCCGGTTGAACTTCTTAAAAAATATCCCGATCGATTTAATCTTGTACATCTGAAAGATCTTAGGAAAGGGATCGAGTACGATTATACCGGCAGAGCTCCTGCGGAGTATGACGTGCCATTGGGTGAAGGACAGGTTGACTTTGAGGGTCTGCTAAGAGCTGCGCAGAATTCCGGCATCGAATATTTCTATATCGAAGATGAAACTGACGATGTTGTAACACGAGTACCCCGGAGCAGAGAGTATATTATGAGTATTAGGAAATAGACTTTTCTACAGCTTAAAGACAGGAATATTACCGGCGACTCAGCGACC
>SL_7KL_010_BRINEDRAFT_10000886_pt1 | contig 14392 bp, 13 predicted proteins | sample SodLak_010_BRINE_FD_10663 | JGI IMG/M metagenome (IMG submission 10663)
ATGCCGCTTGGCTTCAGTAGCCGATAGCATTCCTCGAGGATGTTGCGCAGCGCCTGGGATGAGGTTTCGTGAAACAGGATGTGGGAGACGATCAGATCGAAGCTCTCGTCCTCGAAGTTGGTGTGCTCGGCGTTCTGCTGCGAGAAATGCACCGTCTTGCCCAGCGACTCGGCACGGGCGTGGGCATAACGCAGCACCGGCGCACCGACATCAATGGCATGCACTTCCGCGTCCGGGTAGGCATCCACCCAGGGCATGGTGCTGTGGCCCACGGTGCAGCCCATATCCAGGATTCGCCGGGGTTTGAAATCCGGATTGTCGGTCTTCATCCACAACACCGGCGTCTGGCCCATGTCGTCGTTCAGTTCGCCCAGACGTCCCATGGCGTAAATGTGCACGGCCCGGTCATAGGTGGCGCCGGCGGTGATGTCATCATCTGCAAAGTCGGTGTGATAGCCGCCCGGCATGCAGTGAATGTCCACCGCTTTATGGTAGCGCGGAATCTCGAGAGCAGGATCCAGGGTCAGCGAGCCACCAGTCTTGCCACTCAGCGCGCGAGCGCTGTCAATCAACTCGTCCCGCTGCCTGTCCACGGCAGTGGAAACCGCATCCCACATCATCTCCTGACTGGTTCTCTGCAGCGAGCTCCACATCTGGTAATACGGTTGCCGCGCCATGACCTTCGCCACCTCCCGGTGGTCCCTGGGCTTACGGCCATGCTCCTTCTCGAACTCCGGCTCGGCGCGCATATCATAGATTGCCCGGTTGCCGGGAGACACACGGGACGCCAGATGAATCTTGAAACTGCGAACGAATTCCTGGCGCGCCAGTTCATCGTGATTGGCCTGCGGCAGAACGCCGTGCTGAGTTTGCGTGGACATTGTTCTTCCTCCTAGGAAATCGACCGTTCAGGTCAGTTTTTCATTCAACTCTTTCTGGTGTTCCTTCACCGCATCCTCGTACTGCTGGCGGGACTCACCGGAGGCCTCGGATTCGAGTTCGTGATGCACCACTCGCAGCACACGCTCCAGATATTCTGACCGCCATGCCTGACGTTCTTCTTCAATGGCATCGTCCGGCCGGTACGCCTCGATATCATCACGGGTCAGAACACCGCGGCTGTCCAGCAGACGTTCCATGGTGTCCAATCGGTCCCGCAACACCGACACTTCACCGGCCACCGCCATGACAATGGCCAAAACCCGATCCACCTCCGGATTCTCAAAGAAACTCGGGCGCTTGCCCTTGGCCTTTCGTGACATCCCTTGATCTCCCCTTCATTCGGTGACTCGCACCTTATGCTGTTGTAATTTCACCTGTCGCAAAGAACGTGCCGTTCAGAAGAAACATTTCATCGCGGATCATTCAGCGGGTTTTCAATAAGTTCGGACAACCCGCCGGAAATCACTGCACGCCTCCCGACCAACGTCGGTTGCAGCCTCCGAACCATCGGTTTCAGCCCTGCGACACTGTATCTTTCCGGCGCACGCTCGCCTGGGCCAGAAATGCCTCATAGGCTCTGGCACTACTGGCCGCATCCAGATCAGGTTCGAAATTCGCACCCTGCACCACCTGCAGCAAGGCATCGGGGCAGGCCTGGGCGGCACGCTCGAAATAGGGCCAGAGAACGTCATCCCGGGCACACAGAAACAGTAGCGGGCACTCCACCCTGTCCAGCAAGGCAGGGAAATCCTGTTCCCAGACGGCGCTGTAGGCCTGCACCCGGCCATGCCATGCCCGCAGGGTGTCCACCACCTCCCGATGGTGCAGGTCCAGNGCCTTGTCTGCGCCGAGTCCCGCCAGGTAGTCCCAGGTCTGCTGCAGGTAGGAGCCATCCGCAGTCGGAGCNAACGGCGTCGAGAAATGGGAACGGAAGCTATCGCGCTCTTCCCGGGTCAACTGCACCGGGCCGAACATGGCCAGGCTCAGCACCCGCGCTGAAAGTTCCGCACCCATTTCGACGGCGATACAGGATCCGGTGTGGTGCCCGCAAAGATGGAACTGACGCACCCCCAGGGCGTCCAGCGCCTCGGTCATCACCTGGGCGTAGTAACCGATATCCGGAACTTCCTCCGGATCGTAGGATCCGCCGAAGCCGGGTGTATCCAGGGCAATGCAGCGCCGCCCCTCCATGGTAGTCATCATGCCGTTCCACATGGCCGAGGAACTGGCGGTCTGGTGCAGAAACACCACCGGTGGTCCCGCCCCCTGGGTGGAGCGGTAATGCACCTGGCCTTCGGCGGTGTCCACATAGCCTTTCCGGATGCGCATGCCTGTTCTCCCTTGAGCACTCCCCATCACACTCTCCATCACCAAGCCGAAAGATGATCTGTTCCGTGCGTACGGGCTCAGTCGAACAAGATCAGAGCAATGCCTGTGCCAGCGATGCGTTCGCCGACCGATGCGGCAGGCACGGTCACCAGACAGCATAGACAGGCCACGGCTTGTCCTGGTGTGGAGATATCCTGGCCGACAGACAGTGCGGCAGCCGCGGGCGGTCGCGGGGTTTCCCCGCAGCACACGGCACGTTTCAGCCCTGAAACCCCCTGGCGGAAACCAATACCCGCTCCCAGCCGCCGGAATGCCCCGCAAGCCCCCGGGGTTCCTTGGGTCATGAACGAAACCGAACAATCGGTTTTCCGCATGGCATCGGCGTTGCAGGTTCGGTTGGGTCACCGGTGGCAGCAGAACCACCGGCTACCAGAGAGAGAGGACGCACGAATGACAGACAACAAGCCCGGCCTGAAGAAATATCCACACCTGCTTTCGCCATTGAAGATCGGCGGTTTCACGGTCCGCAACCGCCTGATGCAGACGGCCCATGCCAAGGGTTATCACTCCCGCGACGGCCTGACCAACAACCGTGATATCTACTACCAGGCAGCTCGCGCCGAAGGTGGCTGCGGCTTGCTGGTCACCGGCGGACGGCACGTGCATCCGACGTCCACCGGCCCCGGCCGCACCATGGTCCGGGGCAACCGCCGCGAGAACATCGAGCGCGATGCCGAAATGGCCCGTGCGGTACATGCGTTCGGCGGCCGCATCGTCGCCCAGATCATGCACTTCGGTCCCCAGGGCCGGACCGGCGCACTGGATGACTACCGTGTCCTGTGGGCGCCGTCGGCGATGAAATCACCGGCCTACAACGAAGGCTCCAAGGAAATCACCAAAGCGGAAATGGACGAGGTGTCGGAGCATTTCGCCCAGGCAGCGATCAACGCCCAGGAAGCAGGTCTGGACGGCGTTGAACTCCACTACTCCCATGGTTATCTGCACCAGCAATTCCTGTCGTTCGTCTACAACAAGCGCACCGATGAGTACGGCGGCAGCCTGGAAAACATCGTGCGCTTCCCGATCGAAACCATCGAAGCCGTACGCAAGGCCGTCGGACCGGACTTCACCGTTGGCATCCGGGTTTCCATGGACGAATGCACTGTCGACGGCATGCAGGCCGACCAGGCCATCGAGATGACCAAATTGATGGTGGCGACCGGGATGGTGGATTACGTCAGCGCCACGGCCGGCACCTATGCCGCCCATGCCGACCAGATCCCGCCCGGTGACTATGAAGAGAACTGGCTGGTGGAGCGCGGCGCCAAGATGCGTGCGGCAATCAGGTCGGTGCGGGACATCCCGATGTTCATCGTTGGCCATATCGTCGATCCCGGCAAGGCCGAGGAAATGGTGGCTGCCGGCGCCGCCGACATGATCGCCATGACCCGCACCCAGATCGCCGATCCGGAGTTCGCCAACAAGCTGGCGGAAGGCCGCGAGGACGAAATCACCAACTGCATCCGCTGTAACCAGGCCTGCATCGCCCGACTCATGGTAGGCAATGCCATCTCCTGCGTGGTTAACCCGGCTGCGGGTCGCGAACAACGGTTCGGGCCGCACACACTGGAGGCGGCCGGCAAGCCCGGGCACTGGCTGGTCGTGGGCGGCGGTCCGGCCGGCATGAAGGCGGCCCTGACGCTGCGCCAGCGCGGTCACCGGGTGACGCTACTGGAGAAATCGGATCGCCTGGGAGGCCAGGTCAACCTGGCAGCGATGCTGCCACGGCGGCACAAGTTCGCGTTCGTCGCCCAGGATCTCGAGCGCCAGATCCGCAAGGCCGGCGTCGACGTCCGCCTGAACACCGCCGCCGACGTCGAAACAGTCAAGAGCTTCGGTGCCGACGGCGTGCTGCTGGCCACCGGATCGACCCCGATCAAGACCGGCTTCACTTCAACCCGGCCCGCGGTGGATTTCGTTCCCGGCATGGACCAGGACAATGTCCTGAGCGTACCGGAGGTGCTGCAGAACCCGTCCGCCGTCGGCAAGCGCGTCGTGCTGTTCGACGAAGACGGTGGCCGGTACGCGCTGGGTACCGCCGAGCACCTGCTGGATCGCGGCCACAGCGTGCACCTGGTGAGCCGTTTCAACGCCCTGTCGCCGAACCTGGCCCTGACCCTGGACCTGCCTGTGAATTATCAGCACGTGTTCCGCAAGGGCCTGGATTACACCATCAACTCCTGGGTACGACGGGTGGACGGTGACAAGGCGCAGCTATTCAACCTTTTCACCGATCAGGACAGCCAGGCGCTGGAAGCGGACACGTTCATCATCGCGGCTGGTCACGCCTCGGACGATGCCCTGTTCCGCCAGCTCGAAGGCCAGGTGGAGAACCTGCACCGCATCGGTGACGCCCTCCTGCCCCGGCAGCTTCAGGACGTGATCTACGAAGGCATGCTGGCCGGCCGCGAACTGTTCGACCACTCCCGCTACATTGAGCAGGGGGAGCTCGAGGAATTCGACGGTTCCTGGGAACAGGCCATGCTCGGCGACCACCGCGCGGCAGGTTCGGCCCACGGCTGATCTGCGACAACAACAGAGCGAATCCGGCGACCGCCAGGGGAGCGGCGCCGGATCGTCCCTTTACACTCGGAGCTGATCACCCATGAGCAATGAAGAATTCCAGCATCTGCTGTCGCCGCTGCAGATCGGCAACATGACGGTGCCGAACCGCATTTTCCAGACGGCTCACGTCAAGGCCTACGATATCGACGGCATGACCAACCAGCGGCATATCGACTACAAGGTAGAGCGCGCCCGGGGCGGCATGGGAATGATGATCGCAGGCAACCGCCTGGTGCATCCCACCTCCACCACCGGCATGCGCAACTTCGGCTGGGGCTTCCGCAAGGAGATCATTCAACGTGATCGACGTCTAACCGACGGCGTACACCACTACGGCAGCAAGATCATCGCCCAGCTGAACCACTTTGGTCTGAACGCCACCAGCACGCCAATGGATGACTACCGCATCCTCTGGGGACCCTCTCAGGTGCGCTCGCCGGCGACCCACGAGATTCCCAAGGCGATGGACAAGGCGGACATCGAGGAACTCAAGCACTGGTGGGCGCAGAGCGCCGCCTATTGCCGGGAATCCGGCTTCGACGGCACTGAAGTGCACATCGGCCACAGCTACCTGCTGCACCAGTTCCTCTCGCCCCTGTTCAACAAGCGCACCGACGAATACGGCGGTAGCCTGGATAACCGGCTGCGCCTGGCCATCGAGGTGATCGAGGCGGTACGGGAGAAGGTCGGCCGTGATTTTGTCGTCGGCGTCCGCATCCCGGTAAGCGATTTCGTGCCCGGTGGCCTGGATGCCGACGAATGCATCGAGGTGGCAAAGAAACTCAAGGCCACGGGCCTGGTGGACTTCATCAACACCACCGCTGGCACCTACCACAGCATTACCTACGCCATCGGCCCCTCCGATCTGCCGGACGGCTGGCTGCTGGAGAAGACCGCGCAACTGAAACGGGAAGTGGGCAATATTCCGGTGTTCCTGGTGGGCGGCATGAAGGACGTGTACAGCGCCGAGGATATCGTTGCCAATGGCGATGCCGACATGGTGGCCATGACCCGGGCGCAGATCACCGACCCGGAAATCGTCAAAAAGATGAAGGAAGGCCGGGTCGAGGACGTCTACCACTGTATTCGCTGCAACCAGGGTTGTATCGGCCGGATTTTCCAGGGCCAGCCCACGACCTGCATCCTGAACCCGGGGGCGGGTCGGGAAGGCCGTTTCGGCATCCAGACCCTGACCCAGGCCGAGACGCCGAAAAAGTACGTCGTCGTGGGCGGCGGACCGGCGGGGATGAAGGCCGCAGAAGTCCTCTCCTCACGGGGCCACAATGTTACCCTGCTGGAGAAATCCGACGCCCTGGGTGGACAGGTACAGATGATCCTGCGCACCCCCCGGCGGCACACCTTCGGCTGGATCATCCGGGATCTGGATCACCACATGCGCAAGAATGGCGTGGACATCCAGCTCAGTACCGAGGCCAATGTCGACATGATTCGCGACATGCAGCCCGACGGCGTCATTGTCGCCACCGGCTCTTCACCAAATCGCGACGGCTTCAGCAGCGTCAACCCGATGGTGCACCAGCTTCCGGGCGCGGATCAGCCCAACGTGGTGACCTTCTACGAGGTGCTGCTGCAGAGCGCGGAAATCGGCAAGCGCGTGCTGGTGCTGGATGACGACGGCACCCGCTATGTCGCCGGCTCCACCGAACTGCTGCTGGACCGCGGTCACGAGGTGGAACTGGTGACCCGGCATACCTCGCTGTTCCCTCTGATGGCACCAACGCTGGATCTTCCTGTGTTGTACAAGGAACTGTTCACCAAGGGCCTGAAACACCGCACAGTGAGCTGGGCCAAGGAGATCAACGGCGACAAGGTCACGATCTTCAGCCTGTTCAACGGCCACGAAGAGGTGCTCGAGGGCATCGACACGGTCGTCCTCGCCACCGGTCACAGATCGGACAATCGCCTTTATTCGGAGCTCAAGGAAGCGATGCCGGAGACACGGATTCATGGTATTGGTGACTGCATGGCACCACGTCAGATTCAACACGCCATCTACGAAGGCATGCTGGCCGGGCGTGAACTGTTCGACAGCAAGGAACGGTACATCATGCCGGGCGACCTGGAGCAGCTGGAAAACTTCGAAACTCCGGCCCGTCCGGCCGTGTTTGACGACTTCTGAACGGAGATTGCCGATGAAACAGAACCATCGCTTCAACCTGTCGCGCCGCCGCTTCCTGCAGGCCACCGGCATCGGCACCGCCGCGCTGGCATTGCCCACCGCAGCGTTGGCCGCAGTGCGGCCGAAACCGGCGTCTCCGGCTGTCACGGAGCCGGCCGAGGATCTACGTCGGCGCTATGAGGACGATGCCCGTTGGGCGGGATGCTGCGACCTGCCCACCACCAGCACCGCCAGCGTGGTGGCTCCGGTGGGCTATTTCGCAATGACCTGAGGAAGCACTCCTCGGGATTTGGCACAGGGCCGGCCTCCATGATGGAGTCCGGCCTTTTTCGTTGCAGGCGCCCTTTGCGGCGGGCGTGTGCCCTGGCGGAGATCGAGCGGCACCGACCTACCGAGGGGCCGCTGTTGCATGACTGAAACGAAACACCCCAAGACGCAACCGGGGCCATGGTTCCGGTTGTTGTTTTGAATGCAAATCAATTGCTTGAGGTTTCGCAAGCCAGTGTTTTTACGGTGGTTCAACGCGCCCGCATCGGCGATTCCGAAATCTGGCCCGGGTTTTGCTCCTCCTGTCTTCTGAACAACAAACGTTGGTCTGCCGCGATCCGGCTGACCGCCAGCATGAGACCGGAGGAACCATGACCAAACGCGTCAAGATCATTGTCCCGATTCCGATGGACGAGGACAGCGTCGCCAACCGCTCCAGGCAATTGTCCGATGACATCATCGCGCCCGGCTATGCCGCAGAGTTCGTCTCGGTCAAGGCCGGCGCCGCCTTTGGCGACAGCTACCATGACGCCCTGCTGATGGATTTCTCGGTGATGGAAGCGGGCATCGAGGCGGAGCGAGAAGGTTATGCCGCGGTATGCATCGACACGGTCAGCGATTCCGCCCTGTATCCGCTGCGCTCACGACTGAACATTCCGGTGTTCGGCCCGGGTGGGCTGGGATACTACGCCGCCTGCATGCTGGGCCAGAAGTTTTCGATCATCAGCATGTGGGACAAGTGGTACCACTTCTACAAGAAGAATCTGAACGAATACAAGCTTTGGGACCGGCTGGCCTCCATGCGAAACATCGAGACGCGGCCTGACCTGAAGGAACTGCTGGCCGGCAAGGAAGAGATCATCTTCAAGAAGCTTGAGCAGGAGTCCCTGCGGGCGATCGAAGAGGACGGTGCCGACGTCATCGTGCTGGGCTCCACCACCATGCACCAGTCCCATGCCTATCTGGCAGAGCGTCTGCCGGTGCCGGTAATCAACCCGGGACTTGTGATGTACAAGTTCTGCGAGGCGATGCTGGCCATGAATCTGAGCCACAGCAAACGCGCCTTCCCGGAACCGGAAGCACCCAACGACGCCCTGTTCCATGGCTTCGTGAAATAAGCAGAAACAACGGAACCACGCGAGACAACGAGGAGAGACCAATGATCGACCGCGACTACCTGATCGACCTGGCCGTCAACCGCTACTTCGCCAACGTCGACAAGAAGAATCTGGAACCGGTACTGGATTGCTTCAACGAGGACGCCTTCGTCTGTGTCCAGACCCAGCCGATCGTCCACGAAGGCCGCGACCAGGGTGTCAAGGCCATGTTCGAGACCCTGTTCAGCTCCTACACCAAGATCTGGCATGGCAACTTTGAACATACCGTGGATCCGGAAAACGAGCGTATTTCCTCTCGCTTCGACGTTGTCCTGGAAGACGAGAAAGGCGGCAAGGTGGAACTGCACAACTGCAACCACTGGTACTGCAAGGACGGACGCTTCCAGCGCGTGTACGTGTTCATGAGCGGCGAGAACGTACTGCGCTGATCGATCCGATCGAATGCTTCGGGGCGCATGCCCCTTCCTCCGCCCGAGCGGGCACCTTGGGGCGCCGCCAGGCGCCCCCTTCCTAATTCGGAGGTGGGCGATGAACGAGACACGCATGCTGGATGCCGGCTTCGACTGGGCCACACCGTTTGCCTACAGTCAGGCCAGCGTCGTCAACGGTATCGTCTACCTCTCCGGGCAGGCTGCCATCGACGCCGACGGAAACGTCGTCGGCGTCGATGACTTCGAGGCTCAGGCGCGCCAGGTTTTCAGTAATCTGGAACATGTGCTGCGCCAGGCCGGGTCAGGCCTGGACCGGGTATTCAAGGTCAACATCTATCTCACCGACATGCGGCACTTCGAACACATCGTCGAATGCCGCAAGCGCTATTTCACAACGCCCTACCCGGCTGATACCACGGTGGAGGTCAGCAGTCTGGCCCTGCCCGGCCTGATGCTGGAAATCGACGTGATGGCGCGCTGCNACTGAAGGAGTTCAGGTCCATGGGCAAGCTGGAAAATCGTTTTGCGCTGATTACCGGCGCCAGTAGCGGCATTGGGCGTGGCGTCGCGCTGGCGTTTGCCCGTGAGGGCGCGCATGTGGCCGTCAACTATCCGCACGATGACGAGCACGAAACCGCCGAGGCGCTGGCCGGCGAGATCCGTTCCCTGGGGCGCCAATCCATGGCGGTGAAAGCGGATGTCTCCAGTGAAGACCAGGTCCAGGCCATGGTGCAGTCGGTGGAGGCCGAGTTCGGCCGCATCGATATTCTGGTCAACAATGCCGGCATCGCCAGCATGGCTCCCGTGCACGAAATGTCCACCGGCATGTGGGATCAACTCATGTCCGTCAATCTGCGCGGCATGTTCCTCTGCACCCGTGCCGTGCTACCCGGCATGTACGAACGGGACGACGGCAAGATCATCAATACCGCATCGCAGCTGGCCTACAAGGGCGCCCCGGCCTTTTCCCACTACACGGCGGCCAAGGCGGCCATGATCAGCTTCACGCGCTCACTGAGCCTGGAGATCGGCAGCCGCAACATCAGCGCCAACTGCGTTGCCCCCGGCACCACCGACACGCCGATCCTGGCCAATGTGGACCCACAGGTTCTGGAACAGATCCGGGCGTCCATTCCCAAGGGCCGTATCGCGCCCATCGACGATGTCGTCCCGGCCTACGTCTTTCTTGCCTCCGACGACGCTCGGCATTTCGTCGGCCAGACCCTGAGCCCCAACGGCGGCGACGTGTTCCTCTGACAACAAAGGGGTGCAGGGGCCGCGACACCCCGGGATGCCCCGAAGGAGACCTGCGATGGAGCCTGAGACCCGGGAACCGACCGTCTATCTGAATGGCGATTACCTGCCGGCGTCACGGGCAGGGATTTCCGTATTCGACCAGGGATTCCTGCTGGGCGATGGCGTCTTCGACGTGGTCTCCGCCTGGCAAGGCAACATCTTCAAGCTGCAGCAGCACGTGGCGCGTTTCTTCGACTCGCTGCAGGCGGCGCATCTGCAGACCCGACTGACGCCCGAGCAGTGGTCCGAGGCCATCGTCGAGACCGCTCGCCGGAACCAGCTCGCGGACGCCAGCATCCGTTTCATCGTGACCCGTGGCGTACCGGAGCAGATGGTGGCCGATCCCCGGGTGCACACGCCCACCGAGGTTATCTGGGCCGCACCTTATATTTTTCTCGGCGACGAGCAGCAACGGAAAAGTGGTATCCGTCTGATGGTCTCCCAACTGCGCGGCTTCGCCCCGGACACCCTGGACCCGCGCTACAAGTGCCTCAGCCGGATGCACTTCCAACTGGCAAAGGTGGAGGCCTGCGCCGCCGGTTATGACGACCTGATCTGGCTCAACAATGACGGTTTCGTTGCCGAGGGCCCGGCCTCGAACCTGTTCATGGTCCGAAACGGCGTGCTTTACACACCGGCCAGCGACATCCTCCACGGCATCACCCGCCAGACTTTCCTGGAACTGGCGGAGCGGGCCGGCGTACCGGTGCGGATTCAGCAGTTCACCGTCTACGACCTCTGTACCGCCGACGAGGTATTCACCTGCAGCACCGCAGGCGGCGCGCTACCAGTGCGGGAAATCAGCGGTCGTACGCTGCGCCAGCCAGCACCGGGGCCGATCACGCGGGAACTGGACCAGCTTTACTGGAACAGCCGCGTAGACGGCGAACACGCTACGGCCATCGGCCTCTGATATCGCATCCCCAGCGGAGAAACCACATGTCCTCGGAAAAACAGATAGTTCTGATCACCGGCGCCGCCAGCCAGATTGGTATCGGCTGCCATACGGCGCTGCATTTCGCCGAACACGGTGCCCGGGTGGCCATCTGTGACACGGATGGCGAGGGGCTGCGACAGACTCGGGAAGCGGTCGAGAAGCGCGGCGGCGAAGTGATCAGTCACACGTTGAACGTCGCTGACACCGGGTCTGTTGACGCCATGGTGGCCGACGTGGAACAGCGCTGGGGCGCGGTGGACGTGCTGATCAACAATGCCGGCATCGCCCGCACCGCACCGTTCACCGAAATGACCGATGAACAGCTGCATCAGACCATGGACGTGAATTTCGGCGGCACCGTGCGCTTTTCACGCGCCGTGGCACCCGGCATGATTCGACGCGGTTCCGGGGTGATTCTCTCTGTATCGTCCATCGAAGGCCACACCTGGGGCTGGCCGGCTCATGTCCATTACTGCGCTTCAAAGGGTGCCATTGAAGGCCTTACCCGGGCGCTGGCAGTGGAACTGGGGCCCAACGGGATTCGCGTCAATGCCGTCGCACCGGGCCTCATCTGGACCGCCCAGTCCACCGACCCGGTGAACTCCGTCGGTCCGGAAGGACTGCAAAAGCTAACCGACAGTATTCCGCTGAGGCGTGTCGCCCATCCCGAAGAAGTGGCTGATTTCCTGCTGACCCTTGCCTCTCCTGCCGCGGGCTACATGACCGGCCAGACAGTGGTCTTCGACGGCGGCATCACCCTCGGCGAACTGACCCCGTTACTGACCTGAACGGGGGAGGCCCGGCAACCCCTACTCCCCACTCTTGGCATTATTGGCACGGTTCAACTTGCGCCACAGGGTGGTGCGGCTGACCCCGAGACACTTGGCCGCCTCCGGCAGGCTACCGTCGCATTCGGCCACCACCTGCTGGATGTGATTCAGCTCGATGCGCTCCCGCTCGGCCTTCAGCGATTTCGGGTCCGCGCTCACCACTTCCGTGACCAGTTCCGGCACCACCGAATACAGTGCACGACGATATTGCTCACGGGACCAGCCATCGGCATGCATGAAAAACACCGCCAGACGCTCGGCCAGGTTTTCCATTTCCCTGACATTGCCGGGCCAGGAATACGCACGCAGCTTGTCCTCCAGCATTTCCAGCAAAGGCTGCGGATCGGAATCGCAGCCCATCTGTGTCAGATGGCGCCGCAACAGATGGTCCGCGAGTACCATGACATCGTTATCCCGCTCCCGTAGCGGCGGGATATGCAGCATCAGGATGTTGAGCCGGTAGTACAGATCCTCACGAATCTCGCCGCGAAGCATGCGCTCCTTGAGGTCGACGTTGGTCGCTGCGATGACCCGCACATCCACCGGCGCTGCCAGCGTGCCGCCCAGGCGCATCACCTCGCGCTCCTGCAGTACCCGCAGCAGGCGGGTCTGCAGATTGATGGGCATGTCGCCGATTTCATCCAGGAACAATGTCCCGCCATGGGCGGCTTCGATCAGGCCCGTGTGGCCGCCTTTGCGAGCACCGGTGAAGGCACCCTCCTCGTAGCCGAACAGCTCGCTTTCCAGCAGGGTTTCGGCGAAGGCGGCACAGTTGACGGCCACAAAACGCCCGCCGGCCCGGGGGCTGGCGTTATGGATGCCCTGGGCGAACAATTCCTTGCCGGTGCCGCTCTCGCCGGTCAGCAGCACCGTGGACTCCGAAACCGCATACTGCCGCGCCAGCTCACAGACCCGCCCCAGGCTCCGGGACTCGCCCATGATCTCTTCCAGATGGTACTTGGCGGTGTAATGACGGGTCCGACGCTGGGAACGGATGTTGCGGTCGGCATTCTCGATGCTGGTGGAGTCCTGAAAAGTGATCACCGCACCGCTGTTGACGCCGAATTCCATCAACGGAACACGGCTGGCCATCAGCAGCCGGGAGCCAACACGGATGATCTGATGAAGATCCTCCTCCTGGGCGGCAAGGGTTTCACGCAACCCCATCGAGGGCAGCAATTCGCTCAGACGGCGGTTGAGGATCTTGTCGGAGCTGATGCCCAGAATTCGCTCCGAGGCCGGGTTGAAGCATTGTACCCGCTCGTCCGGATCGACTGCGATCACCCCCTCGTTGAGATGCCGGATCACCTGATCCAGCCAGTTGCGCCGGGTCTTTTCGATGCGCTGGGTGCGAGACACCTCAATGGCCGCGTCCACCGCCTGGTGCACTGCCTGCGGCGAATAGGCCAGGATGCCGGTCAGACCTTCACTCTCCGAGAGATCGGTAATGAAGCTGGAGCCGACAATGACACTGTAGCCCTCGGCCTTGAGCTCGCGGAACTGCAGCCGGGCATCCTCGATGGTGGTGTAGGAACGCTGCGCGATATCCAGATTGATAAGCTGCTTGACTTCCTGCAGCTCGGCATCGGTTTCCCGGTAGGTGATCAGGGCCACCTTGTCCGACAGATTCCGGGCCTTGAGCATGGCCCGCAGGATATCGAAGGCCGAGACATTGATACGGATGACTGGCACGGAGACACGCTCCCGCAGATAGGTCGCGTTGGCCCCGGCACTGATGATCACGTCCACCTGGTTGGCGGCAATCATCTCCTCTGCAGCCGCCACTGCTTCGTCAAAAACCTTGTCCACGGTGCGAATGGATGCCACACCCTGATAATGAGGTATGACGCTGTTGATCAGCCGCGTCAGCCCCATGTAGCTGATTGCCGCAATACGTGGTACGCCCTTGCCGCCGACCTTGTGGCCGACGTGTTCTGCTACAACCACAGTTTTTCTCCGCATGGACTGCGAGGGCCACCACGCCCGCTGCAGCGCACACACTGATGGAAGGAATCAGACAGTCAGGATCGTCGATCCGGTGGTGCGCCGGGACTCCACCGCCTGATGTGCATTGGCCGCATCCCGCAAGGGATAGCGCCCATGATCCACGGTGCGAATGGATGCCACACCCTGATAATGAGGTATGACGCTGTTGATCAGCCGCGTCAGCCCCATGTAGCTGATTGCCGCAATACGCGGTACGCCTTTGCCGCCAACCTTGTGGCCGACATGTTCTGCTGCAACCACACTTTTTCTCCGCGTGGGCTGCGAGGGCCACCACGCCCGCTGCAGCGCACACACTGACGGAAGGAATCAGACAGTCAGGATCGTCGATCCGGTGGTGCGCCGGGACTCCACCGCCTGATGTGCATTCGCCGCATCCCGCAGCGGATAGCGCCCATTAATTTCCACCCGAACCGCGCCGGACCGGACCAGCTCGAACAGCCGTTCGGCGGCCTGCAGTAGCCAGTCCCGGC
>SL_7KL_010_BRINEDRAFT_10000888_pt1 | contig 14362 bp, 17 predicted proteins | sample SodLak_010_BRINE_FD_10663 | JGI IMG/M metagenome (IMG submission 10663)
GGCTGCGCGGACGCGTGCAGCGAAACGCGAACAGCCGGTCGGTATAGTGCCGGACCGAGGTGACGGTCTGCGCATCCGGCAGGGTCGGGGTGGGTTTGGTCTTTTCAGAGGTCAGGGCCATATTCATGCGACCTGTTTCCCTGTCTTGCCTTGCAGAATTGCCTGATAGCTGGTGGCCTGCCAGTCCGCGCGGGCAAGCCAGTCGCTTTCAGGCTGACGCGCCGCCAGCGCGTCGGGGATCTCGACGTCGTCAAAGCCCGAACGGCGCAGCATCGTGTATTGATCGGCGATCACGGGGCCCTGCGCGCGCAGACGCCCCTGAAACCCCATGCGGCGCAACTGCCGCGCCAGTGTCAGGCCGCGCCCGTCGCCAAAGCCGGGGATCGCGATGCGGATATGGGTCAGCGCCGCGAACCGGCCCTCGATCTCTTCGGGCGGGGTATCGCCCGGCAGATCAAGCGCGGTGGCGTCCTGCGTGGCCGGATCGTGGGTGAAGCTCTCGAAGCTCACAGGGCTGTCGGGCCAGTCATCCGGCGTGAACCCGTGATCGGTGACAATGACGCTCATGCCGCATCCTCCTGTCTGGCGCGGGCGATACCCTTGCCGATGAAATGTATGCCGCATTCGGTTTTTTCGCTGCCGCGCCAGCGGCCCGAGCGTTCATCCTCGCCGGAAATGACGCGCGTCGTGCAGGGCTGGCAGCCGATGGACGGGTAGCCGCGCGCGACCAGCGGGTGGCGCGGCAGCTCTGCCTCATCCAGATAGGCGCGGATACGGTCAGGCCGCCAATCGGCCAGCGGGTTCAGGCGGATACGCCCGGTTTCCGCTTCAACCTCGACCCGGTCGAGATCGGCGCGGGTTGCGGCCTGATGGCGCTTGCGCCCGGTGATCCAGCCGTCATAGCCCTGCAGCGCGCGTTCCAGCGGGCGGGCCTTGCGCAACTGGCAGCAGCTTTCGGTATCAGAACGGTGCAGCAGCCCGTCTGGATCGGTCAGAAACAGCTCTTCGCGGTCGGGCGANAGCGTTACCACGTTGCTCAGGCCCAGATGCGCGGCCAGATCCGTCTGGTAGCGCACGGTTTCGGGAAACAGCGCCAGCGTGTCGATGAACAGCACCGGCAGCCCCCGGTCGATCTGCGCGATCATGTGCAACAGGACCGCCGAATCCGCGCCGAAGGAGGACACCATCGCCACATTCTCGATCCGGTCCAGCGCATCGGCCAGAAACGCCTGCGGGGTGGTGTCTGCATGATCCTTCAGCAAAGCGGTGCTGAGGCGGGTCACATCATACGGCATGGGCGCTCTCCTTGCTCAGATAGAGCGCATCCTTGAACGGCTGCGCCCCGAGGCGTCGGAATGTCGCCAGGAAATCCTCTTCCGGGCTGCGGCGCAGGTCCAGATAGGCGTCCAGCACCCGCTCGATGGCCGGGACGATCTGATCATAGGCGAAACCGGGGCCGGCCCGTTCCCCGAGCGCTGCGGTTTCGGTCGCATCGCCGCCCAGCGTGATCTGGTAGTTTTCCACCCCCGCACGGTCGAGGCCCAGAATCCCGATATGGCCGACATGGTGATGGCCACAGGCATTGATGCAGCCTGAAATCTTGATCTTCAGCCCGCCGATATCATGCTCGCGTGCGGCGACCGCGCGCGCGATATCCTGCGCGACCGGGATCGACCGGGCCGTGGCCAATGCGCAGTAATCCATGCCGGGGCAGGCAATGATATCCGATGCCAGCCCGATATTCGCGGTGGCAAGCTGCGCGGTTTTCAGCGCGGCATACAGCGCGGGCAGGTCGGATTTGTGCACATGCGGCAGGATCACGTTCTGTTCGTGGCTGATGCGCAATTCGTCATGGCCATAGCATTCGGCCAGATGGGCCATCAGGCGCATCTGTTCGGAACTGGCATCTCCCGGCGTGGCGCCATGCGCCTTGAGGCTGATGGTCACGATGGAATAGCCATCCTGCCAATGGGGCGCCAGATTGGTGTCGGCAAAGGCCCGGAAACCCGGATCACGCCGGTAGGCAGCGTCAAACACGTCGGTCGGCGCGACACGAAAGGCCGGGGGCGCGAAGGCGCGGCGCAGATCGTTCAGGATGTGCTGATCGACCCCCCGCCATTCTGCGCGCAGCGTGCGGAACCGGGCCTCGACCCGCGCGCGCACATCCTCAAGGCCCAGTTCGTTGACCATGATCTTGATGCGCGCCTTGTATTTGTTATCGCGGCGGCCAAAGCTGTTATAGACCGACAGGATCGCCTCGATATAGGGCAGCAGATCGGCCTCTGGAATGAAGTCGGCCAGCACCTTGCCGATGACCGGCGTGCGGCCCAGACCGCCCCCCACGATCACCTCGAACCCGCGCGCGCCGTCGCGCAGCACAGTGCGCAGCCCGATATCATGCGCGCGCGTCACGGCGCGGTCATTGGGGCTGCCGGTGATCGCGATCTTGAACTTGCGGGGCAGGAACTGAAATTCGGGGTGGTCGGTGGACCACTGGCGCAACAGTTCTGCGACCGGGCGGGGGTCGGCAACTTCATCCGCGGCCGCGCCTGCGAAATGATCGGCCGTCACATTGCGCACGCAATTGCCTGAGGTCTGGATGGCGTGCATTCCCACCTCTGCCAGCGCATCGAGCATGTCGGGCACATCGTTCAGGCGGGGCCAGTTGAACTGGATGTTCTGGCGCGTGGTGAAATGGCCATAGCCCTTGTCCCAGCGATCCGCGATCATGGCCAACTGGCGCATCTGCGCNCTGTTCAGGGTGCCATAGGGAATGGCCACGCGCAGCATATAGGCGTGCAGTTGCANATANAGCCCGTTCATCAGGCGCAGGGGGCGAAATTCCTCTTCGGTCAGGTTGCCCGCAATCCGACGCTCGACCTGTGCGCGGAACTGGGTGTTGCGGGTCTGAAGGAAGCTGCGGTCAAATTCTGAATAGGCATACATGGGTATCGGTCCGTTTATCTGAGTGGCGTTGGGGGCTGCGGGTCAGGGGCGACACATGCCTGTTTCCTGTTTGCCATGCGGATAATTCGACGGGCCGCGCGCGCGAAACGCTTCGCGGAAATGGGCGGGTTCGGGGCCGTTCGGGCCGGGGCGCGCAGGGGCCAGATAGGCGCCCACCAGCCGGTCGGATTGCGCCTGCGCGTGCGAAAGCGCCGCTTCGGCGGCGGGCGCGTCGGTGAAAAGCTGCGCCTGCGACAGGTCGCGTGACCAGCCGTGATCCGGGGCCAGATAGACGACATCGCCTTCGAACAGGTCATTGGCCGTCACGACAGAGGGGGTGAAACGGGGGCTCATAAGGCGTGCTCCTGTAGCTCTGGCGTGTGCAGTTGCGCGGCGCCCGACGGGGCCAGCCCCAGCAGGATGATCGTGGGCCCGGCAAAGGCGCCTGCGCGCTGGGGCAGTTGGGCGAGGGTGGTCGTCTCTACTTGCTGGTCCATTCGCGAGGCATTCTCGACCAGCGTCACTGGCGTATCCGGGGCCGCACCATTCATCAGCAACCGGGCCTGCACGAAGCGGGCCGCTTTCTTGCCCATATAGATCGCCGTTACCGCGCCGGGGGTGGCCAGCGCGCGCCAATCCTGTTCGGCATAGCCTTGCATGTCATGCGCCGTGATCAGGCGCAGCGACTGGTTGCGCCCGCGCCGGGTCAGGCTGCGGCCAATGCTGGCCGCCGCAGCCGAGGCTGCGGTCACGCCCGGCACCACCTGCCAGTCGATACCCGCATCATCCAGTGCGTCGGTTTCTTCTGCCAGCCTGCCAAAGACCGAGGCATCGCCGCCTTTCAGCCGGACAACATGGGCCCCCTGGCCCGCATGCTCGATCATCAGGCGATGAATCTCCGCCTGCGGGGTCGAGGGGCCGAAACCCTGTTTGCCAACACAGATCACCTGCGCCTCGCGCCGTGCGAGTTCGAGGATTTCGGGTGCGACAAGCCGGTCATGGATGACGACATCGGCGCGGTCGATCAGCTTGCGTGCGCGCAGGGTCAGCAGATCGGCGGCACCGGGGCCTGCGCTGACGAAATCGACAAACCCTGCGGGTGCCGCCTGCGCCAGATGGCGGTTCAGCAACGAATCCAGCACCTCTTCGACCTGCTCGCGCCCCCCCTGTTCCAGCGCACGGGGGCCAGAAGTGTCGAAATACTCGGTCCAGAACGCGCGACGGCGTGCGCCCTGCGGCAGATGTTCGGCCAGTTTGCGAAAGCCTTTGGCGATCTGGGTCAGCAGCCCCAGCGAGCTTGGCAGCACTTCTTCCAGATGCGCCTTGACCTTGCGTGCAAGCATGGGGGCCGCGCCTTCGGTCCCGATGGCGACGACCAATGGTGCGCGATCCACGATGGCCGGGGTCAGGAAATCCGATGCGTTCAGATTGTCCACCACATTCACCAGCGCGCCCGCGTCACGCCCCAGCGCAGCGATGCGGGCATCCTCGGCGTCGCAGCCCGTGGCGGCATAGACCACGCGCGCACCCTCCAGATCGCTGGCGCGCAAGGCATGCGGCACCAGTGTCACGCGCGGTTGCAATACCTCGATCTGTGGGATGAAACTCTCGGCATGGAGCGTGATCGCGGCATCAGTCTTCAACAGCAGGCGCAGCTTGGCCAGAGCGATCTCTCCACCCCCGCCAATGACAACCCGCGTCCGGGCCATATCCAGAAATACCGGGAAGAACTGCATGCAACGACTCCTCTTTCTAGGCGTAAAGTAGAACATTTTCCCAAAAAATGGCCATATACGCCGTTAAAATAGGGAGTATGTTCGCTTTTATCCTTTCGGACTGGAGCATGGTTCGCCAATATCGTGTGATCCCGGATCATCGTTGCTGCTGCGCGGCAGCCGCAGATACCGGGGTATCGTGACGCTGCTGAAATGGCTGGCGGCGAGCAGTGTCATTGGCGCGGCTGCCCGCGCGCTCGATATCATCAAGGCCATATCGACAATGTCGCTGACCCTATCGGGATCGCGTGTTCGCTTTTGCATCATGGCGCACGGGGCCACCGCGCAAGACAGCCGAGGATGTTGCACAAGCCGGTCATGTCAATTGACGTTCCTGCGCTGCGGCATAGCTCTCGTCACTGAGCAGCATGGACGAGCCAGACATGAATGACACGATCATCATCGGCAGCGGAATGGCCGGGATCACCTGCGCCCGCATTTTGGCGGATGCGGGTCTGCCCGTGCGCGTGCTGGACAAGGGGCGCGGGATTGGGGGGCGCATGGCGACGCGCTCTGGTGTGACCGCGGCGGGGGATCTGGCCTTCGATCATGGTGCGCAATACCTGCGCCCCCGCGCCCCGGAATTTGCGGAGGTCCTTGCGCAGGCAGGGGTGTGCCCCTGGCCGGATGGACCGGATCACGGCAGAGTGGTCGGTATGCCTGGCATGTCCGGGGTGCCGCGCAGGCTTGCCGAAGGGCTGGCCGTCTCGCAACAGGCAGAGGTGACATCCATCGCAAGGCGGGATGGGTCCTGGCATCTCGGCACGACGGTTGGCGGTGTAAAAGCCGGCCGTGTGGTTGTGACCATTCCCGCACCGCAGGTCACGCGCCTGCTTGGTCCTGCGCACCCCTTTGCCGCAGACCTGGGCCGCGTTGTGATGGGCCCATGCCTGACCCTGATGGCCGCCTTTCCGGTCAACAGCCCGCGTCCGTTCGTGACCCGGCGGGACCCATCCCACCCGCTGGCATGGATCGCGCAGGACAGCGACAAGCCGGGCCGCGCGCAAGCAGCGGTCACATGGGTTGCGCAAGCAAGCCCGGCATTTTCCAATGCATATCTTGAAGACAGCCCTTCTGAAATCGCCGCGCGCATGCTGTCATTATTGGCAGAGGTGCTGGATGTGGACCCCGCGCGTGCGACCTATGTCCGCGCCCATCGCTGGCGCTATGCGCAGACCAGCGCGCCGCTGGGGCAGCCGTTTCTGCACAATGATGACCGCACATTTTATGCGGGTGGCGACTGGTGCCTTGGGTCGCGCGCCGAGGACGCATGGCACAGCGGCCGCGCAATGGCCCATGACATTCTCCAAGGCGCCCATGTGGACTGACCCACGCATTGCAGGCTTGCTGAACCTGATGCTTGCCGCGATGCGTCCGCCGCCTGGATCGGGTCGCATCGCGCTGGCGCTGACATTCGGCATCGTGACGCATCTGGCCTTCGCCGCCGGCGTTCTGGCGATGATTGTCGCGATGTTCTTCGGGATGAGCGAAAGTCTGGGGCGTGTGCCGCAGCCCTGGGCGTGGCTGGCCAATGCTCTGCTGATCCTGCAGTTTCCGCTGCTGCACTCTCTCCTTCCTGACACGACCGGGTGGGAGGCTGCTGACCCGGCTTGTCCCCGGCCCGCATGGGGCAACATTGTCCACAACGACCTATGCGCTGATTGCGTCACTCCAGTTGCTGGCGCTGTTCGCATTCTGGACACCCTCCGGCATCATCTGGTGGCAGGCCGAGGGCGCTCTGTTCTGGGTGATCTGCACAGCCTATGCCACGGCATGGCTGTTGCTGCTGAAAGCCAGCTTCGACGCGGGGGCAGAGGTGCAATCAGGCGCATTGGGCTGGATGTCGCTGATGGCACGCATCAGGCCCCGCTTTCCCGATATGCCGACGCGCGGGCTGTTTGGCATTATTCGGCAACCGATCTATGTGGCGTTTGCGCTGACACTCTGGACAGTGCCGGTCTGGACCCCGGATCAGTTGGTTCTGGCCGCGAGCTACACGGCCTATTGCCTGCTGGCCCCGCGCCTGAAGGAACGCCGCTTTGCCGCGCGATATGGCGACCGCTTCACCCGCTACCGTGCCGCCGTGCCCTATGTCGTCCCGAACCTGAACCGAAGGAAACCAGATGCGCAACGATCTGACGATCTATGACAAGGTGGCCGATGACTGGTGGTCGGATGAAATCCGCTGGGTGCGGACGCTTAAGAACCTTGTGCCGGGTCGGCTGGCATGGATGGATCGGCAGATCGACTGGACCGGGCGTGACGTTCTCGATCTGGGCTGTGCCGGGGGGTTCATGGCCGAAGCGCTCGATGATCGCGGTGCAGCCGTGACGGGCATTGATCCCGCGGCGAATGCGATTGCTGCGGCGCGCAGCCATGCGGAACAGGCGGGGCGCAGCATCCGCTACGATGTCGGCGTCGGTGAGGACTTGCCGTATGAGGATGCGCGCTTCGATGCGGTTGTCTGTGTTGACGTGCTGGAACATGTCCAGGACCTGGCGCAGGTGCTGGCGGAAGTGACGCGCTGCCTGCGTCCTGATGGGGTGTTCCTGTTCGATACGATCAACCGCAACATGCTGGCGCGCCTTGCTACCATCACGGTGGCAGAGGACATCCTGCGGCTGCTGCCCAAAGGCACGCATGACCCGTCCATGTTCATAAAACCGGCCGAATTACGCGCCGCGATGGACAAGGCCGGGCTGGAGCCGGGTCGTTTTACCGGGCTGGGCCCGCGCGGCGTGAACCGTCGGCTGGACCTGACATTCGGGCCGCTCCCGCTTACTGCGATCCTGTATATGGGCACGGCCCGCAAACGTAAGGTATCCCCATGACCATACTTGCCCTTCTGGCGACGGCACTTCTGTTCGGCGGCATGGTTCTGTATTCTTTCGGCTTCGCTGCATTCCTGTTCGCGGCCTTGCCTGCGGATGTGGCGGGGCCGACCATTCGTCGCGCGTTCCCGCATTTCTATCTGTTCGTGATCGTCACCGCGATTATCGCTGCGGGGCTGGTCTGGCAAGCCGACCCGTTCAGCGCGGCCCTGCTGGCATTCATCGCGGTCTCCACGATCCCGACGCGCCAACTGCTGATGCCTGCCATCAACACCGCAACTGATACCGGCGCGAAGACCCGGTTCAAATGGCTGCACGGCGCGTCCGTCCTGATCACGCTGCTGCATATCGGTCTGAGCGGATGGGTCCTGACCCGGTTTGTCACGTTGTCGTAAACACGGCACGCGCATTGGCTGGAACAGCTTTTGCCGCGCCCGGATTGCCGCCGCGACTTGTCGGTGAAGTGCGCTAGGTCATGCCGCAGAAACATCCCCTTGCAGCTCTGTCATGAGGAAACGTCATGTCACATGAGATCAACACCCCGCATACGAAAACAGACGCGCCGATCGTGGTTCTGGGCGCCACGTCCGGGATCGGTGCTTGTGCAGTGGAAGAGGCGCTCCGGCAGGGCCTGTCCGTGCGTGGATTTGCCCGCAGTGCCGAAAAGATGGCCAAGCGCGATGGGCTGGAGCCGGTCGCAGGTGATGCGAGAGACCCCGATGATCTGGCGCGAGCAGTGCAAGGCGCACGCGCCGTGATATACGCACTTGGCATCAAGGAACGGCCAGCGATGCTGTGGGAGCAGGAGTCGCTCTTTTCACAAAGCACGGAAGTCCTTGTTGATGTGATGGCAACGGCTGGGGTTACGCGCCTTGTCGCAGTGACGGGATTCGGCGCCGGTCGCAGCCGTGCGGCGATGAGCAGCGTGGAAAAACTCGGGCATGGGCTGATCCTGGGCCGCGTCTATGCGGACAAGTCCCGACAGGAAGAGCTGATCATGAACAGCACACTCGACTGGACGATCGCACGTCCGGTCATCCTGACAAAAGGCCCGCGCACAGGCAGGTACAGGGTGCTGGGTCAGCCTGCCGATTGGCGCAACGGTCTTATTTCGCGCAGCGACGTGGCCGAATATCTGGTCCGGTCTGTGGTCGAGGGGCTGAATATCCACGAGGATATCGTACTGGCGCGGTGACCGCAGGGCCAAGTGCTCCAGGTCTCGATGCAATACCTTGAACGCGATATTGAATGCGGACAGTCGGATACTGCCCCTGCGGGTTCGAATGTCCGATCATAACAGACAATCTATGTCGGGCATCGTGTCACGGGGGAAGGATGGCGCCATCATGGTCATCTCGCGGTTATGGCCTGGCGAGGATTTCACATCCATTGAAGAAAGGCTGGCTGAGCAGCCTGCGCGCGTTCAGACAGAGGTAACGCTCTGCGTGCTGGGTTACCCGTTTCTGACCATGGAACCCCGCAAGCCCTTTCATGAAATTCCCGGCAATGGCGTCTGATTGCCGCGCTCGATACTCTCGGCATGCAAATATATCCAATTGATAAAGATCAACTTTTTGTCGTTCATGTTGTTCCGGAGCTTTGCCCCAAGGATCAGCAGTTGCCGGCTTTGCGCTGGCAGCACAGATACCACGGCGCCAGAGACCCGGCGCACCAGATCTTGAATGTCGGCGAAAATAACGCTATATACTGCCATAATTGCTGGATAGAGCGCTGCCATGCATATCACGAATTTCGCCGAAGGCGGACTATTCGAGCCGCGCAAGATTGCTGCCGTTCTGCGCACCTCTGCTGAAGAGGTCGCGATGAGTGTCGGGCTGAGCAAGGATGCGTTGCAGCGCCGGACGCGGATCAGGTCAGACAAGACGCAGCGCCGCCTGCGCGAGTTGGTCGAGATTCTGAACAAGGTCGAACCGCGATTCGGGTCCGAACTCATGGCCTACGCCTGGTACCGGTCAGAGCCGTTGCCCGGCTTTGACGGGCGCACGGCGATGCAGCTTGTGCAGGACGGCAAGGCGCAGCAGGTGCTGGAATATATCGACGCGGTTGATGCGGGCGTCTTTGCCTGATGGTGTTGACCGACGGGCGCTATGCAGGGCCGCTATACCGCGCCCTGAACCCGGTCTATGCCCGCGAACCCCTGTCCGGGCGCGGCGCGGCCCTTTATGGTGGGCGGTTCAACCCCAAGGGGGTGCCCGCTCTCTACACCGCGCTCGACCCGGCCACAGCCCTGCGAGAGGCCAATCAGGTCGGCAGCCTGCAGCCCACGGTTCTGGTGTCCTACAGGGCCGATATCGGCCCGGTTTTCGACACGCGCGACGCGGCCGCACTTGACTGCTATGCGCTCTCACCCGCGATACTGGCCGACCCCGGCTGGCGCGCGACAATGCTTGGGGGAGGGATGGCCGCGACACAAGGCTTCGCGCAGGCGCTGATTGCCGATGGTTTCGCGGGTCTGCTGACACGCAGTTTCGCGAAAGGGGCGGGTGCCCGCAGCCTGAATATCGTTCTTTGGCGCTGGACGGGCCGGGGCTGTGCCCTTGACGTGGTCGATGACGAAGATCGGCTGGGGCGGATGTAGCAACCCCTGTCGGTGCGGGGGATGCCTAGCGCCGCAGGGCAGGCATCTGCGTATCCGGGCGTAGTGACCAGCCCCCTGACCCTGCCACGGCAAGGATCAGGCAGCCCCCGGCAATCGACCAGTTCTTGACGAAGATCGACATTTGCCACGGGTCATCCGGGATCAGGTGAAAGAAGCTGGTCACCGCACAGTATAGCACAAGCACCAGCGCGAGCGGGCGGATGTAAACGCCAAGCACCAGCAGCAACCCCGCCGCGAGGTTGAACGCCATTGCGGGCCAGATCAGCGCGACCGGCAGGCTGTGGGCGGCAAGCAGGGACTGGGCATCGGCGGGCGAGAGGGCTTTCTGCGCCGCACCCCCCAGAAACAGCACTGCAATCAGGGCGCGCCCGACAAACAGCGCCGCATCACCCCAGAACCGTGTCGCCATCATCGTTCCCCGCGTCGCCTGTCCACCAATCGCAGATCTTACGCCAGCGGGAACAGACAGAACAGGCACGACCGAGGCGGCCCCAACGGGCCATGCTTGAGACGCGCAGCGCAGGATTATGGCACTGCGCGCATGGACATTCATGCCCCACGGTCAATATGACGTAAGAGCAACCAACGCAGAGAATGATGATTGGGACTAATTCACGAGTATGAATCGCGCCGTCCTGATCCATACAGCGACATCGTGATACAGTCGCGCCCCGTGCAGGACATTCTGGATCGCGTGCGCGCCGCCATCACGGAACCCGCTGTCTCGGTGGGGTCTGTGGTGCGTGCGATGGATGCCTCGGCGCAGATGATTTTCCTGTTGCTGCCTGCACTCATCCTGATCACACCGCTGAGCGGTATCCCCGGCATGTCATCGCTGGGTGGCCTGACGATTGCACTGGTCGCCTTGCAGATCCTGCTGGGTCGGTCCGCGATCTGGCTGCCCGGCTTTGTGCTGCGCCGACAGATACCCGCAGAGCGTCTGGGCCGGGCGCTTGACCGGCTTGCCCGGCCTGCCGCGTTCATCGACCGCAAGATGGCCGCACGGGCGGCATGGGTGGTGGCCTTTCCCTTTCGCCAGATCGCACTGGCGCTTTGCATGCTTTGCGGGATGTCGATGCCGTTTCTGGAGTTGGTGCCGTTCTCCGCGACGATCCTTGCGCTGGTCGTCAGCATACTGGCCTCGGCGCTGCTGGTGCGCGACGGGCTGATGCTTGCCTTTGGTCTTGGCGGGTTCGGTCTGGCCATTCTTGTCGTCGCGCGGCTTGCCACGAGTTGAGTTGCCGAACCAGCCGGGCAGACACTGCTTTCTTGTGCGCAAGCGTTCAACGGCCCGGCAAGTGCCCATGACAGGAAATTTTGCGAAGGTAGAGTGCCGCAAGACGTGCCGCAGACCGTTCCCCTTCTTACAAAGGGTTGACTGACACCTGATATCACGCAAACCATTCAGGATGATAGAGACCTGCAGCAGATCAGCTTCGGCAGCTCGGCGCCCGCCTGTTCGGGACGGTCATGTGACAGATGCCCATGCCGCCTGACCTGCTGTTTCTTGCCAGAGACATTGCGCTGAATCTGGTCGCCATCAGCATTCTGGCGTTTGGCTTGTATTTCGCAAGATACCATCGCCGTGACTACGCTGTGGGCTTCATCGCGATCAATTTCAGCCTGTTCGTGGTCGCATCCGTCCTGACGGCCTCGTCCGAATTCACCATCGGTGTCGGCTTTGCCCTGTTTGCGATCCTGTCCATCGTCCGCCTGCGCTCGGATGAGGCGACCTGGATAGAGATCGGCTATACGATGGTGGCCTTGGTGCTGGGTCTGGTCAACGGATTGCCCGGCCCGTCATTCGAGATGAAACTCCTGCTGTCCGGGGTGCTTCTGGCGGCGATGTTTGTCGCGGATCACTTTGCGCTGCTGTCGCCCGCACGCCATCAGCGCTGCCGGGTCATTCTTGAAAAGATTGTGCTGGATCGCACGCAGCTCAGCGATCTGGTCGGCCAACGGCTGGGCGGGACGGTCCGGCATCTGTCGATCATCGAAGTGGATCATGTGACCGAAACGATGCGTCTGGATGTGCGCTACACAGCGAATCCGCCAGACCCCGACGCATATGCCGATGGGACAGAGCGCCCGGCGCAGCCGCACAGGGAGCCGACATGAACGTGGCGAGCCCCGGCATCGGAGTCGCCGAATGCGACATGCTGCACGCATGTATCGCCGATCTGCACAGCGCAAGCCTGGAAGAGTGCAGCGCCCTTCCGACAGGCAGGTTCGACCGCAAATTCGTGGTCCCGGTCAGCGCATTGGGCAGGTTTGTGGAGGGATTGCACGCATCCCGGGCAGGGGGGCAGTCATGGCGGGTGCTGGAGGTCGAACACCACAGGATCGTGCAGTATCAGTCCGCCTATTTCGACACGCCATGCCTGCAGCTTTATCACGATCATCTGCAGGGGCGGCGGCGGCGTTTCAAGATCAGGACGCGCCGCTACAGCACCGGGGCCCATGTGCTCGAGATCAAGCACAAGGGCAGTCGTGGCAAAACCGAGAAACTGCGCCGCGCCCGCGCCTATGGCGCCCGCGGGATGGTGCTGGACCGTGCGGAACTCGGCTGGCTGCAGGACAACTTGCAAACGCAATTCGCCTGTGCCGCGCCACCAGACCTGTTGGCGTCAGCACAGACATTCTACCGGCGCATCTGTCTTGTCGGACCGGATGGCGACCGACTGACCATCGATCTTGATTTTGCGGTTGCGCAAGGTGGTGACAGCACCCAAGGCGCGGCGGATCAGCGGATTGCCCTCAATCCCGATCTGGCAATCGTCGAAAGCAAGTCGTCGCGGATGAGCACAGACCTGGACAGACATCTCAGGCAGATTGCCCGACGCCCTGACCAGCTTAGCAAATATGCAATTGCATTGGCGATGACGCGCGGGGTTCGCTGCAATCCATGGCTACCGGCGCTGCGGCGACTAAGTGGAACCCCTGCCGCTGATCTCCACGGTATGCACGGCCATGTCTGACGCGGTCGCAAAAACCGGATTTCCGAAAGCAGCTTTGTCGCGGCGGTGTTCACCCGCTGCCAGGCTTGCGCTGCTGGTTGCGACGCTGCTGGTCGCGCCCTCTATCGCCAGCGCAGACAATGTGGCGGAACCTCGGCTTGCCTGCCCCGAAGGCGCGGCCAGCGTTCCGCCCCCGCGCTTTTCCATGCGCAGCGGGTTCCACGACGCGCCCTTCCATCTGACGATCAGCGCCCTTCATGACGCGCCCATATTCTACACCCTCGACGGGTCGGTTCCGGATGTGACGGACACATCAGGCGCAACATCGCGCTACCAGGGCCCTATCGAGATTACCGACCGCACAGGCACAGCGCACAGGCTTGCCGATATCCACACGACATCCGTGGGCCGCACCCCGTTTTTCGATGATCCCGCGCGGGCAGAGGATTTCCAGATGCCCGACCTCTCCGATAGGGTGCTTGAACAGGCGACTGTCATTCGTGCTCGAACCCCATGCAGCGACACGGCCACCGCGTCCTATTTCATTGGCGCGGACAAGGTCCGTGATGGCCTGCCAGTGCTCTCGCTTGTCACGGACCCGGATGGGCTGATGGATCATGACGACGGGATCTATGTCGCGGGTCGGTTGCTTGACGAGTCCGTCCAGAGCCCGGATTTCGACCCGGATGACTGGATCATCTCTAATTACAGCCAGCGCGGCCGCGACTGGGAACGCCGCGTCGCTTTCGATTTCTGCGCGCCGGGCGGCGAATGCATCTACAGCCGCGATGCGGGCGTGCGCGTGCATGGCCGCTACAGCCGGTCCTTTCCGCAGAAACCCCTTCGGCTCTATGCGCGGAACGATTACGGGGATCGCCGGTTCAGGGCCAATTTCTTCTACGGCCAGAGCCCGGCACCGCAGGGCCACCGTCGGTTGATCCTGCGGAATTCCGGGCAGGATAATCCGCAGACGATGCTTGCGGACGGGTTTCTGCAATCGCTCATGACCGATCTGATCGCGGATACCCAAGCCTATCAGTCTGCTGTCGTTTTCCTGAACGGGGAATACTGGGGGATTCACAATATCCGCGAACGCTATGACCGGCATTATCTGGAACTGGTGCATGGCGTCGATCCCGACGATGTGGAGTTTCTGAACAATTCCGGGTCAACAGACGGGCAGCCATCCGACCTTGTGGCGGCGTGGTATCAGACGCTGGAGGATATCGGGCA
>SL_7KL_010_BRINEDRAFT_10000892_pt1 | contig 14331 bp, 14 predicted proteins | sample SodLak_010_BRINE_FD_10663 | JGI IMG/M metagenome (IMG submission 10663)
CGATCCACTCGCGGAAGCGCTTCGCCCCGACGGGGTCATAGCTCAGGTGCACCTTGGAGACCGCCTTCTCCTTGGCGTTCAGCATCACGACGACGTCAGACTCGAAGGCGATCGCCGACGATCCGCGCAGGTGATACAGCCGCAGGCGACTGGATCGCATCCCCTCCGCATCGACAGCGGAGAGCAGGACCACCGGGACGTGCTGCTCGAGGGCGAGGTCCTTCAACCCTTCGACGGTGCGCGTGACCTTCTCCGCTTCGGTATCCGGCTCCGGATGGAGCGGGATCTTCTGCAGGTAGTCGACGAACAACACCGTGTCATCCGGCCCACCTGCCCCGTTGTCTCGCCCTACCAGCTCCGCAAGGTCATCGAGCGTGGTGTGGCTGCCCGATGCCCGCACGAAGACGAGGCGCTCCTCGTACGCCGTCAGCGCGGCGAGGGCGGCGCGGCCGATGCTGTCGTCACCCAGCGTGTCGGTCAGTGACCGGTGACGCCGACCGCTGCTGCTCAGCGTGCGGAGCAGGCGCTGCACGAGGGCCTCGTCGCCGCCGAGTTCGCCGATCTCCAGTGCCAGCAGCCGCAGGAGCAGTGTCGTGGGCTCGTGCTCGTAGCACGCGAACACCGCACGGTGACCGTCCTTCGCCGCGTTGCGTGCCCACTGGAGCGCGGTGATGGTCTTGCCGACGCCAGGTGGTCCCCCGAGCAGCAGCAGCTCACCAGGGTGCAGGCCCCCGGCCAGGAGCTCGTCGAGGACCGCGAAGCCGGTCGGGAACGCAGCCAGGCCGGCATCCTTGCCGGAGCCGAGCTCTCGGTCGAGCGCGGCGACCGTCTGACCGACGGTCTCCACCTGGGTCCGTCGGTGCTCTGCGAGTACCTCTTCCACCTGTCAACTCCGATCCGCCACTGTGAGGTGATCGCGCTCGATGCTCGCACGGTAGTCCCACCTGCGCGTCAGCGGCAGAGTGCAGGACCCGGGTCCCGGTACGTGCAGGACATGGGATGCAGACGCGAAGTGGCTCCGGCCCCTCCCCGCGTCCCGTGGCCATGGTTACGCTTCGTCCACAGTCAAGGAATGCGCCAACGCGGCGCGGACCCACGACCGTGACAGGTCAGGGGTAACGCACAAGGGGGCAAGACATGTCCGAACTCAACAGCCGGGTGGGCTACCACCTGGTCTCCATGTACAGCCGCATGCGCTACCGCGACGAGGGAGCGGGGATGGTCGAGTACGCGCTGCTCGTCGCGCTCATCGGGGTGGTCCTCGTCGGTGCGCTGGTGCTGCTGCAGGGCGGCATCGAGTCGACCTTCAGCGAGGCCACAGAGGTCCTCAACGACCCCGAAGGTGCCGGGGACGATTAACGCCAGGGGTCGCGTCGGCATCGTCGAAGCCGCGAGTGGGAGTCGCCAGCAGCGACTCCCACTCGTCGTTCGGGGCGTGTACGGTGCTAAGTCGCGCCCGTAGCTTCCCGGCCGGGCGGGTTTGCACTAGGGTGCCCTGCCGGAGCGGAGCGGCCTGAAGGTGCGCGGCAACGGGGGACTGTGTCGCCCGGGTCAGAGCACCGAGGGCCAGAAGGGGATGATTGTGGCACGTGTGCAATCAGCGGGGAAGATCATCGCTGTCGTCTTGGCGATCGTCCTGGCCGCTGCGGCAACCATCGCAATCTTCCTGTATGTGCAAGGCATCGAGCAGCGTGCCTTCGAGGACGCGGAGCTCGTGGAGGTCCTCGTCGCCCAGGAGCCGATCGCGGAGGGCACCAGCGCTGCGGCAGCCGATGACGCCGGGTTGATCGCCGGAGGGACGGTGCCACGGGTCAACGTGCCCGAGGGCGCGGTCGAGTCTCTGGAGGAGATCGATGGCCTGATCACCCGCGACGCCATCCCGGCGAACGAGGTTCTGGTCCGTGAGCGGTGGGTCGATCCCACCGTGGCCGCCACCACACTTGACATCCCGGAAGGCTTCGAAGCGATCTCCGTCCAGGTATCGATCCCACCTGGCGTGGCCGGGTTCGTGAGTGAAGGCGATCAGGTGTCGCTCATCGCGACGGTGGAGCAGCCGGACACGGTGGTGGAGGATCCTGATGACGAGGACGCTGATGCGAGTCCCGCGCCCGATGACCTGATCACCCGCTACCTGCTCCAGGGCATCGAGGTGTTGGCGGTCGGACGGCCGCAGGTGGAGGATGCGGAGACCGGGCAGCAGGAGTCCGTGGTGCTGATGACCGTGGCCCTCGAGCCCGAGGACGCCGAGCGGTTGGTGTTCGCGATCGAGACAGGCGCGCTCTACTTCACGCTCCTGCCGCCGGACGCGGAGCCACAGGACACGCCGGGCCGTACGCTCAGCGACCTGTTCGAATAGCCGAAGGGCGCTTCCAAGTGATCGTGATCGTCGACCCTTACTCCGACCAGCGGGGGCGCATCGCCGGCCTGCTGGACGGCCACGAGACCGTTGATGCGGACGACCTCTCGGCTGCTCGTGATGCGCTGGAACGGGCCAGTGGTCGGCCACGCTTGGCCATCATGGGCCCTGGTCTGGAGATCGAGGATGTGCTGACGTTCGCCGGGGAGNTCGAGCGTGAGCGCGGTGGTGGTGCGACCCTGCTGGTCGCTGAGACGCTGGATGCCGAGCTCCTGCGNGCTGCACTGCGTGCAGGCGTCGATGATGTNCTGACGACGCAGGCCGACCCGCAGGAGTGGGAGGAGGCCATCACGCGGGCNTTCGAGCGGATCGCGGAGGAGCATGACCTCGAGGATTCTCACAGCGGTCGTGGCCGGATCGTGTCGGTGTTCTCCACCAAGGGTGGGTGCGGGAAGTCCCTAGTCGCCTCCAACCTCGCCGTACTGGTCGCCAGCCGACTCCGTCGGCGGGCCGCGCTGGTCGATCTGGACTTGCAATCGGGTGACCTCGCGATCATGTTCCAACTGATGCCCGCGCTGAGCATCTTCGATGCGGCGCAGGGGGCCGATCGGTTGGACGAGGAGGCGCTTGAGGGCTACCTGACGCGCCACGACTCGGGCGTGTCGTTGCTGGCCGCGCCGTTGGAGCCGTCGTTGGCGGAGCAGGTCGAGCCAGCCGCGGTCAACCGCATCCTCGAACTCCTCCCGCAGATGTACCCCGTGACGATCGTCGATGGACCGCCGCTGTTCACCGATCAGATGCTCGTTGCACTGGATGCGTCGGACGAGATCATCCTGGTCGGATCGATGGACGTGCCGAGCATCAAGAACCTCCGGCTCGCGGTGAACACCATCACACAACTCGGTCATCCCCGCGAACAGTTACGGATCGTGCTCAACCGCGCCGACACCAAGGTGGGCCTACGGGCGGCCGAGGTGGAGAAGTCCCTCGGGGTCACCATCGACGTGCAGATCCCCTCCAGCCGCGAGGTACCGCTGTCGATCAACCAGGGATCCCCGCTGGCCGTCAACAAGCCACGCTCGACCGTGGTGCAGGCGATCGCCCAACTCGCGGACGAGATCGCGCCACCGGACGATCAGGATCAACGAACACGTCGTCGACGCCGATAACAGCCGGCCACGGGAGGTGCTGCGATGGGGCTCTACGAACGCCTCGCGGGGGTATCCGCGGAGGAACTCGCTGAGCCGGATGCCACCGATGCGGAGGCACCCAGCCAACAGCAGGTCCACCAGCCCACCCACGCGCACAGCGGTGTGCCGGACCGGCTGGTCAGGTTGCGGCGGCGGACCCACCTCGCCCTGGTGAAGGCCCTCGGGCCGCGCCTCTACGACACAGCGACGTCCCAGTCCCAACTGGAGGACGCTGTTCGCGGGAAGCTGGGTGAGGTCCTGGCCGGCGAGTCGGAGCCGATGTCAGCAGCTGACCGCAAGGAACTCATCGCTGACATCATCGATGACATCCTGGGGTACGGGCCACTCGAGCCCTTGCTGCACGACCCCACCATCACGGAGATCATGGCCGTCGGTCCGGACCGCGTGTACGTGGAACGCGACGGCAAGCTCGACGGAACCGACATCACGTTCCTCGATGACGGCCACCTGCGCCGCGTCATGGAGAAGATCGTGGGGGAGGTCGGGCGTCGCCTCGATGAGGCGCAACCCTACGTCGATGCCCGCCTACCCGATGGCTCGCGCGTCAACGCCGTCATCCCACCGGTGTCCCTCGACGGGCCGATGCTTACGATCCGGAAGTTCTCCGCTGAAGCCTTCACCGCGGAGGATCTGGTCGCCTACGGCACGTGGTCGCCGCGGGTGGCCAGTTTCCTGTCGGCGGCTGTCGAGGGGCGCATCAACGTGCTGGTGTCGGGGGGCACAGGCGCGGGCAAGACCACGACCCTGAACGTGCTGTCCAACTTCATCCCGCTGCGGGAACGCATCGTCACCATCGAGGACGCCGCGGAGCTCCGCCTTGCACAACCCCACGTGGTACGCCTGGAGTACCGCCCCCCCAATATCGAGGGACGCGGGGAGATCACGATCCGAGACCTCGTGCGGAACTCCCTTCGTATGCGTCCGGACCGCATCGTCGTCGGTGAGGTCCGGGGTGGGGAGGCGCTCGACATGTTGCAGGCGATGAACACCGGGCACGATGGTTCGATCTCTACCGTCCACGCCAACTCCGCCCGGGACGCGCTGTCCCGGCTGGAGACCATGGTGTTGATGGCCGGCGTGGAACTGCCGATGCGTGCCATCCGCGAGCAGATCGCTGCAGCGGTCCAGCTCGTCGTCCACCAGTCGCGGATGAAGGACGGCTCCCGCCGCATCACGCACGTGTCGGAGATCACCGGCATGGAGGGCGACACGATCACCCTCCAGGACGTCTATCTCTACGACCACGCCATGGGCTTCGACAGCGACACCGGTCGGGCGATGGGCCACTTGAAGCCCACTGGTATCCGACCGACGTTGACCGAGGATCTGCAGGACCAGGGCATCCGTGTGCGCACGGATTGGTTCGAACCCGAGGAGTTCGTACGCAGGGGTGGGCGGTGAGCACGGTGATGTCGACAGCTAAGGCAGCGACGGCGCTTGAGGCCCTGGCTTCGAGCCTGGGGTGGCTTACGAGCCGCGAGGCACTACTGGTCGCCCTGTTGCTGGGGTTCATCGGCCTGCTGACGATCCTGTTGTTGGTCTTCATGCCCCGTGGCGACCCTCAAGCCTCGCGGACCCTGCGCCGTGGGGTGACCGTCATCGAGCGCATGGGGGAGGGCCGGCAGGTCGGTCCCGCGCAGGGCTTCGCGACGACGCAGTTCGGCGAGCGCGCCGTGGACCTGGTATCTAGCGTCCCTCGGCCGTCAGGCTACGACGAACGCATCCAGGTCCGTCTGGACCGTGCGGGTTGGCAGCTGCGTAGCACGGAGTTCCTGACGCTCCGCATCATCGCGAGCATCATGATCGGGCTGGTGGCGTGGGGGCTGACCAACTCCCTGTTGGCGGGCTTGCTTGGCGCCGTGGTCGGTGCCCTGGTTCCAGCGGCGGTGCTCTCGCTCGCGATCGACCGGCGCCAGAGCCGCTTCCTGGAGCAGTTGCCCGACACTCTGCAGTTGCTGGCGGGGACCCTGAAGGCGGGATACGGCGTGCTCCAGGCCATCGATACGGTCGTGAAGGAGGTAGATGACCCGATGTCCAGCGAGTTCCAGCGTGCGCTGACCGAGGCACGTCTGGGCCTGCCACTGGACGAGTCCTTGGGGGCCATGGCCGACCGTGTGGGTAGCGACGACTTCCGGTGGGTCGTGGTCGCGATCAACATCCAGCGACAGGTCGGCGGCAACCTGGCAGAGTTGCTGGAGACCGTGGCGGAGACGCTACGTAGTCGTGAGCAGGTCCGGCGCCAGGTGAAGGTGCTATCCGCTGAAGGTCGCCTCTCTGCGGTGATCCTGATCGCGCTGCCCTTCGTGCTCCTCGGTGCGATCCTGCTGACCAACGCGGAGTACCTGCAACCGTTGTTCACCTCGCTCATCGGCTACGTACTGATCGCTGGTGCAGCGATCCTCATGATCGTGGGTGTGCTGTGGATCCGCCGCATCGTGCGGATCGAGGTCTAGCCGATGCAGACGACGATGGACCCGACGCTGCTGATCTCACTCGGCCTCATCGGCGCGTTCGCCGCCGTGCTTCTCGCCGGGTTGGTGATCGCGACCGGCGTTGCAGAACGACGCAGCGTCAATCGGTCCCTGCGGGCGGTCAGCCGCTCGAGCCTGGAGCCAAGTGGGGTGCGCCAGCAGGAGCTGGCCTTACCCTTCGCCCGACGGTTCGTCCTGCCGGGCCTCTCGCGTGTCAGCGACCGCCTGGGTCGCTTCGGCCCGCCAGCCATCGTCGACCGGCTCGATCGGGAGCTGGTCTACGCGGGTAGTCCGGCCGGCTGGGACGGAACACGGTTCCTGGCGCTCAAGTGGGTCACGGCCGTGGTGCTCGGGGTGCTCACCTTCCTCCTGCTGCCGGGCGGTGTGGTGGGTGTGGTCCAGGTCGTCGTGCTGCTGCCGATCACAGCGTTGCTTGGCTACTACGCACCGGAGTGGATCCTGCGAGCGCGGTCCGGACGCCGCCAGCACGCGATCCGGCTCGCGCTTCCCGACGCACTCGATCTGTTGGCGATCACCGTGGAGGCAGGACTCGGCTTCGAAGGCGCGCTCGATCGCGTTGGCAAGGAGATGGGTGGGCCTCTGGGTGAGGAACTCCACCGTGTAGTGCAGGAGATGCGGCTCGGGAAGGGGCGGAGTGACGCCCTGCGCGACCTGGCCGACCGCACGACCGTGGAGGAGCTGAAGTCCTTCATCATGGCCATGGTGCAGGCGGAGATCTTCGGCATCTCCGTCGCGCGGGTCCTCCACGTCCAAGCTGAGGAGCTGCGGGTGAAGCGCCGTCAGCGCGCGGAGGAGACTGCTGCCAAGCTGCCCATCAAGGTCATCTTCCCCCTGCTGTTCTGCATCTTCCCAGCGATCTTCGTCGTCCTGCTGGCTCCGGCGGCGATCACGATCTACGACACGCTCGTCCGGGGTCAGTGATGTGATGGCCGCGGCAGGGGCGCGCTGGGGCATCCCGATCGAGACGACCCACCGAGGAGGACCGCGATGGTAGGCCCAGATCCCGCGCCCCGCCTACTCGCTGTCACCGGCAACCCGACGCTGGTGATCGGCTTGACCTTCCTTCCCGACGGCTGGGAGATCGAGAGCCAGCCGACGGCTGAGGGCCCACTGGACGCTGATGTTGTGGTGCTCGACCTCGGATCGACCACGAGCGGTCTCTCCGCGGCGCGGTCGCTGCCGCCCACGGCCTGCGCTGTGGTGCTCGGCGATGAGGAGCCCGACACGCTCGAGGATCGCGTCCGGTTCGTGCGACGTCCCTTCACCCTGGACGACCTGCGGAGGGAGATCGAGGCTCTCCTCGAGGGGCCCTCAGCCGCATCCGAGGGTGGCGAAGAGGAGCCCAGGGGCGACGACGGGCCGACCGCTGCGATGACGTCGACTGCACCTACGGACCCGGATGCCGAGCCTGACTCGGACGGTACGGAGCGCACGGGCCGCGCCCGGTGGCCGGACTGGATCACGTCGATCGGCGCCGGCGGCTCGGCGGATCGTGCAACTGGGTCATGGGAGGAGGGGTCGGAGGACCCGGAGGACCCAGCGGAGGAGGCGGTGATCGACCTGAACGCCGAGCCTCCGCTGGACGATGCGGCGGCTTCTCAAGCAGCCGCCAGTGCCCGCGGCGTGGAGCCGGGGCTGCCTGATGAGCTCGGTGCCGCTGCCCAACCGGCCGATCCGGCGGTGGTCCTCCGCTCAGCCCGCACCATCGACGTGGGGCAGGACCGACCCGGCGAGCGACGTCCCGCGCGCTGGCGGGCCCGGCGTCCCCGCCGGATCTCCAGTGGGGACGCGGACTTCCGCAGTCGGCTCGCTCGGGTCCTGACGGCTACGGGGGAATTGGAGGAACTCGTCGCTGCCGTGCCACTGCTCGCGGACCTCGACGCGCTGACCCGGGCGGTCGTGCGTGAGATCGCCGCCCGTACCGCCGCTGACAGCGTCGGGTACTGGCGTCGCGCGGAGGACGGGTGGCACCTTGCCGCGCACCTCGGCCTCACCCCCCACGAGGCAACCTGGCGGGTGCCCCCCGATCAGCCGTTGTTCATGGAGCTGGAGGCGACGGGGGGCGCCCTGCTGATCGACCCGGTGGACCGTCTCCAGGCTGCCGTCGCCGGCATCGGCGGCGCGCACACGGAGTCATTCATGGCTGCTGCCATCGCCGTCGGCCCGGGTCGCTATGGGATCGTCGCCGTGGGTCGCAACGCCGCCCTCGGCGAACCGGACCTCGACCTGCTTGCCGAGCTGGCACTGGACGCGGCACCCGGTGTGGCGGTCGCTGAGCAGCTGATCCGGCTCCGTGGGATCGTGGCGCAGCCCCCCCGCCCGCTTGCTGCGGCCAGCGACGGGCTCGTCGTCGAGGACGTGCCAACGCCCGACGGCGCCCTCACCACGTCACAGGCGCGCTGACAGGCGCTCGCGACGCACCGCTCTCGTGCCGACCATCAGGGCTGCCCCAGCGGCGAGCCAGACGACCGCTCCCATCCCTGCGATGCGTTCGATGGAGAGCACGTAGGTACCGCTGACCTGCAACACCAGGAGCAGGATGATGGGGATCACGACGAGTGAACCCAGCTGGTGCGCGGCCTGGAGCGTGCGGACCCGGGCGGAGGTGATGACCATCAGGGCCATCCCGAGCGCCGAGAGTCCTGGAGCGACCCACAGGGCAAGCAGGACCCAACCGGCGGTGGGGAACCACAGCGCACCGACCGCAGGCCACAGCAGCCAGTTCGCCAGTACCGCGTAGCCGAGGAAGCTGAGCCAGGCGACAGCCACCGCGGGTATCCAGGCGCTGAGGAACTTCGCCGCGAGCAGTTCCCGGTCGGACAGCGGCGTGTGAAGCAGGGCTTCGAGCGTGCCGCGTTCGCGCTCCCCAGCGAAGGAGTCCGCGCCGATCACCGTTGCCACGATGAGCGGCACCAGCAGGTAGAGGGGCGAGAGGAACAGTTCCAGTACGAAGACCCCCCACGTGGCCTCAGAGGGCAGGTCGCGCACCACCTGCTGACGAGCATCGGCGTCAGCCACCTGACCTAGCGGGCCAGCACTCGCTTCGGCAAGCGCCTCCGGTGCGGTCTCGATCAGGAACTGACCGAGAACGACCAGACCGATGGGCAGCACCCCGAGCACGAGGATCGGGGTCAGGATCAGCGGCAGGCGGACCCCGCGGTTGCGCAGGACCGTGAACAGGTCCTTGCGGACCAGGGCAGCGACCGTGGCGCGCCTCACGTCGCCGACCGCGGGGTGGACGCTTGCGTGTGCGCAGCCGGGGATCCGGTGGTCGCCGTCCGTTCGGGCGCACGGCCATGGACGCGGCGGTACAGATCCTCCAGCGAGGGCTCACGCGGCGAAACGCGGTACACGGGGACATCGTGCGCGATGAGTTCCTGCACCAGCTTCGGCACGTCGACCGGGCCCTGGAACTCCACGGTCTCCGGACTCACCGGCAACACCGAGCAGCCGTTCCGCGCCGCGGCCAACCGGGCGGCCCCCTCCACCGAGGTGGTGACGGACACGCCGGTCACCGGTCCGGCGGCCGTACGGAGCTCACGGGCGGTGCCCTGCTCGACGATCCGTCCCTGCCGCATGATGGCGATGCGGTCGCACAGCACCTCCGCCTCGGCGAGGTTATGGGTCGAGAGCAGCACCGTGCGGCCGTGTTCCGTCGCCGACGTGCGAACCAGTGTGCGCACGTCGCTTGCGGCCACCGGATCCAGGTTGGTCGTGGGCTCGTCGAGGAGGAGCACGGGGGGGTCGTGGACCAGTGCCCGGGCCAGGGCGACGCGCTGCTTGAGTCCTGCGGACAGGTCGCGGGCCGGCGTGTCCCGCCGCTGGGGGAGGCCGAGCCGGTCCAGGAGATCGCTGACGCGGGCGCGGGCGAGATCTCGCGGGACCCGGTGGATCGCGGCGTGGGTCAGCAGGTTCTCCGCAGCGGACAGGTACGCGTCCAGCGCCGGGTACTCGGTGAGCACACCCGTGCGGTGGCGGACCGTGTGACCGTCGCGGAAGGGGTCGAGCCTGGTCACGCGGACCTGGCCGTCGTCGGGACGTAGCAGCCCGTTGATGACGCGGAGCAGGGTGGTCTTACCCGCGCCGTTGTGGCCGAGCAGGCCGACGATCTCACCCTCCTCGACGTCCAGGGTGACGCCGTCGACGGCGGTGAGGTCGCCGAACCGGCGGGTGACGTCGCGCAGTTCGATGATCGCCATCGGGATGAGGGTCCTGAGTTCGGCGCGTGGAGGTGCAGGCTAGGGCGTCGACCGCTGCGAGACGTGTTCGGGACGGAGGCGCCCTCGGCTCGTCGTATAACGTGGTGGGCACCCCGGTGCCCGGAGGAGCGGCTGATGGCCACGACCAGATCGCGCAGTGGCGGGCGATCGCCCTCGCAGCGCCAGCATGTCGGGCTGACCGTCCCGCGTCGGACGAAGGAACGGATGCTGGCTGCCGCCGCGGCGCTGGACTGGTCGGCGGGGGACTGGGTCCTGGCTGCGGCCGCGGAGCACGGTTCGGAGCTCCTCGCGGCGCTGGGGGAGGTCGAGGTCCGCAAGCGGCCGAAGGTGGAGGACGCGGCGTTCACCGCCCTCTACCTCACCCCCGACGAGCGGGACGAGCTGGACGACCAGGCGATCGCCTGCCGGCTCAACCGGTCGGCGTTCATCACCTCGGTGGCCCGGCTGGGGCTGGGGGAGGAGTTGGAGGAGGTGATCGCCGCGCTGCAGGCTACTGCCTGACCGCCGTGTGAGGGGAGCCGTGTGGTGGGCGGTCCGGGTCCTCCATCGCCTCCGCAGTGGTCGGAAGCTACAGTCGTGGTAGCGGGATGCTCTCACGCCGGTCGCCTCGCGTGAGTGGACCGCGGAGGGGAGTGCGCGCGTGCTGCGGGTGGTGGTGCTGTCCAAGCAACCCATGCTGGTGCTCAACGCGCTGCGCAGCAAGCTACCCGGATGCCGCCCCGTGGCCGTGGCAACCGTCGATGACGTGATCGAGCACGTCACCCCGGGTGCCGTCGTCCTGCTCGACCTGGGGGAGGGGGACCGTGGCGTCGACGCGGCCCGCACCCTGCGGGAACACGACGTCGACCACGGCATCGTGGTGGTAGGCGACGCCGTGGCCGGTGACCTCCAGGGGGTCGTCGTGCTGCCGCGGCCGTTCCAGCTGGGCGACCTGGTCCGGGCGTTCACGCAGGTCCACAAGGGAGGTGCAGGCAGCCCCTACCTCGCGGTGGCCTCCGACACCACAGCGCCGGCGCGCAAGCGGGCGGCGACACCGGAGTCCGGCTGGGAGGGTGCCCGTGCCTCCGATGCCGGGAGCGCCGCTCCACCGCCAGCCACGAGCACCCCGCCCCCGACGCCCGCGCCGGCGTCGGCAGAGCCGCCGACGCGCCCGCCGCAGGCACCGGACCAGGATGCGCCGCGCGGGGAGCCTGAGTCACTGTGGGGCCAGCAGGCTCCGCCGGGGGCGGTCCGCCGGGAGCAGAGTCGGTCCGTTCCGGAGGTTGCGCGGCCCGCGGTCACCGCCGCCGACCCGCAGCTGCTGGAGGGCGAGCCGCCCTCGCACCCGGGTGCCGCCGCGGCTGGCCACGGTGGGAGCTCCCTGCGCGGCTCGCTCGGCCGCTGGCGGAAGCGCAAGGGTGCGGCGACCCGGGAGCGCGCTGCCGATGTATCGGGGGAGGGCGAGCTGTACCAGCGCCTGGTGCGCGTCTTCGAGGCCACCTCCCAGGTCCGAGTGATCATCGATGAGTTCCCGATGGTCACCCGCCGGGCGGCGCTGTACCAGGCTGTCGTCGCCGCGGTCGCGGAGGAGTTCCAGGCCGACACCGTCGGCCTGTGGCGCAAGCGCGGCAACGGTTGGATCGTCGCCGGCCATCACGGTTTCACGCAGCGCGAGGCACGCTTCCCCGCCAGCACCGATCAGCCACTGCTGCGGGAGATCGAGGACACCGCCGGCGCGATCCTCCTCGATCCCACCTCGGGCTTCCAGGCGCTGATCAACGGGGTCGGCGGCGCCCACACGGAGTCCTTCATGGCGGCGTGCGTCGCCGCCGGCTCCCACCGCCTGGGGATCCTCACGGTCGGCCGCGATCGCCAACTGGTCGAGGAGGAGTTGGACCGGCTGGTGGAGATGGCCGTCGAGGCAGCGGTCGGCATCGGGGTCGCCGATCACATCCACGACATGGCGGCGTTGCTCGATCGGGCCCGGGACCGGGCCGGCGTCGACGACGTGCTCCCCGGTGAGCTGCGCGAGTCGCTGCTGGAGGAGGTCAGCGCCGCCTGGCAGCCCCTGGCCGAGTCGCCCGGAACCGGTGACGCTGGCACCGACAGCTCCGACGATGCCGGTACCGCGGGGGCCGGCGATGAGCAGGGCGAGGACCGCAGCGCCTCCGCGGACCGCGACACCAACGCCGGTGCAGCGGCCGGGCCGGTAGCCCCGGGCGAGGACGTCGATGAGGCGCAGCAACGTCGCCAGCCCCGACCGACGACAGGTGAGCCGGGTCTGGTGATCGACCTGCTGGGGGACGTGCGACAGTCCCGTTGAACCCGGGTGGAGTGGCCGCTGCCGGGGCGCTGGACTGGTCGGCGGGGGACCGGGTGCTGGCCGCTGCGTCTCAGCACGGCCTGGAGTTGCGGGCGGCCCTGGGCGAGCTCGCCGTGGCCAAGCGGCACAAGGTGGAGGACGCCGCCTTCACCGCCCTCTACCTCACCCCGGATGAGCGGGACGAGTTGGACGAGCTGGCGGTGGCCGGCGGGGACCGCTGCTTCTGGTTGACGGGATGCGAGCTCCGCCACCGCGGCTCAGCGGTGCACCGGTAGGAAGCCGTCGATCTCCGACCTGGGCGGCGGGATCTCACCACGGCGTTCGCGGGTGCGACGGTGTCCTTGCTGCGCGAGCCGCAGCGCCAGCAGCACCGGCACAGCGACAAGCAGCAGCCACAGCTGCCAGGGGCGTCCTTCGGCCTGCGGTGCGGCGATCGCCCGGACCTCGCCGCTGTCGGTCCAGGTGACCGTCTGCTCGTCCAGTTCACCGTTCGTGGTGTAGACTAGCCCCGCGAAGGTGACGGTCACCTCCACCTCGAGGTCGATCTCCGCTGGGGTGTCGTACGTCGGGGCGTCGATCACGCCGTCGAGGAGGTGCTGTTGGCCGCCACCCTCGGGGCTGTGCGGCTGGCCGGCCTGCCGCACGAGCGACAACCGCATCGGGAGGAGCTCCTCAGCGCGCAACCGTTCGAACGCGGTGGTGGCTGCCTCGAAGGGCGCGTCCTCGAACCCCAGCTCGAAGCCGGACTGGCCGAAGGGGTCATCGCCCCGCTGCGCCACCTCGATGGTGAGGCCTTCGAGGCCGGCGTAAAGGTCCCGTGCGAGGCCCTCCAGGTCCTGCGCGGTGAACTCGAACCCCGCGGCGGCATCCTCGGCAGGTCCGAATTCCTCCTCGTCCCACGCCGACTCGTCCAGCCCGACACGTATCCCTATGGCGCCGGAGACGGTGTCGTCCTCGGACAGGACGAGGTCCCCGGCCACCTCCACTGTGATCGCACCGGCCGGCGGCGGCGCGAAACCCGCCAGCGCGAGCACCATCATGAGGACCCCGTGGAACAGCATGCACAGGCTTCCGTTGTCCGGCGCACCGGGTCGCGGCCACGTCGCAGCCACGCCTCGATGCGCGGGACCGTATCCGGGGCCTGGTGGCGGAGCGATGCACCTTCGGCGGTGGCGGCTGGGCGGTCGGGGTTCTGCGGTGTCGCGCCGACATCCCGTGTCCCGCGTTACGACCCTGCGTCGGGGTGGGGCACGGCGATGACGCGGAGGTGCTCGATGTCGGCGACGTCGTCGGGGTTGGAGGTGTAGAGCGGCAGGTCGTTGGCGACCGCAACTGCCGCGACCATCGCGTCGTAGGTCCGAGCTTGGTGCTTGCGTCCCGCCCAGCGCAGGGACGCCGCCACCCGGCCGAAGGCCCGCGCAGCAGCCGCATCGAAGGGCAGCGGATCGAAGTCGGCTTCGGCCTGTTGCAGATGGGCTTGGCGCGCGGCGCGCTCGGGCTCTGTTCGCGCGACAAGGGGCCCGACGGCCGTTGGGCGGAGTCGGTCATCGCCAACCGACCCCCGCGGCGACCACCACCTCGATGTCGACGGTGCTCGTGGCGCCGACAGCGACGGCGGCAGAGGAGGGGCATCATCCAGGCCAGCCGAAGATTAGTTGACGTAATGTATCTTATGGGCGTTCTGTGGGAGGGGCGAGGAGAGCGGTCATTCAGCTTCGTCCACGCCGACACGGAGCTGGTCGGGCCGTTC
>SL_7KL_010_BRINEDRAFT_10000893_pt1 | contig 14329 bp, 10 predicted proteins | sample SodLak_010_BRINE_FD_10663 | JGI IMG/M metagenome (IMG submission 10663)
CGGGAGCTCACCCACCAGTACCCCGAGAGCGCCCTGAACCTGGTGTTCGCCGAGGTGCTGGAGCGCCATCCCGAGGTCAAGCTCGGCAGCTACCCGGGTCGGCCGATGCTGGTGCGGCTGCGGGGGCCCCACGACCCCGTGGAGGCCGCGACGGAGCGCATCGCCCGTGCCATCACGGAGCTCGACGACAGCGATGCGGGCCGTCGGATCGCTGCCGCCCGTGCCGCCCGCGCCGCGGCCCGGGAGCAGGAACGCGAGCAGGCCCGCGACACGGCCGGCGACCAGGCCAGCGTGGCCACCGGTGACCCGGGACCTGAGGAGGACGCGTGAACCGCCGACTGCTGTTCGTCCACGCCCACCCCGATGACGAGTCCTCGAAAGGGGCGGCCACCGCCGCCCGGTACGTCGACGAGGGCGCCGAGGTGGTCCTGGTGACCTGTACCGGTGGGGACGCCGGCGACGTCCTGAACCCGCAGGCGGCACCCATCGCCCGCGAGGAGATGCGCGACACGCGCGCCCGGGAGCTGGCCGCGGCCGTGGCGGCGATCGGCTTCACCCGCACCCACGAGCTCGGCTACGTCGACTCCGGCTACCACGAGGACCCCGCGGACGTCGCCGAGGGCACCTTCGCACGCATCGACCTCGACGCGCCCTCCCGCGATCTGGCCGCCATCCTGCGCCGTGAGCGCCCCCACGTGGTGGTCACCTACCCGGAGAACGGCGGCTACCCCCACCCCGACCACATCATGAACCACCTCGTGACCATGCGGGCGCTGGAGCTCGCGGAGGATCCGGACGCCGACCTCGGGGGCAGCCCCTTCGCCGCGCACGCGACGGCGTTGACGCCCTGGCGGGTACCGAAGGTGTACGCCACCTCGACGTTCCCGCTGGAACGGCTCGAGGCCCTGCACACGGCCATGCTCGACGCCCACGGTGAGAGCCCCTACACGGAGTGGCTGGAGTCGCGGGCCGACAAGGTGCCCGCCGAGGTGCCCGATGCCCGCGTGCCCTGCGGAGACCACTTCTCCCGCCGGGACGCGGCGCTGCTCGCGCACGTCAGCCAGATCGACCCCGACGGGTTCTGGTTCGGGGTGCCCCGCGACCTCGAGCGCGAGCACTACCCCTACGAGGCCTACACCGTGCTGCAGAGCGACGTGCTGGTGCAGCCGGTGGAGGACGACCTGTTCGCCGGCCTCGACGTCGCGGCGCTCGACCGCGCGGACGACCCGGCCTCGGCGGCGACCGCCCGCGGGGCGTGACCGGGGGCACCGACCCCGACCGAGGTGGTCGGGGCGGCGGCGCTGCCCAGCGCTCATCCCTGGGTGTGCTGCGCCGGCGCGAGTTCGGCGTGTTCTTCCTCGGCTCCTCGCTGTCCAACATCGGGACCTGGTTCCAGAACATCGCGGCGGGCCTGCTGATCTACGAGCTGACGCGTTCCACGCTGCTGGTGGGCGCGGTCAACTTCTCGCAGTTCATCGGCTCCTTCGTCCTGGCGTCGGTGGCGGGCGGGGCGGCCGACCGCTTCGACCGGCGCAAGCTCCTGATCGTCTCCCAGCTGGGTGCGGCGGCGGTGGGTGGCGCCCTGGCGCTGGTCACCCTGCTGGGTGCCGTCACCCCGGCGATCGTGATCGCCGCGGCGCTGCTGCTCGGGCTGTCGCTCGCGTTCATGGTGCCGGCGCTGCTCGCGCTCGTGCCCCTGTTGGTCGAGGAGGAGGATCTCGACGCCGCGGTGGCGCTGAACTCGGTCTCCTTCAACCTCGCCCGGGCCGTCGGGCCGATCCTCGGCGCTCTGGTGGTGGGCGGGGCCGGCTACGGGGTGGCCTTCGCGCTCAACGCCGGCTCCTTCCTGCTGTTCATCGCGGCGCTCGCGGTGATCCGTCCCCGGCCCCAGCAGCGCAGCACCGGCGAGCGCCCGAAGCTGCTGGAGACCGTGCGCCTGGTCCGCAGCGTCCCCGCCTGGTGGGCGGTGCTGGTGGCCACCATGGTCATCTCGATGTCCACCGACCCGATCAACACCCTCACCCCCGAGCTCGCCCTCGACACCTTCGGGGGTGTGGAGCTCGACGCCGGCCTGCTGGTAGGAGCCTTCGGCACCGGCGCGACGCTCACGGCGCTGACCCTCACCGGCTGGCTGCGCCGGCAGCGGCGTGCCCTCCCGGCGGCGATGGCGGTGCAGGCGGCAGGCATGCTGCTGGTGGGCCTGTCCCCGACCCTGGGGGTGGCGCTGGTGGGGATGGCGATCTCCGGCGCCGGGTTCATCGCCGGCATCACCCGCGCCAGCGTGCGGCTCCAGGCTGAGGTGCCCGATCTGCAACGTGGCCGGGTGATGGCGCTGTGGAGCGTGGCCTTCGTCGGCACGCGCCCGCTGGCGTCCCTGGCCAGCGGTGCGATCGCCGAGGTGGCCGGTGCCCGGCTCGCGGCGATGGCCCTGGCCCTGCCGGTGCTGGCGCTCGCCCCCTGGGTGGCCGGTCAGATCGAACGCCCCAACCCGGTGACCGGCCCGCCGGGGTGAGCGGGCGCGGCGCGGCTCAGTCCAGCTCCCAGGTGTGCACCGGCGCGTTGGACCGCATGTTGGCGAGGTAGCGGCGGGTGGTCTCCACCAGGGCCTCGTCGCGCTCCATGGTGCCGTCGTCGAACAGCCGCCGGAAGGTGTGCACCTGCCAGCTCGCGCCGGTGCGCCGCTTGAGCGCCCGCTGCTCGATGATGCCGAGGTAGTGGTCCCGGTCCTTGCGGTCCACGCCCCAGGTGTCCAGGCCCCGGTGGGCCAGCGGGAGCAGGGTGCGCAGGATCAGCTCGCTGGCCGGCACCTCACCCACCCCCGGCCAGTACAGCTGGCTCTCGATGCCTCGCCGTGCGGCGGCACGGAAGTTCTCCGCCGCCGCGCTGAAGGACAGCTGCCGGGTGATCGGCTCGTCGAGGTCGGCGACGGCGCGGACCAGACCGAAGTAGAAGGCGGCGTTGGCCACGGTGTCGATCATCGTGGGTCCCGCCGGCAGGACCCGGTTCTCGATGCGCAGGTGCGGCTTGCCCCGCGCGATGCCGTAGATCGGACGGTTCCAGCGGTAGACGGTGCCGTTGTGCAGCACCAGTTCCGGCAGGTGGGGGATGTCGCCGCGGGCGAGGACCTCCTCGGGCTCCTCGCCGTCCACCTCGGGCAGCAGGGAGGGGAAGTAGCGCACGTTCTCGTCGAACAGGTCGACGATGTCGTCGATCCACCGCTCCCCGAACCACACCCGGGGACGCACCCCCTGGGCGGTCAGCTCCTCCGAGCGGGTGTCGATGGTCTGCTCGAACAGCGCGATCCGGGTCTCGCGCAGCAGCTCCTTGCCCAGCAGGAAGGGCGAGTTGGCGCCGGCGGCGACCTGGGCCGCGGCGATGGCCTGGGCGGCGTTCCACGCCCCCGGGAACCCCTCGGGGCTGACCTGCAGGTGCAGCTGCACGGAGGTCGCCGCCGCCTCCATCGCGATCGAGGAGGCCTGCAGGCTGAGGCGCTCCACGCCGTCGATCTCCAGGTGCAGGTCCTCGCCCCGGGCCTCCAGGATCTGCTCGTTCAGCAGGTGGTAGCGGGGGTTGGCCGACAGGTTCTGGATCGTGACGTGCAGGTCCTTCAGCGTCGGGATGATCCCCACCATCGCCACGTGCGCCTCGAGCTCCTCGGCACGGCGGTCGGCGAAGGCGAAGGAGGTCTGCAGCTCCTCCTCGATCTCGCGGAACACCGTGCCGATCAGCTTGTGCGGGGCGAGGTTGAACTCGATGTTGAACTGCGCGAGCTCGGTCTGGAAGTCCTCGGACTCCAGGCGCGACAGCAGCTCGGCGTTGATCATCATCGGTTCGCCGTCGTCATCGACGACGTAGAACTCGACCTCGACCCCGATCAGCTTGCGCTGGGTCTCGAACCGCCCCTCGGCCAGCAACTGGCGGAACACCGCGAGGTTGCGCTTGACCTTCTCGCGGTAGCGCTGCCGGTCCTCGCGGGTGAACCGGGTCTCGCCGATGTCTCGCCCCACACCCCGCTCCAACGCCGGTGCCCGGGAGGATAGGCACGCTGGAGCCCGTTGCGCACCATCCGGCCCGATCGACGGTGTGCAGCCAACGCACGACCGTGGGGTCTGCGACGTATCGGCGCTGTTGGTCCCGGCAGGCCGGTCGATTGGAGCGGTGACCTGCAGCCCCGGCGTCAGGAGCCCTGCGTGCTGCGCTCCCTCTCCCTGCGATCGCGCCTGCTCGGTGCCTTCGGGGTGCTGGTGCTGGTGTTCATCGCGGTGGCGGCCTCCCGTGTCGCCGCCAGCGAGCAGGCCACGGCGGCGGCCACCACCGCGCGCGCGGCGGTGGTCAGCGAGCTGGCCGCCGTCCACGCGCTCGAGCTCGCCATCGCCGACCAGCGCGCCGCGATGCAGGCCGTCCTGCTGGCACCGGCGGGTCCGGCACGCGCCGCGGCCCTGGCCGACCAGCAGGCCGCGGCCGATCGCACCGGGGTGGCGGCCGGCGAGGTGGGCCACAGCAGCGAGCAGCTCGCCGGGCTGGCCGACGAGGCACAGCGCGTGCTCGCCGAGGTGGAGGACGCGTGGGACGGTGTCGAGCAGCGGCTCGACACCACGGACGGCGTGGCCGCGACACACCGGCTGGACACCGCGCTGGAGGGCGCCCGCGAGCTGACCGACCGGATGGGCGCCGCCGCCGACGAGGCGATGGCCGAGGCCGAGGCGGCCAGTGCGGCCCGCAGCGCCGGCAGCGTGCGCACCACCAACCTCGTGGTCCTGCTGGTGGTGGTGTTCGCCGTGGGCTGGGGGGTGTGGACCGCCCGGACCGTGACCCGTCCCCTCGAGGCGGTGATCGGTGTGCTGGACGCACAGGGGCAGCAGCTGGCCGCCACCCGCGGGCGCCTGGATCGCTCCGCGGAGGTCGTGGACCACCGCTCCGCGGCGGTGGCCGAGGCCGGTGGTGAGGTGGCCGACAACGTCCACGCCGTCGCCACGGCCGTCGAGCAGCTCGAGGCCGGCATCCGTGAGGTGTCCGGCTCCGCGAGCCAGGCCACCGTCACCGCGGAGGAGGGCGTGGACACCGCCCGACGTGGTGGGGCCGGCGTGGCCGAGCTCGAGCAGGCCTCCCAGCGCATCGACGAGGTCGTGGACCTGATCGCCAGCATCGCGGAGCAGACCAACATGCTCGCCCTCAACGCGACCATCGAGGCGGCGCGTGCCGGGGAGGCCGGGAAGGGCTTCGCGGTGGTCGCCGGCGAGGTGAAGGAGCTGGCACGCCAGACCAGCACCGCCACGGAGGACATCGCCACCCGGGTGGAGGAGCTGCGCAGCCGCAGCCGGGCGTGCGGGGTGGACATCGAGGCGACCACGGAGGTGATCGGCCGCATCGCTGCGGCACAGACCACCATCGCCGCGGCCGTGGAGCAGCAGACCGCCGCTGTCGGCGAGATCCGGTCCCGGGTCAGTGACACCGCCGCCGGCAGCTCCCGGATCGCGGCCTCCTCCGACGAGGTGGCGGGAACCTCCCAGCAGGTCCGGGCGGGCGTCACCGAGACCGTCGCCGCGGTGGAACAGCTGTCCGCCGCGGCAGGGGAGCTGCGCCTGCTGGTCCGTGGACGTGACCGGCGCTCCGGCGCGCGTCAGCCGGCGTCGACCCCGCCCGGCCCGCCGGCCACCGTGGCCGCGACCGTCGAGGATGCCCCCGCGGGACGGCAGGTGGGGCCGCGGCAGTAGCCTCCGCCGGCCGGGACGCCGTGTCCCGTGTCCCCGTGCGAAGGTCCGCCCGTGCTCCCCGCAGCTGAGCGTCTGCGCCTGCCGATGGCCGTGCGTCCCTGGCTCGGCGCCGTGCTGATCTCCTTCTCCGGTGTGTGGGTCCGTCTCGCCGACGTCGAAGCGGCCCGCTCCGCCTTCCTGCGGCTGGCCTACGCGCTGCCGCTGCTGGCGGTGCTGGTGGCCCTGCGGCCGGGCGACGGCGTCGGCCTGCGGCGTTGGGTGCGCCCGCTCGCGGTGGTGGCTGGTCTGCTCTTCGGGGTGAACCTGGTGGCCTGGCACGCCTCGATCGGCATCATCGGTGCCGGGCTCGGGACGGTGCTACCGAACCTCCAGGTCGTGGTGGTGGGCCTGCTCGGGGTGGCGCTGTTCCGGGAGCGGCCCCGCGCGGGGTTCTGGATCGCGCTGCCGATCGTGCTCGTCGGCATCTGGTTGCTGTCCGCCCTCGGCCGGCCGATCATCGCCGACGGTTCGGTGCCGGTCGGGGTCGCGCTCGGCGTGCTGGCCGGGGTCACCTACGGCTGCTGGCTCGTGCTCCTGCGGTTCGCGCGCGGCCAGGAAGGTGGTGGCTCCGCACCGCAGCTGCTCTGGTCGCTCTGCCTCGGGGGTCTGGTGGTCACGGGCGGCGCCGCTGTCGTGGAAGGGGTCGCCGGCCCGGCGGGCTGGCCTGCGGACGGATGGCTGCTGCTGCTGGCGCTGGGCTCCCAGGTGGTCGGCTGGCTGCTGCTCACCTCCTCGATCCACGTCCTGCCGGCTGCCGCCACCTCGGTGGCCCTGCTGCTGCAGCCGGTGCTGGCCCTGGTCTGGGGTGCGGCGCTGCTCGGCGAACCGGTCGGTGCGCCGCAGGTCGCCGGCGCCGCAATCGTGCTGCTCGGGGTGGCTGTCGCGCACCGGTCCCTGCGGGCGTTGCAGACCCCGGATGCTGCGGTGACCAGGGCAGCCGGGGCTGCGGCCACGAACGACGCGGACTGAGGAGGCAGCGGTGGGACCGATCGAGCACCCCCGGCAGGAGTACGAGGCGGGCAGCCTCGACCCCGAGGACCTCGCGGAGGGGCCGCTCCCAACGGCCCGTCGGTGGCTCGACGAGGCGGTCGCCGCCGGGTTGCCCGAGCCCACCGCGGTCACCCTGGCCACCGTGGACGAGCACGGCGTCCCCGACGCGCGGGTGGTGCTGCTCCGCGGCTTCGACGACGCCGGCCTGGTGTGGTTCACCAACCGTCGCTCCGCCAAGGGCCGGCAGCTGGCGGCCACGCCGCAGGCGGCGCTCGTCGCGTACTGGCCGGCGCTCGAGCGTCAGATCCGCTTCCGTGGTCCCGTCGCCGTGCTGGACGACGCGGACTCCGACGCCTACTTCGCCTCGCGCCCGCGGGGCAGCCAGCTGGGTGCGTGGGCGTCGCAGCAGTCCGAGCCGGTGGCCGACCGGCCGACCCTCGAGGCGCAGGTGGCGGCGGTGGAGGATCGCTTCGCGGACGGCGAGGTGCCCCGTCCTCCCCACTGGGGCGGCTACCGGCTCACCCCGGAGGTCGTGGAGCTGTGGCAGGGACGGCCTTCCCGCCTCCATGACCGGCTGCGGTGCACGCGCGACGGCGGCGGCTGGCGGTTGGAGCGCCTGCAGCCCTGACCCGCCCGGAGAACGCCGACCCGTCAGCGGCGGGTGGCGACTACCGTCCGCGCCGACGAGGACCGAGGCCCGATGGCGGCGACCAACGCGACCAGTGACACCTCCGCCAACGGCGGTGCGAAGCTCGAGCAGAAGCTCGGGCTGCTCGACGTGTACGCGATCTGTACCGGGGCGATGTTCGCCTCAGGGTTCTTCCTGCTGCCGGGGATCGCCGCCGCCAACGCGGGTCCGGCGGTGGTCCTCGCCTACGCGGTCTCCAGCCTGTTGATGGTGCCGGCGATGTACTCGATCGCGGAGCTGTCCAGCGCGATGCCGCGCGCGGCCGGCACCTACTTCTTCATCCACCGCAGCCTCGGCCCCCTGGCAGGGACGATCGGTGGGCTCGGCGCGTGGGTGGTGCTGATCGCCAAGAGCGCCTTCGCCCTGGTGGGCATGGGGGCCTACCTCGGGCTGCTGTTCGACGTCCCCGTCCGGCCGCTGGCGATCGCGCTGACCGTCGCCTTCGCGCTGCTCAACATCTTCGGCGCCAAGGAGACGGCCCGTCTGCAGGTGTGGCTGGTCGTCACCCTGGTATCGGTGATGGTGTTCTTCATCGCCGCAGGTGCCTTCGAGGTGGTGCGCGGCGAACCCGAGCTTGTCCGTGGCGGGTTCGATCCGCTGCTGCCCTTCGGGGTGGAGAGCCTGCTCGGCACCATCGGGCTGGTGTTCATCTCCTACGCGGGGCTGACCAAGGTGTCCTCGGCCGCCGAGGAGATCCGCGACCTCGACCGCAACCTGCCGCTCGGCATGATCCTGTCCCTGGCGACGGTCGGGGTGATCTACACCGCGGGCGTCGCGATCCTGGTCGCGATCATCCCCCAGCAGGAGCTGTGGACCGACCTCACCCCGGTGGCCACCGCGGGCGAGGTGGTGTTCGGCTGGCTGCCGGGGCCGATCGGGGTCGGGCTGATCGTGATCGCCGCGGCGACCGCCTTCGCCTCCACCGGCAACGCCGGGATCCTGACCGCCTCGCGGTACCCGCTGGCGATGGCCCGCGACCGGCTGCTGTGGAGCGGGTTCGACCACCTCGGGCGGTTCGGCACCCCCGTGCTCGCTGTCATCACCACCTCGGCGCTGATGATCGTGGCGATCATCTTCCTCGACGTGGAGCGCCTCGCCAGCCTCGGCAGTGCCTTCCTGCTGCTGCTGTTCGCCCTGATCAACGTCTCCGTGATCGTGATGCGTGAGAGCCGGCTGTCCTCCTACGCCCCCGGCTACCGCTCGCCCCTCTACCCGTGGATGCAGATCCTGGGTGCGGTCACCACTCTGGGGCTCATCTTCACCCTCGGTGTGTTCTACGTGGTGTTCGTGGTCACGATCATCGCCGTCGCCGTGGTCTGGTACCGGCTCTACGTGCGGTCCCGGGTGACCCACCGGGCTGCGATGTACGGCGTGTTCCACCGGCTCGGGGAACAGCACGACGACGGGGTCGACGAGGAGCTGTGGGGGATCCTGCAGGAGCGCGGCGTCGACGGCGACGACCCCTTCGACGAGTTGCTGGCCCGCGCCATCGTCTTCGACGTGGAGGGCAAGGTCGATCTCGACGAGATCCTCACCCGGGTGGCCACCCGCATCCGGGGGCGGCTCAAGCAGCCCCTGGACGGGCTCGACGAGGGCCTGTCGGCCGCCGCCGCCCGCGCCGTGGTGCCCGACGGCGCGCCGGCGGTCGTCCACGACCTGCTGCGCCACGACCTGACCCGCCCCCTGATCGTGCTGGTGCGGGCCAAGCGGGGGGTGCGTATCTCCAGCGGTCGTCGCTTCCCGGGCAGCACCCTGCCCCAGGACACGGGTGCGGCCGGCCCGCGGACCCAGGCCCTGCTGTTCCTGCTGTCCCCGGAGGGCCGGCTCACCGAGCACCTGCGTCGCCTCGCGCAGCTGGTGACCACCGTGGAGGGGGAGACCTTCGAGGACGAGTGGCGCCGTGCCCACGACGAGCAGGCCCTGCTCGAGACCCTGCTGCGTGACGAGCGCTACGCCTCCGTGACCGTCGGTGCCGCGGACGCCCCTGCCGACCTCGCGGACAAGCGGCTCAAGGAGCTCGACCTGCCCGGCAACCTGCTGGTGGCGTTGGTGCGCCGCGGTGACCGCACCATCGTGCCCGACGGTGACACCCTGCTCCGGCCGGGCGACCGGTTGACGGTGATCGGGACGCCTGCGGACGTCGCCGAGCTGTGCGGGCCCCCGGACCGAGGCTGATGCGGGCGAGGTACCGGTAGCCGATCGCGTGCTGACGGCGATCCGTCCCACCCGGTGCTGACGAACACGCCGACGACAGGAGGCGGCGTGTTCAGCATCAGGGAGTACGGCGAGGGGGACCTGACGGGTGCGGTCCACCTGCTGGAATCACTGCAGGACGACCCCGAGACCGTCCAGATCGACCTCTCCCAGTTCATCTCGGACGTCAACGACCACACGCCCACGGTGGTTGCGGTCGCCCAGGACGAGATCGTCGGGCTCCTCACCGCGCACCTGTTCGGTGCCACGGCCTGGATCCAGACCCTCGCGGTATCGCGGTCGTGGCGGCGTCAGGGGGTCGGCACGGGGCTGGTCGAACACCTCGAGCAACGGCTCGCGCCGGAGGGGGTGCGGCGCATCTCCACCGTGCTGTTGGAGGGACAGGTCGGCCAGCGGTCGCTGTTGAACCTCGGCTACACCCAGACGAGCGGGCTCGTCCGGCTCGACAAGCGCTCCTCGCTCGAGCCGAACCAGGTCGAGGTCATCAGCACCTTCGGGGGCGAACTCCTTCCTGAGGGGTTGTGGGAGCGCGCTGCCGGGATGCGGCGGGAGAAGGAGCTGATCGACGCCCGTATCGTCCAGCCGCTGGCAGCACCCGCGCTCGCGCGCCGCATCGGTCTGCGCCCGCCGGCGACCTCGCTGCTGTTCGGGCCGCCGGGTACGGGCAAGACCACCTTCGCACGGGCGATCGCCAGCCGCCTCGGGTGGCCCTTCATCGAGCTGCTCCCGTCGAAGATGTCGGCGGGCGATCGCTCGCTGTCAGCCGAGCTGCGGGAGGCGTTCGAGGAGATCGGTGTCCTCGACCATGTCGTGCTCTTCATCGATGAGTTCGACGAACTCGTGCCGGCCCGGGAGCGGCGACCGGGGTCGGCCGGGGTGGTGAACGAGCTGTTGAAGTCCATCCCCCGGTTCCGGTCACGGCCGGGCCGGCTGCTGGTCTGTGCCACCAACTTCGTCGACACGATCGACCCGGCGGTGCTGCGTCCCGGGCGCTTCGACCTGCTCGTCGGCATCGGGCCGCCGGACCGCGAGGCGCTCACGGCGCTGTGGGCGCAGTCGCTCGGCGCGCTCGACCTCGCCGACGAGATCGACCCCGGCCATCTCGCCGACCGTTCACGTGGCTTCACGCCGGGGGATATCGACCTGGCGACCCAGCGGGCGGCCGCGGTCGTCTTCGCGCGCTCACGCGCAGGGGTGGGCAACGAGCGGGTCGCGCTCGCGGATCTCGAGGCCGCCCTCGCACGCACGCGCGCGTCGATCAGTCCTGAACTGCAGGAGCGGTTCGACGTCCAGCTCGACGAGTACCAGCGCGTCTGAGACGGACGCGAGCGCTGCACGGGTGGTCGACCCCCGGTCGCCGGGGCCGGTGACGCCTCCTTGCGGGCTGGCGCCGATGCCATCCCGCAGGGCACCCTGTGCGCCCGTTGCCCCGCACGCCGGAGTCCTGATGCCGAACCGTCTCGCCGACACCACCTCGCCGTACCTCAAGCAACACGAGGACAACCCCGTCGACTGGTACCCGTGGGGCGAGGAGGCCTTCGACGAGGCCAAGCGCCGCGGGGTGCCGATCTTCCTCTCCGTCGGCTACTCCTCCTGCCACTGGTGCCACGTGATGGCGCACGAGTCCTTCGAGGACGAGGAGATCGCCGCGCAGCTCAACGACGCCTTCGTCAACGTCAAGGTGGATCGCGAGGAGCGCCCCGACGTCGACGCGGTGTACATGCGCGCCGTGCAGGCCATGACCGGCCGGGGCGGCTGGCCGATGAGCGTGTTCCTCACCCCCGGCGGGGCGCCCTTCTTCTCCGGCACCTACTGGCCGAAGCAGCCGATGCACGGCATGCCGGACTTCCCCCAGGTGATCAGCGCCGTGCGCGAGGCCTGGGAGGAGCGCCGCGACGAGGTGCTGGGCTCCGCTGAGCGCATCGCCACCGCCCTGGCGGAGCACCGCAGCGACGAGGCCGCCGACCAGCTCGACCCCGGGATCGTGGACGGCGCGGTCCAGCTGGTGCTCGAGCGTGCCTGGGACCGCGAGCTCGGCGGGTTCGGGCGGGCGCCGAAGTTCCCCCAGGCGATGACCATCGCGTGGCTGCTCGACCACCACCGGCGCACCGGCCACGACACCGCGTGTGAGGCCGCGGTGCACAGCCTGGACGCGATGGCCCGGGGCGGGATCCGTGACCTGCTCGGTGGCGGGTTCGCCCGCTACTCCACCGACGCGCGCTGGCTGGTGCCCCACTTCGAGCAGATGCTCTACGACAACGCCCTGCTGCTGCCCGCCTACGCCGCCGCCGGGGTGGCCGCGGACCGGCCCGACCTCGTCGCCGTGGCCGAGGAGGTGGTCGGGTGGCTGCTGGGGCCGGCCCGCGGGGCCGAGGGCACCTTCGTCAGCGCCTTCGACGCCGACTCGGAGGGTGTGGAGGGCCGCTTCTACGTGTGGCCCTACGACGATCTGGTGGCCGCCCTCGAGGAGCTGGACGTCGAGGTGGAGCGCTGGACCCGCTTCCTCGGCGCCACACCCGGCGGGAACTGGGAGGGGGTCAACGTCCTCCACGAGCCGGTGCCCCGCGCGGCTTTCGCCGCCGAGGAGGGGCTCGATGCGGACACCTTCGCTGCGCAGTGGGAGCAGGTCCGCGCCCACCTCCACACCCGCCGCGCCGAGCGCGTACCCCCGGGTACCGACCACAAGGCCCTGACCGACTGGAACGCGCTGGCCGTCCGCGGGCTGGTGCAGGCCGGCCTGGCGCTGGACCGCCCCGAGTGGATCGACGCGGCGGTGGAGGTCGCCGAGCAGCTGCACACCACCCACGTGGTCGACGGCCGGCTGCACCACGTGCGCACCGACGGTGTGACCGCCGTCCCGGCCTTCCTCGACGACCTGGCCCTGCTGGCGCTGGCCGATCTGGAGCTGTTCCAGGCCACCGGCGCACCGCACTGGTTCGAGCGCGCGCTCGCCCTCGCGGAGGAGGCCGAGGCCCGCTTCGCCGATCCGGAGGGGGGCTGGTTCCAGACCGCCAGCGACGCCGAGGCCCTCGTCAGCCGTCCCAAGGACCTGATGGACAACGCCCAGCCCTCCGGCAACGCGGTGATGGCCGAGGTGTGCCTGGTGCTGGCCGGGCTGTCGGGTGACCTCGCGTGGCGGCGGCGGGGCGAGGCGGCGCTCAGGATCCTCCAGCCCACCGCGGCCCAGGCGCCGACGGGGGCCGGCTGGGCCCTCCGGCTGTTCGAGGCCCTGGCCGCGGGGCCGCGGGAGGTGGCGGTGATCGGTAGCGACGGCCCACAGCGCGACGCGCTGGTGGCCACCGCCCGGGCCCACACCCTGCCCGGCACCCTCATCGTGGCCGCCGAGGAGGACCACGGCGACCGGGTCCCGCTGCTCGCCGGTCGCGGGATGCGCGACGGCGCGCCCACGGCCTACGTGTGCCGGGAGCTGGTGTGCGACCGGCCGGTCACCGACCCGCAGGATCTGGCCGCGCAGCTACGGAGCGCCGAAGCCGGCTGACGCGTCGTTAGGATCGCCACCGCACCGAGGTGGCACACGACGGACGGGGAACACCGTGGAACGGGACTGGGGCCGGCGCGATCCCGCCTGGGAGGGCATCACCAGCCAGATCCTGCGGGTGGCGGGGACCCCGGTCCACGCCCTGACGGCCGAGGGCCGGGCCGGGGGCCCGACCCAGCTGCTGGTCCACGGGCTCGGTGGCGCCGCGGTCAACTGGCTGGACGTGATCGGCGGCCTGCGTGCGCGCGGCCCCGTGCTGGCACCCGACCTGCCCGGCTTCGGCCGCACCCAGCCGCCCCGGGCCCGCAAGGCCCGGATCGAGCACAACCTCGCCTTCCTGTCGGCGCTGTTGCGCAGCCGCGGCACGACCCGTGTGGAGGTCCACGGCAACTCCATGGGCGGCATGCTCGCCACCCTGCTGGCCGCGGAGGAGCCCCGGTTCGTCTCCCGGCTGGTGCTGGTGGACCCGGCGTTGCCCGGCCCCACGGCCCGGCTGCCGGAGCTCGACCCGATGACGCTGAAGACCTTCGCACCCTTCGTGGTGCCCGCGCTGGGCGAGCGGATGCTGACCCGCTGGTACCGGGAGAGCAGCGCGGAGGAGCTCGTGGCGCAGAACGCCGCGTTCATCCACGTCGACGACGCCCGGATACGCCCGGAGCTCACCGCGGCACTGGTGGACAACGCCGCCTTCGGCAAGCGCAACCCCTGGCGGCTGGAGAGCTTCTCCGCGGCGGCCAACTCCGTGGTGCAGTTCCTGCTCAGCCGACGTCGGCTCGACGCGGCCCTGGACGCCATCACGGCGCCCACCCTGGTGGTGTGGGGCGACGGTGACCGCCTGGTGGCACGCCCCGTCATCGAACGGACCCTCGAGCGCCGCCCCGACTTCGACCTCGTGGAGCTGGACGGGGTGGGTCACGCCCCGATGCTGGAGGTCCCGGGGGACTACCTCGACGCGGTGCTCGGCTGGCTGGGACGCGACACCGCCGAGGTGGCCTGAACCGGCGTCGGGCGCAGCATCCGCGGCGTCGGGTCGTCGCGGCGCTCCTCCAACCAGGCGATCAGGGTGGCGGCGGTGCGGGTGGCCGCCTCGAACTGGGGCACGTGGCCGACCCCCGGCCAGGTCTCCACGTGCGCGTCGGGAACGGCGGCCTCCACCCGGCTGGCGTACCGGCTGGCCACGAGCCG
>SL_7KL_010_BRINEDRAFT_10000894_pt1 | contig 14326 bp, 12 predicted proteins | sample SodLak_010_BRINE_FD_10663 | JGI IMG/M metagenome (IMG submission 10663)
CTCGGCCATCGCCCTGCCCCCGCCGACAGCCTGCCGCTGATCGGCGAAGTGGGCACGACCGGCGTCTATACCGCCTTCGGCCACCACCATATCGGCCTCACCAGCGGCCCCAAGACCGGGCGGCTTCTGGCCGACATGCTGGCGGGAATGCCGGCCACTATCGATCTGGCGCCCTATGCGCCCGACAGGTTTCGCGCATGAGACGGGCATAAGACGGGCATGAGACCGGCATGAGCGCCCGAATGCGCGGGGGAATACGGGTCGCGATCCGGGAGCGGAGCATCTACGCAAGAGAGAAGGCCCGTGTTAGCGTAGCGTAAACTAAGGACCACAACCAAAACAGGGGAACCGACAACATGCAGGGAATTCGCAGTCTTTCCATTCTCGGCGCCGGCCTGATGGCCGGGGCGCTCGTCCTGGCGGGACCGGCACAGGCCGAGTATCCCGATCCCAATCGCGAAGTGCGCCACATCATGCCCTGGGGCGCCGGCGGCGGCACCGATACGGTCATGCGCGGCTTCGTCGAGCATCTCCAGAAGCATCTGGGCACGTCGATCTATACCGACAACGTCACCGGCGGTGTCGGCTCGGTGGGCTGGATGACGCTCAAGGGCGCACCGCCCGACGGCTATACCATCGGCACCGTGACCTACGACATCCTCACCGTCGAGCACCAGAACATGGCGCCGGTTTCCTGGGAGGATTTCGAGATCATCGGCATGGTGACCGAACATGCCACGGCGCTGGTGGTACGCGCCGAGGATTTCGAGACGCTCGACGATTTCATCGCCGCAGCGCAGGACAATCCGGGCGGCCTGACCGTCTCGAACGCCTCCACCGGCGGTGTCTGGCACCAGCACGCCGTCGCCATGGAGCAGGAGATCGGCCTCGAACTCAACCACGTCCCCTATGAGAGCGCGGCGCCTCAGGTCACCTCGCTTCTGGGCGGCGAGACCATTGCGGCGGTGATCAGCCTGCCGCCGGTGATGGAATATGTCCGCTCGGGCGAGATGCGCGTTCTGGCCGTGATGGCCGATGAGCGTGTCGAGATGGTGGCGGACGTGCCCACCTTCACCGAGCTCGGTCACGATGTGGTCTATGGCAGCTTCCGCTTCATCGCGGCGCCGCCGGAGACACCGATGGAGATCGTCGAGGTGCTCGAACAGGCCATGTACGACACCTTCCAGGATCCGGAATTCCTGGCCTGGGCCGAACAGGGCGGCATCGGCGAGCGCTGGCTCGATCGCGAAGCCTCCATCGCCTATATGGAGACGATCGGCCCGGTCATCGGCCAGCTCATGGTCGATCTCGGCCTGACCGACTGACCGACCGGGTGAGCCGGCGCTGCGGCGCCGGTTCGCTGTCGATGCGGTTACACCCGGTTGCTCGGCGAGCCCGCAACTCTCTTCCTTCCGTCATCACCATCGCGTCGCGGCCCGCCCGTGACGCATCATGGGGGCGTTGATGCATTTGCCACGCAAGCTTTTGAGGGGTGATGCCGTCATCGGCGTGATCCTGCTCGCACTCGCGCTCTGGTACGGGCTCGAGGCCCAGGGTTTCCGGCCCGGTCGCGCCGGCGATCCCGGCGCGGGCATGTTTCCCACATTGCTCGCCCTGTTGCTCGGGGGGCTCGCCCTGTGGCTGATCGTCAGCGCCATGATCGCGCCGCCCGGCGNGGAAGAAACCGATCCCGAACGCCGTGCCCGCCAGCGCGCGATCGCACTGACCGGTTTCATCCGCGCGGCGATCGCGGCGGCTCTGTCNGTTGCCTTCGTCGCGCTGTTCGAGACGCTGGGCTANATCATCGCCACCGGGCTCTATGCGGCGGCGATCTCGCTGCTGTTTCGCCGCGACAATCTCCTGATCACGCTGCTCGCGGCGGCGGGGGCCGTGGGCTTCCTTCATCTGCTCTTCAGCGTCTTCCTCAATGCCCGTCTGCCGATGGGGCTGCTCGGATGAGCCGCGCCCGTTCGCTCACACCGCATCAGTGCCGTTCCGGAGGCTGCCATGCTGGCTGAACTGCCCGATGCCATCACTCTCTTCATGGGTGATCTGCGGCTGATCGGTTTCGTCTGCCTCGGTGTCGTGCTCGGCGTCTTCGTCGGTGCCGTGCCGGGTCTGACCGCGACGCTCGCGATCGCGCTGCTTCTGCCCTTCACCTTCGGCATGCCGGCGCTCGAGGCCGTCGTGCTGATGACCGGGATCTTCGTGGGCGGCATCTATGGCGGATCGGCCACCGCGATCATGGTGCGCGTGCCCGGTGCGCCGGCCAATACCATGACCATGCTTGACGGCTACGAGATGCTCAAACAGGGCAAGCCGGAAGTGGCGCTGGGCCTGGCGACCGCCGCATCCGTCTTCGGCGGCCTCGTCGGCGGCATCCTGCTGATTCTCTTTGCGCCGCAGCTCGCGCGCTTTTCCCTGAAATTCCAGTCGCCGGAAATCTTCGCGCTGGTGGTGCTCGCCCTCGTCGCGGTCGCGGCGGTGAGCCAGCAATCACTGGTGAAGGGGCTGATCGCCACGGTGATCGGGCTGATGATCTCCACCGTCGGCATCGATCTCGCCGGCGTGCCGCGCTACACCTTCGAGATGTTCCGCCTCTATACCGGCGTGCCGCTGATCCCGCTGGTGATCGGTCTGTTTGCTCTTGCGGAAGTGCTGCGCCGCCTGGAGGAACCGCACAGCCGGCCCAAGCAGGTGGCCTGGGTCTCGTTCCGGCGCATCTTCGCCTTCGTCCCGGTCTGGCGCCAGGTCGGCTGGAAACTGCCGTTGAAATCCTCGCTGATCGGCGCCGTGATCGGCGCTCTGCCCGGCGCCGGCGCGGCCATGGCGGCGTTCCTGGCCTATGCCGAAGCGAAGCGCTCCTCGCCGCATCCCGAGAAATTCGGCACCGGCATTCCCGAGGGCATCGTCGCCCCCGAAGCCTCCAACAACGCCATGACCGGCGGCGCCTTCATCCCGATGCTCGCCTTCGGCATTCCCGGCGATGCGGTCACGGCGGTGATCCTCGGGGCGCTGGTGATTCAGGGAATCGTGCCCGGCCCGCAGCTCTTCTCACAGGCGGGCGATCTGGTGCTGCCGCTGATGGTGGGCTTCATCTTCGCCTATCTCGTCCTGATGATCGTCGGCCTCGTCATGCTGCCCTGGTTCGCCCGCGTCGCGGTGATCGATCACGCCGTGCTGTTTCCGATCATCGCCGCCGTCGCGGTGGTCGCGGCCTATGTTTCCGAGCGCAGCGTCTTCGCCATGGCAACGATGGTGGCGATCGGCATCGGCGCCTGGCTGATGCAACGCCTGCATTTCTCGCTGGTGCCGGTCCTGCTCGGCGTGATCCTCGGGCCGTTGCTGGAGCGCAATTTCAGGCGGGCGCTGGGCATTTCCGGCGGTGATCCGGCCATCCTCGTCAGCTCCTGGATCGCGGTGATCCTGCTTCTGACGGCGGCCTTCATGGCGTTCTATTTCGCCTGGGTACAGCCGCGTCAGCAGCGCCGGCATGAAGCACAAGCGGCGAAGGCGCGCGGTGAGGCGGAGAACACGGGAGGCGGGGCATGAGAGCGACGGCTCAATCGGGTGCGATCGCGCGGGTTGTGCTGATCACCGGGGCGGCGAGCGGCATCGGCGCCGAACTCGCCCGCCAGATCGCGGCTCCCGACACGGCCTTCGTGCTGCATACCCGCGCGCGGCGCGAGGCGCTGGAAGCGGTTGCCGCCGATTTGCGCGACAGTTGCGCCGGCAGCATCTGCGTCACCGGCGATCTCGCCGATCCGGACACCGCGCCCGCCCTCGCGCGCGCCGCGCAGGACGAATATGGCCGGCTCGATCAGGTCGTGAGCGCAGCCGGTTACGCGCGGCGCGGGGCGCTCGCACAAACCGAAGCGGATGATCTCGAAGCGGCCTGGCGGGCGATGACGCTCGGCACCTTCGCCCTGGCCAAGGCGGCGATGCCGCTCGTGGCGCAATCGCCCTGGCCGCGTTTCGTCGCGGTGAGTTCCTTCGGTGCGGCGCATTATCCGGAGAACGGCCTGTTCATGGCCAGCGCCGCCGCCAAGGCCGGGCTCGAATCGCTGATCCGCACCATCGCCTCCGAACATGCCGCGCGCGGCATCCCGGTCAATGCGGTTGCGCCTGGCTATACCGAGAAGGATGGCGGCCATTCCTCCCTGAGTGCCGATGCCTGGGAGGCGATCAAGGCCGATATCCCGATGCGCCGGCTCGGACGCCGCGAGGAGGTGGCCGGCCTGATCGCCTTTCTGCTCGGCCCCCTCGGCGGCTATGTCACCGGCCAGGTGCTGCATGTGGATGGCGGGCTGACATTATGAAGCCGTCGGCCTTGTAACCCTTGCCGCGTCGGCGCCTCGGTGCACGACCCGCCGCGAGGGCGTGATGCGTGCGCCCCTGCGGTGACGAGGCGTTTCTTTTACCATGATCACGGTCAGAAATTGACGATCACGGGAGTTATTCTGTACCAACGGCGCAACCTGATAATTTTACTATTTTTAATAGTGAGATTCGATGCTATCTGCGCGCGCCCCCGTCTCGCCCGTTCCGATGACCCGTATCCAGGCGATGACGGCACCGCCGGGCTGCCGCGTCAGTGCAGCCGGGGCTGTCGGATCGGCAGGGACGTCCGATCACCCGGCCTTGCCTCCCATGCCCGTCGCGACGCGGCCGATGCAGGCCCGCCCCGCCACGCCCGATATGCAGGAAACCTCGGCAAAGGCGGGCGGCGGGCACGGGTCGGAAAACATCGCTTTCACCGGGACGCGCGGGGCCTTTGCCGGCCTGCTCGCACGCGGGAGCCTGCTGACGCTGCCGACGCTGGGGCTGTATCGCTTCTGGCTGATCACCGATATCCGGCGCCATCTCTGGGGCAACACGGTCATCGCCGGCGAGCCGCTCGAATATGCCGGGCGCGGGGGTGAATTGCTGCGCGGTTTCCTGATCGGCATGGCCGTGCTGATCCCCCTCAATCTGCTGCTGACGCTCCTGGGGCTGACATCCTTCGGCGGCTCGGCCACGTTGATGGCGCCGACCTTTCTCGGTCTGATGGTCTTGCAGCAATTCGCCCAGTTCCGCACCTTCGCCTATCGCATCACGCGCAGCCGCTATCGCGGCATTGCCGGTTCGCTCGATGCCGAATTCGCCGGCTATTTCACGCGCCGCATCGGCTGGGATTCAGCTGCCATCCTCAGCCTCGGCCTCGCCATCCCGTTTCGCCGCGCTTCCCTCGACCGTTACCTGATCGGCGGATGCCGGATCGGGGACCAGAAGGCGCAGTTTTCCGGCACGGGCTGGAGCCTGGCATGGCGGGTCTATCTCGGCTGGATGATCACGGTGCTGGTCTGGCTGGTGATCGCCGTGCTGAGCGTGCCGCTGCTGGCATCCCTGATCGCCGCCGTCGCTCCCGAAATGCAGGAATTGCGCGAGTTCATGACGGGACCGGCGCTCGCAATCATCGCAGCGGTGGTGTTCGGCTTCACCTTCTATGCGGTTTATGTCGCGATCTGGCATCGCTGGCGGCTCAATCACCTGTCCTTCGGCACGACGCGTTTCGTCTCCGCGCTGCGGGCGCGGCAGGTCGTCGCCTGCTATCTGCGCTTCGGCGCGGGCGTGCTGCTCCTGCTCTTTCTCATCATGGTGCTGTTGGGAACAGTCGCCCTCTTCCTGACGCAGCATTTTCCCGAGGAGACCCGTGCCCTGTTCGGCACCTCGGAGGAGCCGAGCACGTTTTCCGCGGTTCTCACGGTCGCCGGCATTCTCGTGGTGCTCACGCTGATCGGCGCCATGCGGCGGTACTTCGTCGAGCGCGGCGTCTGGGTCGCGGTGATGAGCACGCTGCAAGTGACGCAGCCGCAGGCACTCATCGAGCGCCTGCGCTATTGCGAGCCGACATCCGCAGGCGCCGGAGAGGGGCTGGCCGATGCCTTCGCCCTCGGCCCGTGACCCGCAGCCCTGCGCAGCGCAGGGATTGCACGCCTTCTGTTTCGACGGAACGCGCGCCGAGAGGCAAGCAACACTGCTGCGCCTCACGCCCGACGGCATCGGCTTCACCACGCAGGAGGGCGAGGCCGTGTTCTGGCCGAGCCGGGAGATCCACCGCCTTCCCGGTCCCGATGACCGTCTGATCCTGGCCTGCGGCGAGGGGCGCGCACGTGTGCATATCCATGATCAGGCGGCGCGCCGGGCCGTGTTGCAGCATATCGGTGCGCGCGGCGGATGGCGGGGCGGCGCAGGCGAACACCGCCGGCTGGTGTTCTGGCTGATTGCCGCGACGGCGTCGATCATGGCCTCCATCGTCTTTCTGATCCCGCCACTTGCCGACCGGATCGCGCCGCTGGTTCCCGCCCGGGCCGAGATCCGCCTCGGTGAGATGGTGGACGGGGCGCTGCGCGACCAGTTCGATCTGGTGACCTGCGAGGGCGAGCCGGGCAAGGCGGCCCTCGCGCAGCTGACCGCGCGGCTGACGGCGCTGCATGATCTGCATGTCGACCCGCAGGTCACCGTCGTCGCGCGCAACCAGATCAATGCGCTGGCTCTGCCGGGCGGACGGATCTACGTGTTCGCGGGGTTGCTGAAATATGTCGACGGCCCCGATGCGCTGGCCGGCGTCATCGCCCACGAGATCGGCCATGTGGCGCATCGCGACGGGCTGCGCAATGTCATCCGCGCCGGCGGGACGGGCTTTCTGCTAGGCTTGTTCTTCGGCGATTTCATCGGCGGCGGCGTGCTCGCCGGGCTCGCCCAGGCGAGCCTGATGGCGTCGCATTCACGCCAGCAGGAGCTCGCGGCGGATCGCTTCGCCGCGCAGACCCTGCACGCGCTGGGGCGCCCCACCCATCCCTTTGCCGGCTTCCTGCTCGATCTCGGCGCCCAGGAAGGCGGGCTCTTCGCCACCCATCCGATGGGGGAACAGCGCGAAGGCGCCGTCAGGGCTCTCGGGGAAACCGCGCATGCGCAAGAGGCGCGTCACGGCGGGGCCGCTCCCGCGCCGCTTCTCAGCGATGCCCAATGGGCTGATCTGCGCGGGATCTGCGATGCTGCGCCGGGGCCGGGCGCCGATGCGGATGCATCCTGAGCCCTGCCGCCGCGTCTTCGCGTCATCGCCATAATTTAGCCTCTCCGGCGGATTTGTGATAAGGCCTTGCGGACAGCGCGCCTGAGAACTCCGGCGTCGTATTCGAGGATTTTCCTGGCCATGAAGACATTGCCGATTCGCCCCGTTACCGGGCTCTTCGCGGGTTTCCTGGCGCGCGCGCTCGCCGTCGCCGCGCTGATCGCCGGGTTCAGCCTGCTCGTGCCCGCCCCGGTGAAGGCGCAGGACATGTCCGAGGTCGTGCTGCGGCTGAACCAGCTCGAAGGGCAGGTGCGCAACCTGTCGGGACAGGTGGAGGAGTTGCAATTCGAGAACCGCCAGCTGCGCGATCGCCTCCAGCGCATGCAGGAGGATGTCGAATTCCGCTTCGATGAACTGGGTGCGGGGCCTGCGCCGCAGCGCTCGGGACAGAATACCCCGCCCGCCGGCGAGCGCGCGCCGGCCACACCTGCGCCGCAGCTCGGCGGCTCCGATCTCGCGCAGCCTTCCTTCGAGACACCGGCGCAACAGGCCGGGCCGGGGCGTGGCGATGCCTTCGATCCCGGGCGCGACCCGCTGGCGCCGGGCACGCCGCAGCCTTTGGGTTCGACACAACCCTCCGCGCCGCTCGCCCTCCCGGGCGCGATCCTCGGCAACGGCGAAGGCGAGCAGGCACGCAGCGATTCCGGTCTCGGCATGAGCCTGCCGCAATTGCGAAATCCCGATCTGAATGGCGATGCGTCCGGGCAGGATACCGGCGCGACCGCGCCGCGTCCGAGCATTGCCGCCACGGGTGATGCCGATCCGCGTGCGCTGTATGATTCGGCCTATGCGCTGCTTCTCCAGGGCGCTTACGACGATGCCGAGATGGGTTTCCGACAGTTCCTGCAATCACATCCGCGCGATGACCTGGCACCGCAGGCGCGCTACTGGCTCGGCGAGAGCTATCGCGGCCAGGGGCGCTATCGCGAGGCGGCGGAGCAGTATCTGACCGTATCGACCGAATATTCCGACAGGGACGTCGCACCGCAGGCCATGTTGCGGCTCGGCGGCGCGCTCGCGGAGATCGGCGCGCATGAGCAGGCCTGCGCGACCTTCGCGGAAATCCCGCAGCAATATCCGCAGGCTGCCTCGGCGCTGCGAGAGAATATCGCGCGCGAGGCTGCGCGCGCCGGCTGCGCGTGACGCCGCAGGAGCCCTCCGATACGGGCGATGCCCCTCCCCTTTTGCCCGAAGAGGGCGCGGCGCTGATCGCAGCCGCGCTCGCGCCCGGCGAGAAGAACCTCGTCGTCGCCGTATCCGGCGGGCCCGATTCCACCGTTCTGATGCATGCCGTCGCGGCGCTGGTCGCACGCGGTGAAGGCCATCGCGCCACGGTCGTGAGCATCGATCACGGTTTGCGCCCCGAGAGCGCCGGCGAAGCTGCCGAGGTCGTGGCACAAGCCGGCGCGCTCGGTCTCCCCGCCCGGTCGCGCCGCTGGGAGCATGGCGCAGCGCCCGTCGCCGGAATCCAGCAGGCGGCCCGCGCCGCGCGTTATCGCCTGCTCGCCGACGAAGCCCGCGCAGCCGGTGCCGCGATCCTGCTCACCGCCCATACCGCCGATGACCAGGCCGAGACCGTCCTGATGCGGCTTTTTGCCGGCAGCGGCATCGACGGGATCGCGGGCATGGCGCAACGCGCGCCGCTTGATGCCATCGCCGGCCCTGACGCAGCCGGCATCACCCTGATGCGCCCGTTTCTCGGTATCGCCAAGACCCGGCTGACCGCCGCCTGCGCACGCTTCGGCTGGTGGCATGTGCGCGATCCGGCCAATATCGATCCACGCCATACCCGCGCCCGTCTGCGGGCCTTTTTGCCGGTTCTGGCGCAGGAAGGCCTGACGGCGCAACGCCTCGCGCGTCTGGCGCGGCGCGCCGGCGAGACGCGCGAGGCCCTCGATCACGCGGCGGAGGCGCTGTTCGCGCAGGCGCGTCTCGCAGAGAGCGGCGCGGCGCTGACACTGGATGGCGCGGTCTTGCGCAATGCGCCGGTCGCACTGGTGCAGCGCGTCCTGCGCCGGGCCTTCATCGCCTGCGGCCATGGCGAGGCGGAAGCGAACGGCTATGGCCCGAATCTCGAAAAGATCGAGGCGCTCGCCCGCACGCTGCAACAGGCATTGCGGGCCGGCACGGCGCTGCCGGGGCGCACGCTCGGGGGCATTCGCCTGGCCTGCGCAGCCGACGGCACGGTCAGCCTGACCCGGGCCAGACCGCGCAGAACGGCGCAGCAGCACGCATGAAACGCCCGCGCCGGACGGCGACGGGCGTCATCACGCCTGATCACGCGCTCACTCGCTTGCGCTGCGGCCACGCATCCGGGGGCCGCCGCGATCACCCATATGACGATGCTCACCCATATGACGATGCTGGCGCATGATCATATCCGGCTGCATCAGGATGGGCAGAAGGCGCTGCTGATCGGCATCGAGCCCGTCCCAGAACGGGCGCATGGCCTGGGCGAGATCGGCCATCACGGCAGCATTGGTACTTGCCATCTCGCTGCGGCGCTCGAGTCGCTCCATGAAATCGTGACCGTACCGGTCGGCGCGCCTTTCCCGCATTTCCGCGCGCATCCCTGAACGCATTTCTGAACGCATTTCTGAACGCATGGCGCGACGCTCCTCGCGCGACATCTCCTGCATGGCGTCGCGGTTTTCTTCCCGCATCCCCGACGCGCGGCCCCCGCTTCCGTAGCGCGATGCCGCATTATGGCTCATGGCGCGCAGGGCCTCGGCGACGGGTTCGAACAAGGCCTCCTGCCCCTCGGTAAGGCGCAATCCGGCACGGATGGCGGCTATGCGCGCATCAGCGAGAGCGGCGCGGTCATCCTGACTGAGCATGGCTGCGGACCCGCCAGGACTGCCGGGACCGCCGCGTGCGGGGCCTTCGGCGAGAGCGGGAACGCTCGCAAGTGCCGTTGCGGCGGCGAAAGTCATCACAGCGAATATCTTCATGGGATCTCGTCCTGATCGTTGTTTCGATGAGCACAGCATGATCGTGGCGCGATGTCGCAGGGGTGTCCGGAAGATGACGGTTTCGTCATCTTTTTTGCGGGTTGCCGATTAAGCATTCCTTCATCATGATTTGGTGCTTTGGGGGAACGTACGCCCGAGACGAGGATCTTCCCGATGCGCCGCCGACCCTTCGCCGTTCAGCCGCCCGTGTCCCGGCCATCCGCCCGGGCCCGCCTGCGCGGTGCGCTGTGTGCCGCACTGATCCTGCCGCTGGGGGGCTGCATCGGTGGCGATGCCTTCGCCGAGCGCGGCGATACGCAACGCACAGGCTCCATCCAGGCCGCATCGCTCGACGCGTCGAGCGGGAGCAATTCCGGCAACAGCACCCGCCCGGCGGATTTCTCCGCCTATCTCGAGAGCCTGCGCCCGCAGGCCGAGCGTCGTGGTGTCTCGCGCGCCACCTTCGAGAGCGCCTTCTCCGGCGTCACCCCCGATCAGGAGGTGATCCGCCTCACCCAGCGCCAGCCGGAATTCGCCCGCCCGATCTGGGAATATCTCGACGGCGCGGTCTCCTCCACCCGGATACGGCTCGGCAACGAGGCGCGCTCGCGCCACGGCCAGACGCTTGCAGCAGTGGAGCGCGCCTATGGCGTGCCGCAGGCGATCGTGCTCGGGATCTGGGGGATGGAGACGAATTTCGGCAGCTATAAGGGCTCCAAGGACGTCTTCCGCTCGCTGGCCACGCTCGCCCATCAGGGCCATCGCGGTGATTTCTTCCAGGGTGAGCTCCTCGCCGCGCTCGAAATCCTGCAGCAGGGCAAGATCTCCCGTGACGCCATGAAGGGCTCCTGGGCGGGCGCGATGGGGCATCCGCAATTCATGCCCACGAGCTATCTTCGCTTCGCCGCCGACGGCAATGGTGACGGGCGCCGCGACATCTGGAATTCGGTGCCCGACGCGCTGGCATCCGCGGCGAATTACCTGCGCGAACACGGCTGGCAGCCCGGCCTGCCCTGGGGCATGGAAGTGCGTCTGCCCTCGAATTTCGATTACGGCGTGGAAAAAGCCTCCTTCGGGCAATGGGCGCAGCGCGGTGTGCGTCCCGCAGCCGGTGGATCGCTTCCCAATCGCGGTGAGGCGAGCCTGTTCCAGCCCGCCGGATCGAACGGCCCGGCCTTCCTCGTCACCGCGAATTACGACGTGATCAAGCGCTATAATTCCTCCGATGCCTATGCCCTCGGGGTAGCGCTGCTGGGTGACAGGCTGACGGGCGGTGCCGCAGTGCAGGCCAGCTGGCCGCGCAACGAGCCGCGCATGAACACCGCGCAGCGCGAGGAATTGCAGCGCCGCTTGCAGGATATGGGCTATTATCGCGGTGATATCGACGGCATGTTCGGCTCGAAGACACGCGAAGCGGTGCGCAACTTCCAGCGCGGGCGCGGCCTGCCGGCGGATGGTTATGCCAATATGGCGCTGCTGGAGACATTGCGCGCGAGCCGCTGAGCACCGCCGGGCGGCAAGGACGCTGACGCGCGCGCAATCATGCGCTATCATGGCGCCATGATGCGGATGATCCTTTCCGGTTACGGCATGGCCCGGCTGCTGCCGGTCTTCGTCATGACCCTGTCCTTGCTTCTTGCCGGCCTGCCGCACGGCGCCGCAGCCATGCCCGGCGAANAACCCGGCGAAGAACCCGTCGAAAGCTCCGGCGCCGGGCCTGCACCGCCGGCGCAATACGCCTTCCTGCGGCTGTTTCAGCGCTCCGAACCCGAACCGCCGCCCACACAACAAACCCGGCCCCGCCCCGCCAGGCCGGCTGCGCCGACGCCGCTGCGGGTGGAATCCGCCGCGACGGACGCCGTTTCCACCCGTATCGCCGTCTTCGGTGATTCGCTGGCCACCAATCTCGGACAGGGCCTGCAGGCGCTGATGGAGGAAGAGGCGGAGATTGCGGTTTCAGTCCAGGCGCGCGGCTCGTCGGGACTGGTGCGCGACGATTTCTTCGACTGGCCGGGAAATCTCGCACGCATTCTCGCCGATGAGCCCGCTTTCGACATCGCCGTGTTGCAGGTCGGTCTGAACGATCGCCAGGCGCTCAGGGTCGACGGCGCGAGCGCCGCGCCGCTTTCCGATCCCTGGCGCGCGGAATACGGTCGGCGCATCGATGTCATTGCGCAGGCCTTCGCCGAGGCCCGGATCCCGCTGATCTGGGTCGGCCTGCCGCCGATGCAGAACAACCGCCTCTCCACGGATCTCGCCGTGATCAACGAGATCGTGCGCGATCGCCTGCGGCGCAGCGAGGTGATCTATGTCGACATCTGGAAGGGCTTCGTCGACGAGAGCGACCGCTATACCGCCACCGGCCCGGATCTCGCCGGCCAGCCCGCGCGGCTGCGCACCTCGGACGGGATTCACCTCACCGGCGCCGGCTCGCGCAAGGCGGCGCATTTCGTCGATGTCGAGATACAACGTCTGATTACACGCCCGCGCGACGAGATCGCCGTGGCGCGCGCCGCGATCGAGGCGGTGGATGACGAAACCGCACGGATTGCGGCGATCGACATGCTGATCCGGCGTTCCCTCGGCGAACTGCCCCTCGCACCCGGCCTGCTCTACACGGCGCGACGCGACCCCGTCGGCCCCGTCATGCCGCTGACGCGCATCGACGTGTCAGCACAGGGTATTCTCTTGTCCGGCACCCCGCCCCTCGACCCCGCCACGCGCATCATCACAGAGCGCGTACTGGAAGAAGGCGTGTCGCCGCCGCCGGTTGCCGGGCGCGCCGATGATTTCCGCTGGCCACGCAGTCCCTGAGGCGACCCGGTCGCTGCAGGGGCAGCAGAGGGCACCGATCATACACAATCTTACGTATAAGCCTGGTCATCCAAGCTTAACCGTTTTGGACAATCATGGCCTCCTTCGCCGGTCCGGCAGCCCGCCGACCCCGCAACGATGTGAGGACATGCATGCTGCTGACCACCACCGATTCGCTCGACGGCCATCGCGTCACTGATTATTGCGGCCTCGTCATCGGCCAGGCCGTGATCGGCCATGATGTCGTGAAGCAATTCCGCACCGGCATTCGCAATGTCGACAATGGCGGGCGCCACGATTACGCGAACGAACTCGCGCGCGCCCGCAAGGAGGCCACCGCCGAGGCGATCGCGACGGCGACGGCCCTGGGTGCCGATGCGGTGATCGGTATCGCTTTCAGCTTCGAGACATCCGGTGATACCGCCCATCACGTCGTGGTCACGCTCACCGGGACGGCGGTCCGGATCGCGACCGGAACGCAAACCGATCAATCCGGCATCAGCGCAGCAACGCCCCATTAACGCGCATCGTGGCATCCTTGCTCCCCTGAAGACGATGTCGCCTGCCGCGTCCGGCTGACAGGCGCGTCACGGACGGACGAGAGCTCCGTTGCACGGGGGCAGGCCACGATAACCATGCAGAACCGGGATCATTGCATCGAAACCATCCCCGTCGCGGCCCACGCGGATGAGGCGTTCGGTACGCTCGTCGATCTGGCCGGGGCGCATGCCGGCATATGGCTGACGTCACGCGACAGTGTGACGGTGGGCGATTTCATCGCCATTGCGACGCCGCTGTCGCACACCATCGCCGTGATCACGACCATCACCGAAGCCGGTGCCGAGACCGGAGCCCATGCCCGGATCGACATGCTCGGCGAAGTCCTGCAATTGCCGGGCGGGCGCAGCGTGTTTCAGCGCGGCGTGAGCAGCTATCCCCGCCTCGGCGCGCCGGTGATGCGCATGCAGCGCGACACCTTGCGCGACATCCATACCCGGCGCGACAGCCGCGCCATCGCGCTCGGTACCCTCGCCCTCGACCCGCAGGTCACCGCCTATGTCGATATCGATGAAATGCTGACCAAGCATTTCGCGGTGCTCGGCACGACCGGTGTCGGCAAATCCAGCGGCATCGCCCTGATGCTGCGCGCCGTTCTCGCCGAGCGCCCGCGCCAGCGGATCTTCCTGCTCGATCCGCATGCCGAATACGCCAATTGCTTCGAAAAGTCGCAGATGCGGCTGATCACACCGGAAAATCTGCGGCTTCCCTTCTGGATGTTCGCCTTCGAAGAATTCGTCGATGCGCTGTTTCGCGCCCGCCCGGGCGTCGATGCCGAGGTCAATCTGCTGGCCCAGGCGATCATGGACGCCAAAGCCGCCTATGCCCAGGAGCGCAGCGGCACGGGGGCGAGCCTGCGCCGGCCCGGCAGCGGCGGTACAGGCGGGTT
>SL_7KL_010_BRINEDRAFT_10000895_pt1 | contig 14305 bp, 10 predicted proteins | sample SodLak_010_BRINE_FD_10663 | JGI IMG/M metagenome (IMG submission 10663)
GTTCGTTCGATCGAATCGATCGCTGTTTCTGCGGCTGTAATGAGAATCTGCCCTAAAAATATATCTGTCTCATCGAATGCCCCCGGGGTTGTTTCACCAACCGAGACGGTTCCATATCCGCCAAGTGGGAAAATCGCTAGACTCCGAAGTCCCGTTCCAGTGTCAAGTGCGCTCGTTGTTTCAATATCGGCGTATGTCCTGACCGCTCCGGAAGCATACGCGTCCCAATTAAGGCTGTCTCCGTCCGCACCGAACCCATCACGGTCTGGAAGCAGGTTCGCAACTGGGTCACTACAGACGGCGGGCTCAAGCTGCTCAGTTTCCGGATTGTAAAAGCGCACAACCATGATTGAAAATCCAAGTATCTCGGCTGCAGATGACACAATCTCTTCTGCAATCTCTGTCTTACTTTCGGCTTGTATGAGCTGTCTTGTTGCATCATGTAGCTCTTTGAGCCGTTGCTCTCGATGTCGGATACGTTGCTCACGTGTTACCCGGTCCATCGCAGCGGTGAGTGAACGTGCTAAGATTTCAACCAGTGCTTCATCGCGGTCATCAAACGCATCTGTTGTATTTGCAGAAACAATAAATACGCCGTATGAGCCGATTGGATGGACAATAACACTCTCTGTTGGTGTTGTCTCAGTGATTGCATCATACGCTGAGACGTTGTCAATCCGACACGGGGTTCCGTTCTCAAACACATCCCAAATAACCGCAGCGCGGCTCTGTTGGGCATGTTCCCGATTAAACACGGGGACCGTTCCGAACGCATCACGTACGGAGTCAAAAACAAAACAAGGCACAATCTGATCACCTGCATCGTTGAGCAAGTGAACTCCGCTTAATGGGGCCCCAATGATTTCATGCGCAGCCGTTACTGCAACCTCCGCTGTTTCCTCGATCGATTGCGTATGCATGAGCTTCTGAGATGTGTCCCTGAGCTGTTCGAGCTTTCGTTCCTGCTCTTTCTTTTCGGTGATTTCTCGCGCAAAGCCGACGATTCGATCGACCTCACCGGTATCATCCAGAATCGGTTCCGCTTGTGCCCAAACCCATCGAGTATAACCTTCCTTTTCGTTTATTCGACACTCTACATCTACAACGTCACCTTCCGACACCGATCGCAACTGGGCGGAGATACGTGCTCTATCTTCAGGGTGAACCGTCGCAAAAAACGTCAGCGGGTCTTCGATAACGTCGCTGACTGTGGCTCCAGTGAGTTCCTGGTAAACGGAATTAATAAAGAGTACCTCAGTCCAATCCGCAGAGACCATCCATAATAGGTCTGTTGTCTGTTCTGCAATCTCGCGAAGCCGCTTTTCGGTCTGCTCTGCAGTTTGACTTGCACGATACTGTGCGACCACATTTGTAATCCGGTTTGCCAGGACTGTGTATGTCTCTGGGCCCCCTTTTTGAAGATAATCGGTCACGCCCGCAGTGATTGCATCGCTTGCAATCTCTTCGGATCCTTTGCCGGTAAATAGAATATATGGAAGGTCAGTCCCCTGGCTTCGAACCGTCTCAGCAGCGCTAACCCATCCATTTCTGGCATGTCGTAATCACTTACAATACAGTCAAACGTGTTCGAATCAAGCTTCGAAAGCGCTTCAGTAGCAGAGGTTGCGCTTGTGACTGATATCTGCGATTCTTTCCGGTGGAGGTATGTAGCCACCAACTCAGTAAAGGCAGGATCGTCATCAATATGGAGGACGTCGATTGTGGTGGTCATAACAGGGGTCGCTGTCAGAATATGACTGCACTCAGTAATAAAGGTTGAAGCACCCGTTGCTGATACAGGCAACATAAGCAAGATTGTGATTTGATAGCGTAGTTCGCGAGCGTTGAAATACATGCGCCGTGTTTCGAATCGTAGTGTCATCCGAATCGTCAGCACGAACAAATGAACTCACAGAGGGGGACTTGGTCGGCCCGATGATCGCGCTTGCGTGGCCGATGGTTGTGATACAGCTCTTGCAGGTGACGTACAACGTTGCCGACACTGCCTTTCTTGGAGCGGTTTCTGAGGATGCTGTTGGTGCATTGAGCCTCTCGTTCCCACTGATTTTCTTTCTTATTTCCGTTGGCGGAGGGTTCACCGCGGCAGGTGCCATTCTTGTGGCACAGTATACTGGGGCACAAAGCGGCAACTCCGCGGATAAAATCGCGGGACAGACGCTCTCGTTTGTGACGATCCTTGCAATTGGAATTGGTATTGTTGGCTACTTCACAACCAATTGGATGCTTGGGTTGCTCCCTGCAGACCCGGAGACGGAAGCCCGTATTATTCCGCTTGCAGCCGACTATATGCGGATCTACTTCCTCGGCATGCCGTTTTTATTTGGATTTTTTGTGTTTGTGTCGATCATGCGGGGGTACGGTGACACCCGCACACCGATGCGAATTATGGTGATTAGCGTCGTTCTGAACGTCATCTTAGATGCGATTTTGATTTTCGGACTCGGGCCGTTTCCACGATTGGAGATTGAGGGTGCTGCGATCGCAACGATCACTGCACGTGCGGTTGCAACCGGCTTTGGACTGTATATCCTCTTTTGGACAGATGCAGGCCCAGATATTGAACTCGAATACTTGATCCCCGACCTCACGCAGATTAAAGAAATTGTCAGCCTTGGTGTCCCAAGTGCGATCGAACAATCAACCTCATCGCTTGCGTTTATTATTTTGACGGCGATGGTCGTCACATTCTCGCCTGCTATTGTCGCAGCGTACGGACTTGGAAATCGGCTGATTTCGCTCGTATTTCTTCCGGCAATGGGCCTCTCACAGGCTGTTGATACGGTTGTTGGTCAGAATTTAGGTGCAAATCGCCCGGACCGCGCAAAGAAGGCGTCATGGCTCGCGATGGGGCTTGCTGCGATTGTCATGTCGGTGATTACGATCATCATGTTCACGTTCCCAGAGCCGATCGTCCGAGTGTTCCTGTCAGCAGATACGGAGGGGGCGCCACAAACGATCGCCTACGCGGTTGAGTATATGCAGATCGCAGCGTTCATGTTCGTGTTCATGGGTGCACTACAGATTATGCTCGGCACATTCCGGGGCGCCGGAAACACAAAAACAGCGATGGTTTTCTCAATGATCACGTTGTGGGTTGCCCGTGTACCACTGACATACTACTTTGTGTTCGTGCTTGGATGGGCTGAGACCGGGATCTGGTATGCGGTCCTGTTGGGCGACGTGATTGGCTTTGTTGCAGCGTTGGTGTGGTACCTGCGTGGGACGTGGGCAACAAAAATCATCGAGGAAGAACCAACCCCTGATCGAAGCGTGGACACTGTTGGCTCCGACTAGCGATCAGACAATAACGCCGGACTGCAACAGTGCAATTAACACTGTAAGCAATGGTACACTCACAAGCGTTGTCACCAGTATCACCGTGCTCACATACTCTGCAACGGTTAGCTCTCCGATCGTCTCATCACCAGCAAACTCGACAATAAGCACAAGCGGTGTGACTGCTGCAGGCATTGCCGTCTCAAGCACAAACACTCGTGCAACCGTTGGGTCTTCGAATCCAAGTACGACCGCAATCCCAACGCCAACGATCGGCGCAAGCCCCATCTTCAGCAGGGTCGGTTTCGTTGCACGCGAGAGTGCGGAGCCATAATCTGTATTTGCCAACTGTATTCCTAAAATAAGCAGCATTACCGGTATTGAGGAGTCACCAACAAGTTGCACTGCTTCCATTGCTGCTGCATCTGCGGGCGGGACAAGCCCACCTGCTCGTAAGAGCAGTGCAACAATCACAGCATACACAAGTGGAATTTTCAACACCCGTTTGATCCCTTCAAGCCCGCTTCCGCCGCCGCTTCGTGATGCGATATACACTCCAACAGTGTACACTAAGACTGCTTGCGCAGTGAGAAAGACAACCGCAGTCTGTCGGCCAACCGGTCCAAACGCAAAATCAGAGACCGGGATGCCGTAGTTTCCGGAGTTTGTGAATGCAATCACTAGAATCAGCGCACTTATTACCGGCTCCGTCTCACCCGTGAGTCGGCCGATCGCCTCACCGATTGCAACCATAATCACGGTGAATAATAACACGCCTGCGGCAATCCGAAGTAACGTTCCACCAGCGAGTTGCGTTACCGCGAGGCTATGAAATACAAGCGCCGGTGCAAGGACGTAGACAACAGCGGTGTTCAGTGGCCCTGGATCGATCGATTTTGTTCGACCGAGCACAAACCCTGCCGCAGCGATCGCAATAATCGGCAGGATTGCCTCTCCAAAGATTCCAAGCAGATCCAGATCCGTCATCTGCGGTCTCGAATCTCCGTATATCGGTCGTGAACCTCTTCATAAAGCGATCGGCCCAACTCAGTTTGTAATCGCGGCTCTGCGGTTACGAAGAACTCATCGAGGTGTGTAAACTCGACAAAGGCATTTCTTGTGTCCGAATCCGGATCATACCGACACTCCGACTCATACACAAGCGCTTGCAGGCACATGTCGACCAGATCCATCTCTTTAACAAAGACTGATTCTGGCGTCTCACGAGCCTCATACTCCTCCCACAGTGACCGGATCTGGTCCGTTCCGAGCGGCGCTGTAATCGAACCCACAGCAGCCCGCTCAAGTCGCTCTTTTGTTGCTTCAGAGACGGTCTCCGCAGTTGAGTCCGCCCGTGTTGGAAAATCACCGGTCTCTGCTTCTGCAAGATCATGGACGACCGCAAGCTGGAGCGCTCGACCAACAGAAAGCGTCTGGCCACGTGTTTCGAACTCCGCCGCCATCCGATCGCCATACACGAGGCAGAGAAACGACACGCCCCATGTGTGTGCAGCGACAGATTCTGGCTGTGAGACGCCTCTGAGCTGCCAGCCGGTTCGTATTTCGTCTTTCAACGATAGAATTTCGTGGAGTGTTGCTATCTCATCGGACACGATCGATTATTCAGTGGCTTCCACGAGCGCCCACTCAGTCTCCGAGACTGGAACGGTTACGCCACGACGAACCATCTCCGAGAGCACCTCATCTAATCGGTCCGGCTGTGCAATCTCCATTTCGATCCGATCGACATCGTGGAACTCAGCGAGATGGTGTCGAATGCCGTCTTTGGTGAACGTCTCAGCGTCGGCTTTTTCCATAACTCCTGCGATAAGATCGATCATATCCTCGATGAAGTTCCACGGGTAAACGACCCATGCCCACTCCTCAAGCTGCTCGCCGACGAAATCCGGTTCAAACTCGCTTGTCTGTAGCAGTTGGAGTGTCGCCGTTCGCACGTCGCCAGCATTTCGCTGCTCAACGTACTCCTGTGCTCGCTTGATCGAGCCGCCAGTGTCGGCAATATCATCGATGATGAGGACGTTCTTACCTTCGACAGAACCTTCGGGCATTGGATAGCGAATCTGTGGTTCGTCGGACTTCTGGGCGGTCCCAACGTAGTGTTCCATTTTCAGGCTAGTAAGGTCATCCAACCCGAGGAAATCGCAAATACATCGACCGGCAAACCAGCCGCCACGTGCAAGTGCAACGATGACGTCCGGTTCGAAATCATCGTCTTTGACTTGGACGCTCACATCGCGGCAGAGGCCATAGATGTACTCCCAGTTGGTGATGGTACAGTTGAAATTGTCCGGGAGATCGCTCATAACATCTCAGGATGGTTGCTTTCGGACTATAAGAGTTTACAGTTCAATTCGTGAATGTGTGAGCCACTACCACAATCGAAACGTACAGGATAGTAGAGACCATCAAGAAACAGTATGGTTTCTGTCGATGAGTTTTCACATGAGGTGCATATGCGGCGAGCGATCGAACTGGCAGAACAGGCTGTCGAACACGGGAACCGACCGTTTGGTACGGTGCTTGTCCACAATAATGAGATCATTATGGAGGAAGAAAACAGGGTCATCACTGAAAACGATATTCGCAGACATCCGGAACTGCATCTTGCCATGCGCGCATGCAACGAGCTGGATGAGTCTGTGCGCGCAGAGACAGTCATGTACACTAGCACCGAACCATGTCCAATGTGTGCAGGAGGGATTCGGTATGCCGGGTTGAACCGTATCTACTACAGCGTCGGGAGCGATGAAATAACGGAATTTACCGGCAGCTCGCCGATTACGGTTCGATCGGCTGCGATTCTCTCTGGAATTACAGATGTTATTGGGCCAGTGCTTAATGAAGAAGGAAGAGCGGTTCACGACTCATTTTACGGCTCGGATTGACCGTCAAAAGACACGTGTCTTTATGAATTGTCAAACAAGTACCAAACTATGAACACACGTCGCTTTGCACTTGTTGACGCATTCACTGAGACACCACTCTCTGGCAATGCTGCAGGCGTTGTCCCAGATGGATCTGGATTGTCCGACGAGCAGATGCAAGCGATTGCACGCGAACTTTCGGTTAGCGAGACTGCATTTCTCTTCCCCAGTGAGGATGCAGATCGAAAAATCCGATACTTCACACCGACACAAGAAGTTGACCTCTGTGGACACGCAACGGTTGCAACTCACGCACTGCTTGCAACAGATGACACGATCGAAACCGGCACACAGTCGCTTGAGACGAACGTCGGCGTGCTCTCAGTTGAGATTACCGCGTCCGGAATGGTCTGGATGACACAAGCTGAGCCCTCTGTTACTGCTGTTTCGATCGACTATGAGGCGCTTGCGGCTGCGCTTGGGATTGAGCAAGCGGCGCTCACCGACGTTGGTGAAGAACTTCCGATTGCGCGTGCATCTACCGGTCTCCCGTTTCTGATGGTCCCGGTTTCGTTTCTCCAACCGCTTGGAAATGCCGAACCGGATATGGATGCCATCGCGTCGCTTTCGACGGAACATGATGTTGCAGGTGTCTACGCGTTTACCTTCGACACGCTCGATGCAGCATCGACACTCCACGCACGAATGTTTGCGCCAGCGTCCGGCGTTCCTGAAGACCCAGTTACTGGAACTGCAAGCGGTGCATGTGGCGCATATCTCGAATGGTACGGCGCACTTGATTCGTTCGTTGACCCGCTCCAATTTGAACAAGGTCATTTCATAAACCGTGGTGGTCATGCACACGTTGACGTCCAAACGGATGAGACAACGGGGCTAACAACTGTCCGCGTTGGTGGACATGCAGTTACTGCTGCAGATGGAACGCTTACAATACCAGATATGTCGGAAGATGAGATAATCGAGGCGTAATCAGTAGCAGAGGTGATTTTCTGAATACTCACTCACACTTGAGTATACTTTTTTACACGCTTGCGCGGTCCGGAAACTTCTTTACCTGTCTGGTGGATCAATCGAATACGAAATGGCTGTACTTTGGCTTGACGACGTGCGTGCTGACGACATTGAGACAGTCGGCGGCAAGGCGGCGTCCCTTGGTGAACTTCTTGGTGCTGAGCTTCCAGTCCCGCCGGGATTCGTGGTGACTGCGGGAACGTATCGCCACTTCATTGAGAAAGCGGAGATCGACGAGGAACTCTTCGAAGCAATGGATATTGATACGGAGGACTCAGCCGCACTCGCGACAGCGGAGGAGACTGCCTACGATCTAATTATGGGAACTCCGCTTCCCGAGGAGGTACGTACTGAAATCCTTGAGGCGTATCGATCGATTGGCGATGATGAAGAGGCGTTTGTTGCAGTCCGATCGTCTGCAACTGCAGAGGATCTTCCGGACGCCTCTTTTGCAGGACAGCAGGAGACGTTTTTGAACGTAACCGAACAGAAACTCCTCCATCGTGTGAAGGAGTGTTGGGCATCGCTGTTCTCTCAGCGCGCAATCTACTACCGAAACCGACAGGGATTCCCACACCATGAGGTAGATATTGCGGTTGTTGTCCAGCAGATGGTTGACGCCGAAAAATCCGGAGTCATGTTTACCAGTCACCCATCCACCGGTGAGCCACGAATTATTATTGAGGCCGCATGGGGTCTTGGTGAGGCTGTTGTCTCTGGAACGGTCTCTCCAGATAACTATGTTGTCGATCGCGAGACAGCGACAATTGAGACCGCGACAATTGCTACCAAGAAAGTCAAGCTTGTTAAAGACCCACAAACGGGCGAAACAACCGAACTCGAAGTTGACGAGGAGCACAGAGACAAACAGGTGCTCTCTGATGGCGAGATCGAGAAACTCGTTGAACTTGGAGAGATCGTCGAAGCGCATTATGGGACACCACAAGATGTTGAGTGGGCAATCGTTGATGGTGACGTGTTCATGCTCCAATCCCGGCCGATAACGACGATCTCCGGAACGAAACAGATTGAAGATGCAACTGCCGACGATCGTGAATCTGCTGCCAAAGCTGGCTCCGAACTCGTTGCAAATGGTGGCTCACTCGGCGACTCGGATATCGAGGGGGAAGATGAGGATGGATCAGTACTCGTTCGCGGGCTCGGGTCAAGCCCAGGCCTCGTTTCTGGAACAGTTCGTGTTGTTACCAAACTCGACCACCTCGATCAGGTTGCAGACGGTGATGTAATTGTTACCGAGATGACGATGCCGGATATGGTTCCTGCGATGAAGCGTGCCGTTGCAATCGTCACTGATGAGGGCGGAATGACATCTCACGCAGCAATCGTCTCACGCGAACTCGGCGTTCCAGCAGTCGTTGGGACTGGAAGTGCGACAAGAGAGCTTCAAAACGGCCAAATAGTAACAATCGATGGCTCGAAAGGGACTGTTCTCTCAGGAGACCTGACAGACGGATCAGACAGCAAGAGCGATGCTGAATCCTCGGATGCTGTTTCACAGGAGTCGATTGATTCAGTCCGACCACAGACGCCTGTGAAACCGATGACCGCAACGGAAGTCAAAGTCAACGTCTCAATCCCGGAAGCCGCAGAGCGGGCCGCAGCAACCGGTGCTGACGGCGTCGGCCTGCTTCGCATCGAGCACATGGTTCTTTCGCTCGGGAAAACGCCTGAAACCTACATCAAAGACCATGGGGTACGAGGCTATCAAGATGAACTAATCAAAGGCATTCGGACCGTTGCGGATGCATTCTACCCACGGCCGGTTCGCGTCCGGACGATGGATGCACCGACAGATGAGTTCCGTGAACTAGCGGGCGGAGAGAGTGAGCCAACCGAACATAACCCAATGCTTGGCTATCGTGGTATCCGAAGAAGTCTTGATAAGCCTGATATCTTTGGCCAAGAGCTTGCTGCGTTTAAACGGCTCTATGATATGGGCTATGATAATGTTGAACTCATGCTTCCGCTGGTCAACGATGCCGAAGACGTACTCCGTGCAAAGCAGCACATTGAGTCTGCGGGTATTGATCTCTCAAAACGTCGTTGGGGTGTGATGATCGAGACACCAGCAAGCGCACTCTGTATTGAGGAGATTGCACAGACCGGCATTGATTTTGCATCGTTCGGGACGAACGATCTAACACAGTACACGCTTGCTGTCGATCGTAACAACGAGAACGTTGCAGACCGATTTGACGAACTCCACCCTGCGGTTCTTGAACTGATTGCAAATACGATCGAAACGTGCAGGGAACTCGATGTTAATACGAGTATTTGTGGGCAAGCTGCCTCAAAACCAGCGATGGTTCGCTTCCTCGTCGAGCAGGGTATTAGCTCACTATCGCCTAATATCGATGCAGTTCGGGATGTTCAACACGAAGTCAAGCGTGTTGAACAGAAACTCCTCTTAGATTCCGTTCGCTAACACAGCCAAAAGAGAACGGAACAGCTAATTTGTTGTTTCTGATATCGTGTGATGATGCAACCGCTTTGTAGGGATCATCCACAGCCGCAATCTTTCGATCGCGTGTTGTCCTCAATGTGTACGCGACCACATCCGGACGCAGTCGCTGCGGCAACCGAGTTTTTGACAACGAACCCTGGCGACCCAATGACATATCAGTCAATCGCAAAGATTGAGTCAAAGGCTGTCAACCTACTCGCCGATATTGTTGGTGAACCAACCGCAACGGGGTACATCACTAGCGGTGGTACTGAGTCGAACATTCAGGCGGTGCATGCAGCCAGAAACCGATCGGCTACCAAAACACCAAATATTGTCGCTCCAGAAAGTCTTCATTTTAGTTTCAACAAAGCAGCCACCGTCCTCAATGTTGAACTTCGTACCGTTCCAACAGACGAAGACCATCGGGCAGACCTCACAGCCGTCGAGAATGCGGTCGACGAAGATACGGTGTTGGTTGTTGGCGTTGCTGGTTCAACAGCGTACGGCCGTGTTGATCCAATTCCAGAACTAACCGATATTGCTCACCGTGTTGATGCAGTAATGCACGTTGACGCTGCATGGGGTGGGTTTGTGCTCCCGTTTACCGACCACGCATGGAGCTTTGCTGCTGGCATTGATTCATTGACGATCGATCCACACAAATTTGGGCAGGCAACAATCCCTGCTGGTGGGCTATTGGTCCGTGATCCATCGCTACTCGACGAACTCGCGATTGAGACACCGTATCTTGAATCACCAACGCAGGCAACCCTCACAGGTACACGAAGCGGCGCTGGCGTTGCTGGTGCCCTCGCAGCAATGGAGGCATTGTGGCCACACGGCTACAAAGAGACATATGAGCGAACCATGTATCTCGCAGAACGATTGGAAACCGAACTCTCTACTCGTGGATTTGAGACCGTCACACCACACCTTCCGCTCGTTGCTGCAGACATCCCGCGTGAGTTGTTTACGGCACTTCGATCGGAGGGCTGGCGAATAGCAACAACCGCTGATGGCACACTTCGAATTGTCTGTATGCCACACGTGACCCAGTCACTGTGTGAGTCGTTTCTTTCTGATCTCGACCGACTCCGTCGAGCTGGCAATTCGGCTTAGAACCAAAATTCGAACCGTGCGCCATCGTCATTCGTTACAACAACGTTCCAACCATGTGCTTCGGCAATGTCGGAGACGATTGCAAGGCCTAATCCGGTTCCGGAACGCTCGCTTGTCACTCCCCACTCGAACACAGAATCTATGAGTGACTCGTCAATACCGGGTCCATCATCGGCAACATAGAACCCCGAACGGTCTGTTTCTCGTAGTGTTCCGACGGTTACGGTGACTGTTTCTCCTCCGTGTGTTACTGCATTCGACAAGAGATTCTCAAAGAGCTGTTGAACCCGACTCGGATCACCCTCGATCGCTGGAAGCGTCTCAGTAGTAAACCGCTCTGATGGTACGCCAACTGTTTCTTTCGCGGCCTGTGCGATCGACTCTAAGGCGAGTGGCACCGGATCTTCGATCTGTTTGCCTTCTCGTGCGATTGTCAAGAGGCTCTCAACGAGCCTTTCGATCCGATCGAGCGCCTCTTGTGTTTGTGTTACAAACTGCTGTTGTTTTTNGGGGTCCGTTTCCATCTCAACTAAATCAAGGTAGCCTTGTGCAATGTTTAGCGGGTTCCGCAAATCGTGTGAGACGACGCTCGCAAATGCTTCCAGCCGCTCGTTTTGCCGCTCAAGCGCATTCTCTCTTGAGAGCAACTCTTCGTGATTGACCGCCGTGTCAAGGGCTGCTTTTGTTGTCGTTGATAAAATCTCTGCAAAGTGCTCGTCAACCGGGTCGAAACCATCAACGACCGGTGAACCAAATAAAAACACGCCGTGTTCTCCAAGCGGATACAAGAGCAGGGTTCGTACCTCTGGATCCTCTCGAGCCATTTCCGGCTCCGTCTGAATATCTGAATATCTTTCTGGTGTCTGTGACTCAAATGCAGACCCCGTTAACCCTTCTCCAACCGCAAATGTGAGTCGCTCGGCGGTCGTCTCATATAATTCATTCAATTCATCAGTGAGTAGAGTTGGCCGGAGAACGTCCGCCTCGTCATCGTGGATGAGAATCGTCGAAAACGGAGCATCGAGAACATCCCATGCTGCAGTGGTCGCAATATCGAGGGTTTCGTCGATTGACGATGCGGTAAGCAACTCACGCGTCGTCTGCTGTAACGCTGTAAGCGTTTTTTCGTATGCTTTCCGATCCGAAATGTCACGGATAACACCCACAGAGCCTGCAAAGTTACCACCAGTATCGGTGATTACTGCGAGGTTGTCTTCACAGATGAGCGTGTGACCATCTGCGTGAGTAACAGATAGNTCGACCGTTTTCCACTCCTTTTCATCGCTCTTGAGAATCTCTGTAATCGCAGCCGCTGCAGTTTTAATACTCTCCTCGGGCATGAACCGCTCCGGAAATGCACCGATAAGTTCGGACTCACTCCAGCCGATCGCAGCGGTCATTGCCCGGTTGACAGTCTGAATTTTACCATCAGCGTCCAAGACGTACATCGGATCCCCAATCGCTTCGACAAGCATCTCATACTGTTCAAGTCGCTTTTCGCGCTCTTTTTCGGGTGTTAAATCGGTGTAGATTGCAAACCACTCAGGAGGATCTGCATTGGGGATCCGAACGTTTCTGAGTCGAAAGTAGCGGACGCCGTCTGCAGTTTTTCGTGTGACAACGTCCTCAACCTGTTCNTTTGAACGAATACGATCGTTAAGCGTTGTAATATTAGACCGGGCTGTTTTCGGGACCAGGGTCTCATCAAATGACTGTCCAACGACATCATCTGCACCGTAGCCAAAGAGCGACTCAAATGCGGGATTAACGGCTAAAATTATTGGCTCAGAATTAACAAAAGTGTATCTAACGATTGGGTCAGGAGCCTCTTGGAATAAAATACTCGTTTCGGAGGCAAAATCGGTACTGCTCATTGTACTCTCGTTATGTCACTGTTCCAATCGCTACCGGCAAACATTACTACACGGTAACAAGTACCAGATAATAAATCCCATGGCCCATCTGTGTCTGCCTGTTACGATTATGTCTGATCATTGCAGAACGAATCCGCGGGTTTTAGATGCGTCACGTAGCGTACGTATGCATACAAACCAATGAGCCACGATGATTTTCCAACGGATACACCAGCGGTGGTGACCTGTGGACTCCCGTACGCGAACGGTGATATCCACGTTGGCCACCTTCGGACGTATGTTGGTGGTGATGTCTACTCACGTGCACTTCGCCAGTTGGGCCAACAAACCGCGTTTGTTTCTGGTTCCGATATGCACGGTACACCGGTTGCGGTCAACGCCGACAAAGAAGGTGTCTCCCCGGAGGAGTTTGCACTGAGTTGGCACGAGAAGTACACCGAAATCTTCCCGAAATTTAACATCGATTTTGACAACTACGGACATACCCACGACGAGACAAACACCGACCTAACCAAATCGATTGTCAACGCGCTGGATGAGGCAGGCCACATCTACGAAAAAGAGATCATGGTGGCCTACGACCCAGTTGACGATCAGTATCTCCCCGATCGATACGTTGAGGGGACCTGTCCATACTGTGGCGAGCATGCTCGCGGTGATGAGTGTGACGAGGGATGTCAACGCCATCTTGAACCCGGAGAGATCAAAGAGCCAGTCTCTACGCTTTCAGGAAACCCTGCTGAGTATCGCAACCGAACACACAAGTTCTTCCGTGTGTCGGCGTTTTCCGACTATCTCTCCTCGTTCCTTGACAATCTTGAAGGAACCTCAAATGCCCGAAATCAACCACGCGAGTGGATCGAATCCGGACTCCAAGATTGGTGTATCACTCGTGACATGGATTGGGGAATCGACTATCCGGGCGAGAACGAAGACGAACTGGTGCTCTATGTCTGGGTTGATGCGCCGATCGAATACATCGCGTCCACACAACAATACACCGATCGAGTCGGTGAGGATGTCTACGATTGGGAGCGCACATGGAAGGACGATGGTGAGATCGTCCATATCATCGGCCGCGATATCATTCAGCATCACACGATCTTCTGGCCGGCAATGCTCGAAGGTGCAGGCTACAACACACCACGAGCGGTCATGGCATCCGGGTTTGTCACGCTTGGCGGCAAAGGCTTCTCGACGAGCCGAAACCGTGCAGTGTGGGCGAACGAATACATTGATGAAGGCTTCCACCCGGACCTCCTTCGGTACTATATCGCCACCAACGGCGGGTTCCAGCAGGACGTTGACTTCTCGTGGGAGAAGTTCCGCGATCGTGTGAACAACGAACTAGTTGGAACGGTTGGAAACTTCCTCTACCGATCGCTGTTGTTCGCGTACCGCAACTACGAGGGAACACCGGACGCATCCGTCTCACAAGCAGTTGAAGAACGGATTGAGCAGGCCATCGACGATTTCACGGCCGGTGTGAACGACTATTCGATCCGTCATGCAGGCAACGCAGCAGTAGACCTTGCACGGTTCGGAAACGAGTACATCCAGCGCAATGAGCCGTGGAAACTCACCGACGAAGACCCAAATAAGGCGGCACAGGTTATTTTCGACTGTGTCCA
>SL_7KL_010_BRINEDRAFT_10000897_pt1 | contig 14290 bp, 7 predicted proteins | sample SodLak_010_BRINE_FD_10663 | JGI IMG/M metagenome (IMG submission 10663)
CAAACCACTCACCCGCAGCTATTCATTCGGCAGGTGCGCAATCATACGGGACCTGACACTTACGCAAGTGTTTATCTCGGTTTTACTCAGACACCCCAGGGCGAGGCGGCCTTGTTTCGTGAATATGCCAGTGTGGCCGTCGAGATGGAGGGAATGTCGCAGGCGATGCATGGTGCTGGATGGCGTTTGATTGATCGCGGTACCGGCGCGCTGATCGAACGGGATCTTCGCACGAGCTTAGAGTATGCGATGGACGGCGACGTCTATTCGTCCTACGTGCAGGAACGTGTTGAGCTCGCAGATGATTAGGCTCAATCCCGGCGTACGCTGTGATGGACACTGAGTGCTCGCGCGGCTAGGTTGATAGAACCAAGGACTGGGGATGGGTATGTGGCCATTTGCCAAGCGAGGGAGTCGCTTCGATGGGGATGCCGATGAGCATTTCCCCAGTGACATCAAACCGCGGGACTTCAAGGACAACAAGGCGACGATCAAGCTCTGGCTGCCGGGTAAGATCCTCGCCGGGGTCGACATCATCGGCCAGCGTCATCATGCGGGCCGCCCTGATGTTCTCCGTGCCATTCTCTTCGAGCATGTCTACGGCCGAGCCGAACTCGTTCATCTGGAGATCCGTGAGCGCCGACGCCAGAGCAAGCTTACGGCGCGATTGCCCGATGTTCGCTTCATGCTGCGCGAACCGGACACCTACGATGCCGCCCGTGCCGCGACGGCCGGGCTGATCGGCAAGGCAGAGCATGATTTCAAACTTGAGCTTCCCACCCGGTTGCGAAATGAACTGGTTCAACTGGCAGAAGCCGCTGATCAGGCGGTCTCGGAGTACATCCGCGGCGTGTTGGTGCGGCAGATACTCGGTGAGGCGCTCTACCAGCGTTGGATGCAGGCGTTGGAGGCGGTGGAGTGACCTGGCTCAATTGCCTGGCAAGCTTTCGCTCGGAGTCGTCTAGGTTGGCAAAGCCTGCCGACGCTGACATTTATCATCCCACTGCGAAAGGTCGGCGTCGTATTAAAGTAGGTACCATGGCGCCGCCCGCCCTCAATGTCATCTGCATGCGGAGACCGGCAAATTATGTGTCGACACTACGAACAGTAAGAGAATACGTATGACCGTCGCACAGCCAATGGATCCACGCACGCGGGTCGGAAATCCGGCAATTGACAGCATGGGGATTAGAGATCGCCTGGGGGGAGCGCATGCAGCGCGGACTCTGATGTTTCGGGAGCTTGATGCCCTTGTTCGGTACTGCGGTACTACGCCTCAGCCGCGGGATGCATACCGCCTCGCAATCGTTGATGCTAACTGCCTAGCGAAGCGATCGGCGAAGTCGCGCAGTCTAACCTTTCGTTATCTTGTTGATCTGTATGGCCTTGAGGACACGCAACTTGTGTTCGTATCCCTGATGCACTTCTGGCAACGAGACCCTGAATCTGGCCCGATATTGGCGCTGTGTGCCGCGTTGGCGCGTGATGGTTGGCTCGCCAGACTCGCTGATTACATCCTCAATTTGAAAGTAGGCACATCGGTGAGCCGGAGCACGGTTGAAGATCAGATCGAGCGGGTTGCTCCAGAGCGATTGAGCGACGCTACCCGGAAATCGCTCGCACAGAACATCAATAGCACCTTCACACAATCAGGGCATTTGAAAGGCCGCAGCACAAAACATCGTATCCGTGCAAAGCCGACTCCAACGAACGCAGCCTTCGCTCTCCTAATCAGCTACGCCTCTGGTGCACGAGGGCCGGCCCTCTTCGAGACTGTCTATACGAAATCCCTGGACTGTAGCCGTGAAGAAGCCATGGCTATGGCCGAGGCCGCTAGCCGTCGCGGTCTGATGCGTTTCAATCGGGTTGGTGATGTGATGGAGGTCGCCTTCCCGGATATCATCAGTCGCGCGGATTTGGAGCGTATTCGTGAGCAAAATTAAGCAGCTCCTGCGCAACTACTCCAAGCATATCGCGATTCCCTGGCGCACAGACGCCGCGCCAGCGCAGCGGGTTATTTTCTGTGTCTATAACGAACAACACGAGCGCGCCCTGCGTGCGCGCATTGACGAGTTCGAGCTGGAAACGACACGGGCCGGGCATTCATGGTTCCGTTTCGATCTGAGCGATACGTTTGCGGAGTGGCTGGCCGGTGAGCGTTACGCGAGGAAGTACTTTCAAGCGCCCGAATTAATCGACAATCTGTTACCCAAATACCAGGACCATCTGACCAAGAGATTCGGTGAGTTCATCGAGGTCGAATGCCCGGATGCTGACAGCGTCGTGGCAGTTTCGGGTGTCGGTTCGCTATTCGGTCTACTCAAGGTGCGCAACGTCGTGGACGAGTTTGCGCCGCAGGTATCCGGGCGCCTTCTTGTGTTTTTCCCCGGGAGCTTCGAGAACAACAACTATCGCCTCCTTGATGGGTACGATGGCTGGAACTACCTCGCTGTCCCAATCACCGCAGATAAAGAGATTTAGATGAGTTCAAGCACGGCAATGAGGAATCGCGACGTCTACCAGAAGGATCCGGCAACCCGGAATCTGGCGAACAACGGGGTCGCCAACGTCAACGACGACACCTCGACCCCAGCTTTGGATGTCCTGCGCTATGAGTTGGACACCTTCGTCTGCGACGGTGAGTACGAGCGCGGTGTCGCCCACATCTTGGATACCTATCTGAAGAATCTGGGGAAAGTGGAGCAGCCGGCCGTCTGGATCAGCGGGTTCTATGGCTCCGGCAAATCCCACCTCGCCAAGATGCTCCGCGCACTGTGGCTGGATAAGCCCTTTCCGGATGGCGCCACGCCTCGTGGCATTGCGCACCTGCCATCATCAGTGCAGGAGCATCTCGCTGAGCTGAATAGCCAGGGGAAGCGTCACGGGGGCTTACATTCTGCGTCCGGAACTCTAGGGGCGGCTGCCACCGGTAGCGTGCGCTTGGCGCTTCTTCGCATCATTTTCAAGTCGGCCGGGCTACCGCAGCAGTACCCGCTGGCGCGGTTTGTCATGTGGCTGCGTGAGGAGGGCGTTCTCGAATCAGTTCGAGAGGAGGTAGAAAGCAAGGGTTATGACTGGCAGGAGGAGCTGGACAACTTCTATGTTGCAGACGGTCTTGCTGAGGCGCTAACGGAGCTAATGCCCAAGCGATTTGCCTCGCAGAGTGCCTGCGTGGAAACGCTAAACAACATGTTTCCCAACGTGAAGGACGTCTCCAACGACGAGATGCTGGATGCCATCAAGCAAGCGCTGATGCGAGATGGAAAGCTCCCGCTCACGCTTGTCGTCCTCGATGAAGTTCAGCAATACATTGGCCCTGACGCGCAGCGCTCCCAAGACGTGCAGGAAGTGATCGAAGCCTGCTGCAAGTACCTCGGCGCGAAGTTGCTCTTTGTGGGCACAGGGCAGACGGCGATTACCGGCACGGCGAATCTTGCGCGGCTGCAGGGACGGTTTACCGTGCGAGTGCAACTGTCCGATGCCGATGTGGATACTGTCATTCGCAAGGTCATCCTCGCCAAGAAACCGGAAGCAACGGACGCTATCGACCAAGTCATGACAACTAACCTGGGTGAGATTTCTCGTCACCTTAGTGGTAGTAGCCTCGCGCATCGGCAGGACGATCGCGCCTATTTCGTGCAGGACTATCCGATACTGCCAGTTCGGAGGCGCTTCTGGGAGACGGCGCTGCGTGTGCTGGATCAAACCGGCACCGACAGCCAGCTCCGTAACCAGCTTTCAATGGTTCACAAGGCGATCCAGAGTAATCTCGACGAAGGGTTGGGCCACGTCGTGCGCGCCGATTACATTTATTTCGACGGCGCCGAAAAGCTGTTGCAGGCCAGGGTGCTGCCGAAAAAACTCTACGAGGCCATCCAGACCTGGTCGCGTGGCAGCGAGGACCAACAACTGCTCGCACGTGCCTGCGCACTGGTTTTCTTGATTAACAAAGCTGTTAGCGGCCAGCCGGATATAGGCATTGAGCCAACCGTTGATACCCTCGCAGATCTGCTGGTCGAGGATCTCCCCACCGGCTCGGCCAGCCTGCGCAGCAAGCTGCCTGGCCTGCTGGAGGATTGCCATCTCCTCATGAAGGTAGGCGACGAGTATCGCATCCAGACGGAGGAAAGTACCGCGTGGAACGACGCTTTTCGCAACCATCAAGCCAACATCGCGAACCAGCAGCATGTGGTCGAGGATGAGCGCGATAGCCGAATCCGCAAGTTGTTCGCCGAGATAGCCCGGCGCCTGACGCTGCAACAGGGCAAGTCTCGTGTCAGCCGTGATACGGCGACATGTTTCGACGCGGAGCTGCCTAAAGACGCGGGTAGCCGCATTTACCTTTGGCTGCGGGAAGGCTGGTCATCAGACGAAAACTCCGTGCGTGTCGATGCTCGTCAGGCTGGCAGTGAATCGCCCACGGCCTTTGTCTTTCTGCCGAAGCGCCACGGCGACGAGCTCCGTGAGCAACTCATGGAGTACAAGGCCGCCAAATACACCTTAGACGAGCGTGGTTCCCCCAGCACCCCAGACGGTAGCGAGGCGCGTGAAGCCATGGAAACCACAATGCGGCGCGCCGAAGGCCGCATAGAGGGCCTGCTCCAGGAGTGCTTTGCCGACGCTCGGGTGTTCCAGGGTGGCGGTAATGAGGTCAGTGGCAACAATCTGCTCGATATGCTGCAGGAGGCGGCGGAGGCGGCGCAGATCCGGCTCTATCCACAGTTCGATGCCGCCGATCACACGGGCTGGGGCAAGGTGCTGGAGAAGGCCAAGCAGGGCGCGCCGGATGCGCTGGAGGCTGTTGGGGACGAGGGCGATCCCGGCAACAATCCCGTCTGCAAGGCCATTCTGGGCTTCATCGCTGGCGGCAAGAGCGGTGCTGAGATTCGTGATCGCTTCGAAGGGCCACCCTACGGTTGGTCCGGCGACGCGGTGGACGGGTCGCTGCATATCCTGATGGTTTCTGGCCAGGTCCGGGCCCAGGATGAGCGCGGCAACCCCGTCGAGCCGGGAAACTTAAATCGCAGCGCCATTGGCAAAACACACTTTCGCGTCGAGTCAGCGACCATCACCACCGCCCAGCGCATCCAGATCCGCAAGCTCATGCAGAGGCTCGGTATTCAGGCGAGGTCGCATGAAGAACTGCGATCCGCTCCTCAATTCCTCGACGCCTTACGCGAGCTGGCTGAGGCTGCTGGCGGGGAAACCCCGCAGCCGGAGCCGCCGGATACCTCTTTCATCGATGAGCTGCGCCAATGCGCCGGCAACGAACAGTTACTTGCGCTTTACAATCAACGCGAGACGATCAGCAATAACATCGAACAGTGGCAGGTTGTTCGCGAGAAACTCAAAGAGCGCTTGCCGCAGTGGCGAACCGTGATGCAGCTTACTCAGCACGCCGACTCGCTGGAGGACACCGAGGCGCTGCGCAAGCAGGTTGAGAGCATCGAGGAGCACCGCAAGCTCCTGGCTGAGCCGGAGCCCTGTACCGAGTTGGCCAATAACCTGGCCCAGGCCCTGCGTGAGGAACTGAATAGGCTCGATGTTAGATACAACGCCGAGCATCAAGCCGGCATGGAGCGCCTGAAGCTGGATGCCAACTGGCAGGCCTTGGAGCCGGAGCAGCGCAACACCTTGCTCGCTGCCCAGCGACTAACCACCGGTGATGGGCCGGACATCAAGGTACAGACCACGAATGATGTGTTGGCCACCCTGAATCGGACGGGTTTGACGACTCTGGCCGATCGTGTGGCCGCGATGCCCGGTCGCTTCAATCAGGTGCTGGAAGAGGCTGCTAAACTTTGCGAGCCGGAGGTCCAGTTCATTAACTTGTCTCGCCCCACGCTGCAATCCGAAGCCGATATCGACGAATGGGCGGAGCAGGCCAAAGCACAGCTCAAAGCGGGACTGAGTAAAGGGCCGGTGATGCCGCGATAGGTGACTACGGCAATAATCGCAGCACCCGACACATCGCCACCGCGGAGACGTTTCTGAGTGGCTGATCAACACAAAAAGAACCCGCAATGATGCAACCTCTCGACAAACGCCTGCGCAACCAGCTCGAAAATATCGTCGTCGAGGCCCGTGAGTTGGCCGAGAAGGGCGCCCGCGCCGCGCTCGAGGAGCTAGGTGTAGAAGAAGCGAGTCCTTTCCCGGATCAAAGTGAAACCCGGCGCGACCTACGTCGGCGGCTGCGCCTGCACGGACGTCAGCTTGGTGATCCTCTCAATGGTGGCACAGCGCAAGGCATGGACCGCCTTGTAGAAGAGGTCGCCTACGAGCACTGGCACCGAATGCTTTTTGCGCGATTCTTAGCCGAGAACGCATTGCTCATGTACCCGGATCCGGACGGGCCGGTGCCAGTGACGCTGCAGGACTGCGAAGACCTCGCCGCCGATGAGGGGGCCGCTAACGGCTGGGAGCTGTCCGCACGCTACGCGGCAAAGATGTTGCCCCAAATCTTCCGTGTGGACTCGCCGGTCTTCGAGCTGAAGCTACCCACGAACTTCCAGCGGCCGCTGGACCGGTTGCTGGCAGACTTGCCCTCTGAGGTCTTCACGGCCTTCGATGCGCTCGGGTGGGTGTACCAGTTCTGGCAGACCAACAACAAAGAGAGAATCAACAAGTCCGAGGTGAAGATTGGTGCGCGCGAGTTGCCCGCCGTGACACAGCTCTTTACCGAGCCCTATATGGTGAGCTTCTTGCTGGATAACGCCCTGGGGGCGTGGTGGGCGGCGCGACGGCTCAGTGACGAGGAACTGCGCACTGCGCCGGATGAGGAAACCCTGCGCCGTAAGGCCGCAATCCCCGGCGTGCCGTTGGAGTATCTGCGCTTTGTGGAGGAGACCGACGAGCAGGGTACCAAGCGCTGGTGCCCTGCCGCCGGCAGCTTCCCCGGCTGGCCAGAGGATCTCGGCGAGCTGAAGACGCTGGACCCCTGCTGCGGCTCTGGCCATTTCTTGGTGTCTCTGCTGCTGATGCTGGTGCCCATGCGCATGGAGATGGAAGGCCTGGACGCCCGCCAGGCAGTGGACGCCGTGCTGCGCGACAACCTGCATGGCCTGGAGATCGATCAGCGTTGTCTGGAGCTGGCAGCTTTTGCCCTTGCGCTGACGGCTTGGCGCTATCCGGGCGCGGGCGGCTACCGCAAGCTGCCGGAAATCCAGGTGGCCTGTTCAGGCCTGTCCGTTAGCGTGGCCAAGGAGGAATGGAAGCAGCTCGGCCTGGGCCGGAAGAATCTTTCCATCGCCCTTGACTGGATGCACGACGTGTTCCGCGATGCGCCGGTGCTGGGTAGCCTGCTCAATCCGGCCAAGACCGAAGCCGCCAAGGTCGTGGAGTGGGGCGAACTGTCCACCGTGTTGGACCAGGCGCTGCAGCGAGAAAGCACGGACGAGCAGCGCGAAGTCGCCGTGGTGGCCCATGGCCTGGCTAAGGCCGCAACGCTGCTGGCCGGTCAGTACACCTGGGTGGTCACCAACGTGCCGTATCTTTCGCGAGGCAAGCAGTCCGAACGCCTGCGCGATTTTTGCGAGGAGCACTATCCGGCTGCCAAGAATGACTTGGCCACCGTCTTCTTCGACCGCTGCCTGGAACTATGCACAGAGGGAGGCAGCAGCAGCGTCGTGCTGCCGCAGAACTGGCTGTTCCTCAGCAGCTACAAGAAGTTTCGGGAGAAGCTGTTGAAGCAGGAAGCCTGGAACCTGATTGCGCGTTTGGGTCCTAAGGGCTTTCAAACGCCAATGTGGGATTTCAACGTTCAGTTGATCACCCTGACCCGTGGCCAAGCCAGCCGGGCACACGGAGCGCTTTTCGATACCCATGGCGACACCCATCGGCTGCGCGGTCTGGATGTCTCCGAGCCCAAGACGGCTGTTGATAAGGCTGCGGCTTTGTTGGGCGAAGAGATCAAAAGTGGAGAGCAGGCGGGGCAGTTGGGGAATCCGGATGCGCGCATTACGTTCGATAGCGCTGCCTCGGATGTTGTTTTGCTGAGTTCAATTGCCAACACGTACCAAGGAATAGGCACCAGTGATAATGCCCAGTTTCTTTTCAAGTTTTGGGAGCAATCAGAACTGAAACCGGGGGTTTGGCGGTGGGTTCACTCGGCAGCAGGGAGTGGCGGATATGTCGGTGGTAGTTCCGATGTCCTCTTTTGGGAAAAGGGTGAGGGGCGGTATTTCAAACATGCGCAAGCTCTAAAGGCAGAAGGCCGTCTCGGGGGGTGGAAATCCGGTGGCGAAGCCTGGGGTAAAAAAGCCTTCATCATCAACGTAACTCGCACGCCCCTTGTTCATCGCTACCTACAAGACATGTTTGACACCACGGTCGCGGCAATGGTCGTCGAGCCGCAGTACGAGGCTGCTGCGTATTGTTATGTTTCCGACTCATCTTACGAAAGGAATTTGCGAGATATTGATCAAGCTCTCAGTATTACAGAGCATACTTTACTTAAAGTTCCATTCGACCTTGAGTACTGGACAAATGTGGCCGGCGAACGCTACCCGCACGGCCTCCCGCAGCCTTACACCGACGATCCCACCCAGTGGATCTTCCACGGCCACCCCTGCGGCTCGGTGATCTGGGACGAGGACAGCAAATGGACGGCGCGCGGTCCGCTGCGCACCGACGAGACAGTGTTGCAGGTGGCCATCGCGCGCCTGCTCGGCTATCGCTGGCCGGCGGAGCTGGATCCTGAGATGGAACTGGCCACCGATCAGCGCGAGTGGGTAGATCACTGCGAGGCTCTGCTGCCCCATGCCGACGACGACGGCATCGTCTGTATCCCGCCGGTGCGTGGCGAGGCCGCTGCTGCCGATCGGCTGTTGAGTCTGCTAGCCGCTGCCTATGGTGAGCAATGGTCCAACGAGATGCAGGCCAAGCTGCTGACCAACTCCGGCCACGCCGGCAAAACGCTCGAAACGTGGCTGCGTGACAAGTTCTTTGCCCAGCACTGCAAGCTGTTCCAGCGTCGCCCCTTCATTTGGCACGTCTGGGATGGCCTGCGCGACGGGTTTTCAGCATTGGTGAACTATCACAAGCTGGACCACAAAAATCTGGAGACGCTGATCTATACCTACCTCGGCGACTGGATTAGCCGCCAGAAGCGGGACCTCGAGAATGGCGTCGATGGCGCCCGGGAAAAGGTTGGTGCCGCCGAGACCCTGAAACAGCGACTGGAGCTGATTCTGGAAGGCGAGGCCCCCTACGATATCTTCGTGCGCTGGAAGCCGCTGGCCGAGCAACCGATCGGCTGGAACCCGGACCTCAACGATGGCGTACGCCTGACCATCCGTCCCTTCATGACGGTGCCGGACATCAAGAAGAAGGGCGCCGGTGTGCTGCGCGACAAGCCCAACATCCACTGGAAGAAGGATCGCGGCAAGGACGTCGAATCTGCTCCCTGGTTTAATACCTTCGGTGGCGAGCGGATCAACGATTACCACATCAATCTGTTCGAAAAGCTTGAAGCACGCGGTGATGGCGGCTGAGTTGGGGCCATAGTGGATTACCAGGACACATTCCCTGTACAGCTCAACGGCACTATCGATGAGAGGGGTGCTCAAACCCATTCTCTGTCGGGCCGTATCTTCGGAGTCCAAGAATGAGCATTCAGCCGCCGATTGAGCGGCCACTGACTGTGGCGCAAGCGCTCGTTGCTGCCGTGCGACGTGCGGCACGGCATAACACCGACACCGAGAGCGCGCCGCAGTGCATTTTGTGGACTGATCGCGATCAGCAGTGGCAGAGCATCATTCTCCAATTACAGGGCGATATGCCTGAGCTCTTGGTGCTGGGAGATTACGATCCCAAAAGACGGAGTGGCCCGGCGATTTGGCTGCGCTGTGCGATCGCTCGAGTGCTCGACGACGTCGATCTGTCCTCGGATGCAACGCCTGTGCTTTATTTGCCGGGCGTCGGGCGCCAGGATCTCCGCGCGGTGGAGAGCTGCCCGCAATCCCTGAAACCACTGGCTGAGCTGCAATATCGCGGTGTGACTTGGTCACAGGTCAACGGTAAGGATTGGACCGTGACGGCATTTTTGAAGTCCGACCAGGGTGGCCTGGGTCTAGATGTGCCGCGGGACGATGATACCAAGCGGGCGATGCTCCTAGCGCTAGATAGTTTGGTCGATGAGGACGTGGCGTTACTGCGTGGTAAGCGGTTGGACGCCACCTACTTTAATACCCTGCTGGCAGGGGGCGATCCAACGCGAGATTTGCTGCAGTGGCTGAACGACGCTGAGGTCTTCAGCGGAGAGCGCGACGAACAGCAATGGGCGGCCTTTCGTGAAGTCTGTCGAGCCCAATTCGCGTTTGATCCGAACGACGGACCGATTGCCGGGGCTGCTAAGCTGGCGGATCGCAATGGGCCGTGGGCACTCGTGTGGCAGCGCTACAGTGAGTCTGCGCGGCGTTACCCGCATATCCCCGCGCAGATTCGGCGTAACAAGCCGCCGGATTTCGGTCTGTTCTCTGACGCCGTGGACGTCGGTGGCTGGCCGCAGTGGAACAATAGGCAAGAGGACGCATTGCGGCATCAGCTAGCTGCGCTGGCTGATACGCCAGCCCATCAGGCGAGGGAGCGTATCCATAAGCTCAACAAGGAACATGCCGCCCGGCGTGAGCTTGTTTGGGCGGAACGTGGGGAATCGCCGCTGGCTTGCGCACTAGAACCGCTCAACACCCTAGCAGAGGTGACGAGTAATTCGCTTGCGGCTGGAGGCATTGCCGAGATTAAGGCCGCGTACACCACATTCGGCTGGAAAGCAGATGATGCTGTCTTGGCAGCACTGGCTTACCTGCGCGCGCAACAGGACCTAGATGCTGTCACGGCCGCAATTCGGGCGATGTATCTGCCATGGTGCGAAGATTCGGCACGCCACCTGCAGACAATCGCCGCTCAACAGTCGCCACCCGGTGGCGCTCGCAGTGAGAGCCCGCCTCATTACATTCGTCATGACCAATGCGTGTTGTTCGTAGATGGGCTGCGTTTCGACACAGGTAAGCGTCTCGCCGCGCGCTTGGAAGGAATCGGGCTGACCATTGAAGAGGTGCCGACCTGGGCCGCTTTGCCTAGCGTGACGGCGACCGGAAAGGCCGCCGTCACACCGGTCTCGGACAAGATTGCGGGAGAGGCTGGCAATACGGATTTTGAACCGAGCGTTGCGGCGACAGGAACAACATTGAGTGGGTATCAGCTCAAGAAATTGCTCAAGGGGGCAGGTTGGCAATGCCTACGCGGTGACGAGCTTGGTACGGGCGAGGGACTGGCATGGTGCGAGTTTGGTGATATCGATCATGAAGGCCATGCGCGTGGCTGGAAATTGGCTCAGCACGTTGACGCGCTGATGAGCGAGGTGCAGGTCCGAGTCGAGGAGTTGCTCGCGGCGGGCTGGGAGGAAGTGCGCGTGGTCACCGATCACGGTTGGTTGCTGCTGCCCGGTGGGCTGCCGAAGATTGAACTGCCCCCCGCGTTGGCGGAATCAAAGTGGGGGCGCTGCGCGGCCATCAAGGAGGGCGCCCGAACGCAGGAGCGGCTTTTCCCTTGGTACTGGAATCCCCATCAGGAGTTTGCCCTGGCGGACGGCATCAGTTGCTATAAGCACGGTGAGGATTACGCCCACGGCGGCTTGAGTCTGCAGGAATGCCTCACGCTCCAGTTGGTCGTGAAGGGGGTTGCGGCCGGTGCGACTGCACACATGGAAATCGCTGACGTTACTTGGCGCGGGCTACGTTGCAACGTGGCGCTGGAGCAGGAGGGCGTCGAGGCGACAGCGGATCTGCGTGAGCGTGCTGGTGATCCGGAGAGCAGTGTCGTCACGGCGCCGCGCGTCCTCAAGGATAACGGTACCTGCTCGCTGGTAGTCGAAGACGAAGGCCTGGAAGGCAAGCCAGCGATTCTGGTGCTCCTAGATCAGGGGGGCGGTTTGATTCAGCAGCGCGAGGTACGGATAGGCGGGGACTCATGAGCGTAGAACTTGATGCGATCGATAACTTGGCTGTCGGTGCACTGGATGGCTATCTGGTGCGCAAGGACCTCGTGCGGACCTTTAGCCGCCAGTTCCCGGTGCCGACCTATGTCGTGGAGTTCCTTTTGGGGCGCTACTGCGCAAGTGCGGACCCGGATGAGATCAATGAGGGCCTGGAGATTGTTCAGCGGCAGTTGCAGTCCCGAACAGTTAAGGCGGGTGATGAAGAGTTATTTAAATCTCGAGCGCGTGAGCAGGGCGAGATCAAACTGATCGACATGATCACCGCCCGACTCGACACCAAGACGGATACTTACATCGCAACCCTGCCAAGTCTGCGGATCAAGGATGCTCGGATTTCCGCTGATTTAGCGAATGCACACGAGCGTATGTTCACTGGCGGCTTCTATGCTGAGATCACTTTGAGCTATGACGCTGCCATTGCCGTGGAACAAAACGGCCGGCCCTTCGCCGTAGTCAACCTGCGCGAGATCCAGCTCTCCAGCCGCGAGGTCCTTGAAAAATTCGGCGAGGCCCGTAAGCAGTTCAGTACCGCTCAGTGGAAGGATTTCCTGCTGCGCTCTACCGGTATCGAGCCCGAGGCACTGAGCGAGCGTGAAAAGGATGCGCTCATGTTACGTATGGCTCCCTTCGTGGAGCGCAACTATAACCTTGTGGAGCTTGGCCCCCGAGGTACTGGTAAGAGCCACCTGTTCCAGCAAGTCTCGCCCTACGCACACCTGATTTCTGGCGGCAAGGCCACGGTCGCCAAGATGTTCGTCAATAATGCCAATGGTCAGCGTGGATTGGTCTGTCAATACGACGTTGTCTGCTTTGACGAGGTCTCCGGCATCTCCTTTGACCAGAAAGATGGTGTGAACATCATGAAGGGCTACATGGAGTCTGGGGAATTCAGTCGCGGGAAGGAGAGCATCCGCGCTGATGGCAGCATCGTCCTGGTTGGTAACTTCGAAGTGGATGTCGAGCATCAACAGCGCATTGGTCACCTCTTCGGACCGATGCCGCCAGAGATGAAAGACGACACAGCCTTCATGGATCGCATCCACGCCTTTCTGCCAGGGTGGGATGTGCCCAAGGTGAGCAGTGAAATACTCACTGATCACTTCGGATTGGTGAGTGACTTTCTCTCCGAGTGCTGGAGTCAACTGCGCGCCCAAAGCCGGCTCGCGACGATTCAGGATCGCGTGCATTACGGCGGAGCTTTGTCTGGGCGTGATACGAATGCCGTCAATAAGACTGTCGGCGGCTTGCTTAAGTTGCTGTATCCGACCGGTGGGGAGATTTCCGACGAAGACTTGGAATGGGCTGTGCGCATTGCCCTCGAAGCTCGGCGTCGGGTAAAGGAACAGCAGAAGCGCATCGGTGCAGCCGAGTTCCGGAATACCCACTTCAGCTACACACTCGGCGCGGACGGCGTCGAAAAGTTCGTGTCCACGCCCGAGTTGCAGAGTGGAGGCGGCATCGGCGATGACCCTCTGGAGCCCGGTCAGGTATGGGCGATCAGCCCAGGTGCCGAGGGCGAACATCCTGGTCTGTTCCGCATAGAGGTCAACGAGGGGCCGGGGTCGGGCGTTAAGATCTTGAACAAGCCTGTGCCGCCTTCATTTAAAGAAAGCATGGGCTTCGCTGAGCAAAACCTCTACGCACGCTCCCACCAGTTCGTTGGTGATAAGGATCCGCGTCAACACGAGTTTACAGCGCAGATACGGGGCTTCGACGCTGCTAAAGCGGGCGCCAAGGTCGGCGTTGCATCAGTAATCGCGCTCTCAACCGCTCTGCTAAAACGCAGCGTTAAGGGCGGCCTTGTTGTCGTCGGGGAACTCAATCTGGGTGGCTCGATTGAGCCAGTTCACGACGCTGTCAATTTGGTGGAGATAGCTGTTGAGAAGGGAGCTAGCGTGGTCTTGATGCCCGTGACCTGCCGAAAGCAGCTACTCGATTTGTCAGATGACATGGCGACTAAGGTGGATATTCAGTTCTTTTCTGATGCTCGGGATGCGCTTTTGAAGGCTGTCGCGGATTAGTCCACGAAGAACCCGGGTCTGAGAGGGGGCTGGGTGCGTTGCCGTGCGAGACTCTGGGAGAAATCCGTTGTATTGGGTTGCAGGCTTGGCCATCACAGTTAAGGTGACCCGAGTGCCCGTGTAACGGATGACATCCCTTCAGCGTCCCAGTTTTTGGGTGAGCTGAGCGGCTTGGGAGGGCCATTGATGGCCAAGTACGAAGTCAAACAGACCGCAGTGAGTCAGGTCCTCGCTGATGTGCGGAGCGATAAGATCGCGATCCCGGAGCTCCAGC
>SL_7KL_010_BRINEDRAFT_10000898_pt1 | contig 14285 bp, 12 predicted proteins | sample SodLak_010_BRINE_FD_10663 | JGI IMG/M metagenome (IMG submission 10663)
AGGCATTTTCAATTGTTGAGAGCATCAAATATAAGAGATTGTCCGTCATTTGTACAGCCTTCTTTTTTAGTTTTTTTGTAAGAATTACAACAAATTGATATTGTCCCAAATATTAATAATGGCAAAATTATTATTGGCTAAAGGTGAGATTCAGTTAAAGAAGGCTTTACGTTTAAATATTAGGTACTCTGCTTTAGCCTCCTTTAATTTCATTCTGAGTGCTTTTTATAAATTGTANCAGCTCCTCCCGGCTGAGGGAAGCTTTAATTTTATTCTCCATTTCTTTTGCGGCATCCATAGATTCAAATAACGATTTATAGACCGGGTTCCACGGTATACCTGATTTTGTATGTTTGTTTTTACCTGAATTATGGCGATCGAAAGACTTATCAAAATTTGAAGTTGATCCCACATAATATCGATCAACAACCGGGCTGTATAAAATGTATGTAAGGGGCATTGAATATAGATTTTACTGTATCAAAAATGAGCTTATCGTTATGCAATGTATACAAATTGTTGATTCAAAAATTGCTGGAAATAAATCAGATTATGTGCGTTTAACTCATTACACTTACAAATACAATTCTGAAAGCTTTGGTGGATCAAATTGAAGGGGGAACTAAACACCAGTTTTGATGGTAAAAAGACAATATTTATACTGACATTTCAAAAAAAGAATATCAAAGGCCCTGGCAGCCATATCCATATTGATGAAACGTTTTGAGCCGCAAATTTACCGGTTGGTTTGAAAAATTTTGTCAATTCAGAAAGTTGATTGGAAACATCCGTCATCAAACTTTACATTAGCTATTCGGTTTGTCTGCCAATAATATTATTTAACTATTCAACTATGTTTTTAAATCTGAATGCAAAGAAGCAAAACAGCTATGACGCCATTGTGGTAGGAACGGGTATAAGCGGCGGATGGGCTGCAAAGGAATTGGCAGAAAACGGGCTGAAAACACTGGTTTTGGAAAGGGGCCGAAATGTAAGGCACGTTGCCGATTATCCCACAATGATGAAGAAGCCCTGGGAGCTTCCTTATGCAAACCGGATAACGGCAGAAGAGGCTAAAGATTTTCAAAAACAGATGCGTACGGGATATACTGTGCGGCAGGATACCAAGCATTGGTGGGTAAAAGATACCGATCAGCCCTATGAAGAAAAGGAAAGATTTGACTGGATGCGAGGTTATCACGTAGGTGGAAAATCCATTATGTGGGGAAGACAAAGTTTGAGGCTTGGCCCACACGATTTTGAAGAAAATGCAAATGATGGAGAAGGTGTAGACTGGCCGATACGGTATGAAGATCTTGCGCTATGGTACGACCACACGGAGAGTTTTGCAGGTATCAGCGGGCAGGCTGAAGGATTGCCGCAGGCACCTGATGGTATATTCTTGCCGCCACTTGAAATGAACTGTGTTGAAAAGCACGCAAGAGAAAAAATTGCAGAACATTTTAACGGCAGGGTTTTAACAATGGGGCGGTTTGCAAATCTTACTCAGCCACATAAAGGGCGGGGTTCCTGTCAGTACAGAAACAAATGCATGAGAGGGTGTCCATACGGCGCATACTTCAGCAGCAACGCGGCAACGCTTCCGGCAGCCGCCGAAACTGGCAATATGACTTTAAGGCCTCACTCGGTTGTCAGTTCTGTAATTTATGATGAAGACTCAGGAAGGGCTTCCGGAGTTAGAGTGGTTGATGCCGAATCGGGAGAAACGATTGAATTTTATGCGAAAATCATATTTCTGAATGCTTCCTGTATTGCTACCACTGCCATCATGCTCAACTCCACATCAGACAGGTTTCCCGATGGGCTGGGGAATGATTCAGGACAGCTCGGACGCAACCTGATGGATCATCCGATGGGAGCAGGGGCATCAGGCGAGTTTGAAGGTTTTGAAGACAGATATTATTCTGGAAGGCGGCCGGGTTCTATCCACATTCCAAGGTTCAGAAATATTGGTAACGACAGACAGGAATATTTGAGGGGCTATCATTTCCAGGGTGCTGCGAGCCGGCAAAACTGGATGCACGGCATTCGTGAACTGGCAATTGGTAATCAGTTGAAAGAACTTGTTCAGACTCCCGGAAAATGGACTATGGGGTTGAATGCATTCGGTGAAATGCTTCCACACCCGGATAACAGAATGTGGCTGAACCACGAGAAAACTGATAAATGGGGTCAGCCAACGGTTGTTTTTGATTGTAAATTCAGAGAAAATGAATATGCAATGCGCGATGACATGAAAAACAGCGCCGCCGAGATGCTCGAAGCCTCAGGTTTTACAAATATCCGCACGTTTGATAATCCCGGCGCACCCGGACTGGGAATTCATGAGATGGGAACAGCCCGTATGGGTAATGATCCGGATACATCTGTGCTGAATAAATGGAACCAGGTTCACAGTTGTAAAAATGTGTTTGTTACGGATGGAGCCTGTATGACATCTTCTGCGAATCAAAATCCCTCTCTTACCTATATGGCACTCACTGCCAGGGCAGCCAACTACGCCGCTGAGGAAGTTAAAAAAGGAAATTTATAAATCTTGCTGATCTGCATAGTTGTGAAGTCCCACCGGGGACTTTACAACTCACTTCCCCGCAACAATAGACGCTGATCCACAAACTTTCTTGTGGATCTAATTTTGTTTTGGCTGATTTATTTGATCAGCAGAGAAAATATGATCAGTTTCTGACCTGAAAATTTCATCGGGCTGAATAATCGTTTTTCACAACAAATCGGGCTATATTTGGGGCAAAAATAATCCAAATTGTTTTATGAGTATTACACCCGATCTTCTGATTAAAAACTGCATTCCGGCGGGGAATGGTTTTGATGGAAAAAAGAAAACCGATATCCGAATTAAAGAGGGTAGAATTGCTGAAATCGCTCCGGATCTTTCACCTGAAAACGGAGAAGAGATTTTCGACGCTGACGGAGCGTATGTCAGTGCCGGGTGGATGGATATGCATGTTCATCTGCGTGAACCGGGCTTTGAACACAAAGAAACAATAGAAACCGGTTGTCGGTCGGCTGCATTTGGTGGTTTTACAGAAGTGGCCTGCATGCCGAATACGAAACCGGCCATTCACACGCGTGATGTTGTAGAGTATATTCGCAAAAAAGCAGAAACAACAGCCGTCGATGTTCACCCCATAGGTTGCGTAACGAAAGAGCGAAAAGGGGAGTCCATTGCCGAAATGTCGGATATGAAAGAGGGTGGAGCCGTGGCATTTAGTGATGACGGCGATCCGGTATATAATTCACAGGTTATGAGAGTAGCCCTGGAGTACTCATCCATGCTGGGGGTGCCTATCATCAACCATGAAGAAGATCTTGAACTATCGCGACCCGGACATATGCACGAAGGAGTCGTATCAACCCGCCTGGGGCTTGAAGGAACCCCCGGAATTGCCGAAGAGACGATGATTGCCCGTGATATTTTACTGGCAGGATTTACGGGCGGACACATTCATGTAGCCCATATCAGCACACGCAAAGCGGTTGATCTTGTCAGAAAGGCAAAAGCAGAGGGAGTCCACGTAACCACAGAAGTTTGTACTCACCATTTTGATTTGACCGACGAAGAAATAGATCGCCGCAAATTTGATACAAATGTGAAAATGCATCCGCCTCTGCGGACACAGGATGATGTGGATGCTATGATTGAAGGCCTTGAAGATGGTACGATAGATGCCATTTGCACCGATCACGCCCCACACTCAATTGAAGAAAAAGAGGTGGAATTTATTTACGCACCTAATGGAATTATCGGGCTCGATACAGCCTGGAGTATATCCGTTAAAAGATTACTGAAGCCGGGCAGACTTACTCTTCAGCAGCTGCTTGAAAAACTGGTGGTTAATCCCCGGAATATTTTAAATATTGATGTTCCCGCAATTAAAAAAGGAAATAAAGCCAACCTGACTATNTTTAATACCGGCGAAAAATGGGTGTACTCACAAAAAGAGGTCCGTTCAAAATCCAAAAACTCTCCATACATCGGAGAGGAAATGGAAGGAAGAGCGATTGCCATTTATAACAAAAGCCGGTTCGAAAAAAATGAGCTTAGAACATAATTTTCGAATAGTTTTACATCAGCTTAAAAACGAAACAGACTAATTACCCGTTTTTTGTGTGAATTAAGATAAAGGTATTGCGCCTTTTTGAATATCGGTAACTCTGATTCGTAATAATATTTTTTGTATTCACAAAAGTACATGAAACTAATTTTTAAGACTTTATTGCTTTCTATAATAGTCTGTATGGCATTATATGCCCCGGCTTATGGTCAAATTGACCATGATTCTATATCAGAAATAGATATTTTTCAAAAGTTCGGGCATGTCGATTCTGAGGATCTTGCATACGAAGGTGATCACGATTATCCGTTTGAGTATTTGCTGAAAGAATCAACTATCCGTTTTGATGAACGTGGCAGCAGTATTGTCGCAATTATTGATCACCTGGTTCGGATAAAAGTCCATTCTGATGAACCGATTGAAGTGGCTGAAGCATCACTCGTCGGTATCCCATTTTACTTTGCGGACTCTATGGAACGAATTGTAAACCTGGATGGGATAACCCATCAGCCCGATGGTTCCCGGTCGGTACTGGATCGAAACAGAGTCCGTACTGTTGATCTGAACAGCCGCTATAAAATAATTGAGTTCGAGATGCCGGATGTACAACAGGGGTCAGTAATTGAGTACAGATATCGGTTAGAACGCAGATATATTGAAGAGCTGCCCGATTTTCAATTTTCACACCGCGTACCTACTAAAGAAGCCACCCTGAATTTGAAAAACACCAACTATCTGCGGTTTGATGTAGTTGAACAAAACATTGATTTCACTATTGATTACAGCGAGCAGCGTATTGATACCAGTAATGTTCCCCGGGTGTTTACCTATCAGCGGCCCGAGCCGGTATTGATCCAGACATGGGAAGCCGAGGATATTCCCGCAATTGATGCATCCAGCTATATTTCGTCACCCGGAGATATCAGGGCAGCCCTTAAATTTCAGATAAGTGAGTTTGGAGTGCCCAGGCAGCCGCTCGATAACAGCTGGGAGTTTGTAGCCGCCCAGATTCAAAGAAATAACAACCCTTTCAAAGTGGTAGATTTTAATACCGGTTTGAAAAATGCGGGCAGGGAAATTGGAGAGCAGTTTGAAGATGTTACTGCTAAACAGGACTCAATATTTCATCTTGTAAACTCATCGGCACAGTATAATGATATGAGCTCTGTTTTTGTGGATGGCCCGCTTGGACATGTACTTGAAGGTGAACCGGCAAATCAGGCAGAAATAAACATGGTGCTGCTTACCATGCTGCGCGGAGCGGGAGTGGATGCGAATCCTCTTTATATTTCAGGTAGAGAATTCGGGCGGATTGACAAATCATTTCCATCGCTCTACCAGTTCAACAGGATGTTGGTGGTAAGCGAAATTGACGGGAAAAAATATTTTATGGATGCCTCATATCCGTTTTCCCTGCCCGATCTGATCCCGATAGAATCTTATAATGAGCAGGGGATGATTCTCAGAGAAAATGAGTTTGAATGGACTGACATCAGTCCGGAAAAAAGCCTGTTTAACCTGGATATTCAGATTGATGCTGATTTAAATGAACAGGGAGATCTCATTGGCCAGATAGAAGCCGTTACTACGGGGTATCCGGCACTCAGAATCCGGCGTGATTTGGCATCCGCAAGAACATCCCGTGATATTATAGCCGATACCTTTTTTGATGTGTATCCCGAAATAGAAATCGGCGATAACTCAATAGAGGTTCAACAATCAAACCGGGACAGAGTAGAAATAAAAGCCACTTTCGAGATTCCTCAATATGCTGTTACGTTTTCAGAAGGAATAGAATTCAGGCCAATGATTGTGGGATATTTGTTTGATAACCCATTTGAAGCTTCCGAACGCAGAGCTCCGATTACTCTCGATGCCCCGGAGAAACTGACTATACATTATCGGATCAATCTGCCCGATGGGTTTGAACTTGATGTTTCGGGCGAAACAAGATCTACTGACCTGCAGGGAGCTGAGCTGTTTGAAGAGTATCTGTCACTGTCTGATCAGCTCGAATACAGTTTTGAAATTGATATTTCAAGGAAAGAATTTCCGGTTGATTTGTATTCACAACTGCGGCGCATGTACGAACGGTGGGTGAACCTCAGCAACGATACCTGGTTTATCGAAAATTGAACGGGCAATTAAAATGATTTTAGCTATTGAAACTTCTACACCTGTTTGCTCAGTTGCGCTTGGAAGGAATAACAGGGTGGTGGCAGAAAAAAGAATTGAGGGCAGAGGAGTTCACTCTGAGCGAACATTTACATTTACGCAAGAGTTAATGGAAAGGTTTGATGTGTCTATTGCTGAACTTCAGGCCGTACTCTTCAGTCACGGGCCAGGATCATACACAGGCCTTCGTATTGGTGCAGGTGCGGTAAAAGGGCTGCTGTTCGGTAAATCAACCCCGCTCTGGACTTTGCCTACACTACTGAGTTTCAGCGTGGCTGCAGCAGATGAAAATCACTCAGTAATTCATTCTGTAATTGATGCCCGCAGAGAACATTTGTATTATCAGAAAATTGAGGTTTTTGGGCAAAGAGATTTAAAACTTTCTGAGCCCGGAGTGCAAAAAATATCTGAACTTGAAAAGCATCTGAATCCCGGCGATATCGTGGTTGGAACGGGCTGGGATAGATTGCAGGTAGAAAACAGAGAGAAGATAAAATGGCTGGGCACGGAGGCTATATCGGCAAAAAACCTTATAATGGCATGGTATAACGAACAGTACCGACCGCATTTTACAGAACAAAATGTGGAAACTTTTGAGCCAGAATATCTGACAATGGCTCAAATAAATAATTCATCAGTTTAAGGATAAAGATTTTAGCTTCGGGTGATAATCATTATTTTTGACAGCGAATAACACTTAAAAAAAATTATTTATGTCTTGGTTTAAACGGAAAGATACCAACATCCAAACCGATAAAAAGAAGGATATGCCGGAGGGCGTTTGGATTAAAGTACCCAAAACCGGTGAAACAATTCATCGGCGCGAGCTCGAGGAAAACCTTTGGGTAGATCCATTGAGCGGATATCATTTTAGAATAGGCAGTCGAGAATATTTTTCATTTTTGTTTGATGACGGAAAATTTCAAGAGCTTGGAGCAGAGATCAAACCTGCCGATCCGCTTGAATTTAGAGACCGGAAAAAATACAGCGACAGACTCACACAATATCAGAAAAAAACAAAACTTTCCGACGCTTGCAGAGTTGGAGTTGGAAAACTTGATAAGCAAAATGTAGTAATTACTTGCATGGATTTTGCTTTTATTGGCGGAAGTATGGGATCTGTTGTCGGAGAACGTATCTCCACGGCAATTGACCATGCAAGAGAAAAAAAATATCCGCTGATTATTATTTCTCAATCGGGTGGCGCGCGGATGATGGAAAGTGTTCTCAGCCTTATGCAAATGGCCAAAACCTCTGCAAAACTGGCTCAACTCGACAAAGAAAATGTGCCTTATATTTCTGTTATGACCAACCCGACTACAGGTGGGGTTACCGCAAGTTTTGCCATGCTGGGTGATTTTAATATTGCTGAGCCCGAGGCCCTAATCGGATTTGCAGGGCCAAGAGTTATCCGTCAGACAATAGGAAGGGATTTACCCGACGGATTTCAAACATCCGAATATCTGCTTGAGCACGGTTTTCTCGATTTTATAGTGAAAAGGCCCAAAATGAAGAAAAAAATCTCAACACTTCTCAAAATCATTAAAAATAAATCGTAGAGAGCTATCGGCCTAAAGAACCATTTTTTTGAGCAGATCATCAGAATAAGCCCGAAATAATTGTAACTCTTGTTATATAAGATTAGTTGTTTGAAGCAGCTGGTTCTTTGATAAATAATAACGGCAAGAACAAAAAAGGAAAGTAAATATATCATGAGATTTGCTGATTACGCGAAAATTTATGTAACAGGGGGCGATGGGGGCAGCGGAATGTCTCACTTCCGAAGGGAGAAATTTGTACCCAAAGGCGGTCCCGACGGCGGAGATGGCGGCAAAGGCGGAGATGTAATTCTTGTGGGAAATCCACAGTTAAATACACTTCTGGATTTGCGCTACAGAAAATACGTGAAGGCCAAACACGGCAAAGATGGCCATACCTCACGTAAAACCGGTAAAGACGGCGAATCTGAAATTCTCGAAGTACCCCTTGGCACTGTTATTTTTGATGCCGAAAGTAAAGAGCGCCTTGGAGAAATAACTGAAGAAGGTGAAAAGCTGGTTGTAGCTGAAGGTGGTGCTGGTGGCCTGGGAAACTGGCACTTTAAAAGTGCAACGAACCAAACCCCGCAGCATGCTCAGGAAGGTAGAAAAGGTGAGGAGAGAGCCATTGAACTGGAACTAAAACTGATTGCTGATATCGGGCTTGTTGGGTTTCCAAATGCCGGGAAAAGCACACTGCTCTCTGCACTGTCTGAAGCGAAACCTAAAATTGCTGATTACCCCTTTACAACACTTCAGCCAAATCTCGGAGTTGTTACTTTTTCGGATTACCGGAGTTTTGTGATGGCTGATATTCCCGGAATTATAGAAGATGCCCACGAAGGAAAAGGCCTGGGAATCCAGTTTTTAAGGCATATCGAAAGGAACAACCTGCTCCTTTTCATGGTGGCTTCAAATGCCGATATTGAAGCGGAGTATAAAGCCCTGCTTCATGAGTTAGAAGAGTACCGGTCTGATTTACTGGATAAACCCCGTATTCTTGCCATCACAAAAATGGACCTCAAACCGGGATATGAACTCGATGAACCAGCAGACATTGATGACGATATTGATATTATTGAAATTTCATCGGCCACGGGCCATAATATGGATCTTCTGAAAGAGAAAATATGGGAAAAACTGAAAGAGATTGAAGATGACGAATCATCATAGAGCATTAATTGCACTTCAAAATATTCCTGAATTTGGCTTGCGCCGGTCAAAAATATTACTGGACCGAACCGGCGTAAAAGATGCAAGTGAATTGTTCAGTTTATCCATTCACGATCTGCTGAAAATTGATGGTTTTGGAAAGAATATAGTAAAAAGTTTTACCGAATTTGATGACTGGAAAGGAGTAGATAAAATCGTTGAAAAAACAGAAAAATGCGGAGCAAAACTCGTCTCGATTGATGATGATTCCTATCCGGAAATGCTTCGCCATATTTACGATCCGCCTTTAATTTTGTGGGTGAAAGGGAATCCTGAAGCTCTGAAAATGGATGGGATTGCCGTAATAGGAACACGAAGAGCAAGCAAATACGGATTGAAACAGGCCGAAAAATGGTCATCAAAACTGGTAGAGGCCGGCCTCTGTATTAACAGCGGGCTTGCTTATGGAGTTGACGCTGAAGGTCATAAATCTGCGTTGAATGCCGGCGGTAAAACAGTAGCTGTGCTGGGTTCAGGTATAGATGTAATTTACCCGGCAAAAAACAGTAGTCTTGCCAATAGAATAATTGAAAGCGGTGGCGCTATCATCTCAGAATTTCCTCCGGGTACTCCGCCTGATGCCGGTAATTTTCCGGAACGGAACAGAATTGTCAGCGGAATGAGCCACGGTGTGCTTGTTGTAGAGAGTGGTGTAAAAGGAGGCAGTATGATAACGGCACGCTGTGCGTTAGATCAAAACAGGGAAGTGTTTGTTATTCCACATCAGCTCGATTACGGACGCGGTGAAGGCTGTAACTATTTAATCAGAACCGGGCAGGGAAAACTGGTTCAGAGATTGCCTGATATTCTTGAGGAGCTATTGGTTACTTTTGGTGATGTTTCAGAAAGTGCACCGGTAGAAATGAAATGGAAATCACTGGAACTCAATAAAGAAGCTGAAGAAGTTTGTGCTTTATTAGAAGATAGTGCACTTCATATTGACCAGATAAGCGAGCAAACCGGTAAGCCTACTTTTAAACTTCACGCAATCCTTCTTGATCTGGAAATGAAAGATGTAATCCGGCAGCGGGCCGGAAAATATTTTGAGCTTGTTTAATACCTTATGATTTAAAGTTTGCCCATGTTTCGTGTAAAAGATGTTATTTTAGCTGACGATATAGCCACTTCAAAATTTTCGTGTAATATCACGAAATGTAAGGGAGCTTGCTGTGTGGTTGGTGATGCAGGCGCCCCCGTCGATAAAAATGAAATTCCGGTATTGAGAAAAGCGTTTAAACAGTTGAAAGGCGAACTGGCCCCGGAAGCAGTAGAAAAATCAGAAAAAGAGGGTCTGGTATTGGGAAATTCCGAAGAAGGTTACGAAATTAATTGTATCGATTCGGGTGATTGTGTCTTTGTGAAAAAAGATGAACTTGGAGTTGCTACTTGTGCAATCCAGGAAGCATTTTACGATGGACGTTTCAATTGGGAAAAACCCATTAGCTGCCATCTTTATCCGGTTCGGTTAAAAAATATTGGAACCCTGGAATACGCTAATTTCGAATACATTCCCGAATTATGTTCAGCAGGTTGTTCACATGGAGAAAGTACCGGTACTTATTTATCAGATTTTTTGGAAAAAGCTCTTGTTCGAAGATATGGACAAATCTGGTACGATGAATTTATTGATACCTGCAAAAGAGTCCGAAATAAATTGTAAATGTTAAAAACAGGTCAAAACATATCGCAAAAGCAGTCGATGCAGCAGAAACTGTCTCCTCAGCAGATTCAGTTTGTGAAATTACTGCAGTTGCCCACCATTGGCCTTGAGCAGAGAATTAAAGAAGAAATTGAGATGAACCCGGTTCTCGAAGAAGCCGGACCTGAGACACTTGAAGAAACGATTCAGGAAGAATCCAGTATTGAGGAGCAGCCAGGTGACGAAGAAAAAGAAACAGATGTAGATCCGGTTGATCAGAACGAAGATATTGATTGGGATTCCTTTTTACACAACACGGAATACGATGGCGCAGCATATTCCGGACAATCGTCTGCTGATGAAGACTGGAAAGATTTACCTAATCCGTACCATGAGTCATTTCTTGAAGAGCTTGAACACCAGGTTTCACTGCTTGATTTAGACGACAATGAAAAACTGATTGCAGACCAGGTGCTTGGTTCACTGGATGAAGACGGATATTTTCGAAGAGATATTGACGCTGTAGTAGATAATATAGCGTTTAATCATGGTGTTCATGTGGATAGTGATGCTGTTGAAAATGTTCGGAAAAAAATTCAAAACCTTGAACCGGTTGGAATTGCATCACGCGACCTTAGAGACTGTCTGTTGTGTCAGGCCAGAAATTTAGACCTGGAAAAAAGCCAGAAAGATCTGGTTATAGCACTTCTGAGTAATGAATGGGAATCGTTTGAAAAAAAACATTTCGAAAAATTAAAATACAAGCTCAGTGTTGATGCAGAAGCATTAAAGCAGGTTTTTGAAATTATTAAAGGATTAGATCCGAAACCGGGGGCCGTATCAAATCCGCAAGACGATTCGCAACAGTATATCGAGCCTGATTTTGAAGTTTATTATGAGCCATCAGAAGAGGAGGAGGATGAAGGAGAATTTGTAATAAGGCTAAATCAGCGAAATGTACCTCCCCTGAGAATTTCACCAGAGTATAAACAGATGTGGAACGATCTGAAATCCAGCAAAAAGAAAAAAAAGAGTGAGGACAAAGAAGCTAAAAACTTTATCAAAGAAAAGGTGGAGTCAGCACAGTGGTTTATAGATTCAATTATTCAGCGCCAAAATACCTTGATGAAAACCATGCGGACGATTGTAGAACTGCAGGAGGATTTCTTTAAACATGGTGAAGGCCTTAAGCCCATGATATTGAAAGATATTGCTGAGCGTATTGAGATGGATATTTCAACTGTTTCGAGAGTAGTAAATGGAAAGTATGTTCAGACAAGTTTCGGTGTTTATGAGTTAAAATATTTCTTTAGCGAAGGTCTGGAAACCGAAAGCGGAGAAGAAGTATCCAGCAGAGAGGTGAAAAATGTGCTTCGTGATGTGATAGCCAACGAAAATAAAAATAAACCGCTTAGTGATCAGGCACTTACTAAAATCCTGAAAGAGAAAGGCTACAAGGTAGCCAGGCGAACTGTGAGTAAATACAGGGAGAAACTTCAGATACCGGTAGCAAGGCTGCGAAAACAGATCGTTTAGGATTGCGATTATCTTTTGAAGATCTCAACCGCTCAATAATCTCATCAAGATAGATATAATGCCAGTTGAACCGGCTCAATTACAGACGGTAAATTAAATAACCAATATGTAAGGCCGATGACTATCAGCAGATGCAAAGCAACTGTAAAAAGTAAATTCAGAGCCTGGTACTTTTCCAAAAAACTTGCGCAATCTGTTGCGGCAAGATTAAATGCCATAAACCATACCACAATAAAAGCAAGAATGGTTGCAAGAAACCAAACTTGTTCGGCTCCAATTTGATGCATATACACTAAAAAAGTTACAATAATAAGATTTATATGCAGAGGCCAGCTGTAAAGATTTAAAACCTGGCTGAAGTGGGAAGCCTTTTTATTAAGAATGTAAATCCAGAATACTGAGATCAGGTGGGAAAGAATTGCCAGTGTTGCTCCCAAAAGAAAAAATGAGAGATATTCATGATTCATAATAATCAGCCCGGGGAAATATTTCGTTAATGCAAGCATGCCGAGATTGCTAAAAAATGTGTCGGCCATGATATAAAATGCAAGCCCGGATAATAACGAGTGCTGAAATAAGATGATAAAACCGGGGGCTGTACTCCTGAGCCGGTGTTCCTTTACATCAGCAACAAAAAACTTATGGCCGGTAAAATAGCGGGTTAAAATTGCGGAGTATCCGGGTTGATTTCGGTAGTGTATCAGAAAACTTATCCAGATGATTGCCAGTAAAATTACACTCCAGTTAGCTGATGGTTGGTCAGGTTCTGAATCAGGCAGAGGAAGCTGAATTTTATTCCCCTGCATATGCAGCTGCAATTGCCGGTCAAATCCACTGTTTTGATCCAATCTATCATTCAGCCAAGCTGCAGGAATAATAACAATAGAAGAAGTTTGCAGTACAGATTCATTTAATAATTTTTCTAAAACCTGGTAAGATTCTCGTTTGTTTTCAGACGGTTTAAAATAACTGATCTGCGAATCTGAAATAAAATCGTAGTCTTGTGTGGCTGATATATACCGTGCAACAAAATCGAAATGATCGGGTAAAGTTTCTGCCGATGGTTTAGATGAATGATAGTATAAAGGTGTGCTTATATGGCGGGAAAGAGTATCGGCCAAAGCTGAAGATGCTGCAAAAAATTGAGTGTTATTTTCGTTTGGAAAGCTGAATAAACTGATGGCGGCAATATTATCCGGATATGTTCTGTTGGCATCTCTGTATGTCGATAATATCTCCTGTACTATTTGCTCTCTTTTAGTAATCAGGCGATTTACGGTTGGATATCTTAATTCAAAACGGAGAAAAATATTATACTGATCGAAAGATAGATGACCGGCCCGATTGAAATCAGAAATTTCAGCTATTGTAATTCCCAGCGAGTGAAATTTGTTGATATCTTCCTGAGAGAGAAGCTGAGTATTGTCGTCAAAAAAAGAGATTGCAATCCGGTTGCCCAGCTCATTGTCTGTAAACTCTGATGAGAATGCAGAAAGTGGTAAAAAAAATAACCAGAATAGTAAACTCAAAAAAATGTTTTGCAAGTGAAAACCAGCTATTTTTTAATTGTGGCAACTTTTTCGACGGGCAATTTCCGGGTTTCTTTAAAGGTAGAAAGAACAATGTTAGAACGTGTTCGCGTAACTCCATCCCATGTTTGAATGAGAGAAAGAAGTTTTTCGAAAGACTCGGTGTTCTTGGTGCGAACTTTCAAAATATGTGATCCGTCCCCGGTAATAGAATGACATTCCAAAACTTCAGGTAATTTGGAAACACGATCAACAAATCCCGGGTACCTTTCTGAACCATCAACCTCAACAAAAATAAACGCTGTAATATCAAAACCAAACTCTTTGGCATCGAGTATAGCATTATAAGTAGAAATTAATCCCTTCTCCTCAAGCTTTCTCATTCTCTCAGAAACAGAAGGAACTGAAAGATGAACAATCTCTGCAATTGTGTTGCGCTGGGCTCTGCCATCATCTTGTAGATGGTTCAGGATTTTAATATCGGTTTCGTCTAAAACTATGCTCATTGGTTAACTCCGGTTTACCTAAGTATTCTAATTTTTTTTAAAAATAACCTAATATA
>SL_7KL_010_BRINEDRAFT_10000900_pt1 | contig 14263 bp, 16 predicted proteins | sample SodLak_010_BRINE_FD_10663 | JGI IMG/M metagenome (IMG submission 10663)
CCCCGCCTGCACGCCGCCACACTCGCCCTCGCGCAACTGCTCGAACCCGCAGGTGCGGCGACCGTCGTGGCTGACGGCGCAGCGCTGGCAGTCGTTGACGACCTGGCCGCCTGCGACCGCGACACCATGGATACGGCGGCCCGCACCGCGTTCGCGCTGCGGCGACCCAGCCTCCCAGAGCTCCGTGTAGTCCACCAGATACTGACCGCACAACGGGTCCGACGCGGAGACCTCGACACGCCGACCGGCAGCAGTAGGCGGCAGCTACCCGTCCTTGCCGGCGTCGCGGTTCGCCCTATCGGACCGCCACAGGTAGCCGAGCGCGCCGCCGCCGAGGATCACCCACCAGACCCACATCTGGTCCTCGTTCACACCGACCGAGCCGCCACCGGACACCCCGCGGTCCACCTTACGTTCGTGCTGGTCCTGGCGCATCTCGGTCTGCACCCCGCCCTGCGCGACCGCCGTGCCCACACCGGCGGCCAGCAGCACACCGACAGTGGTGGCGACCACCAGCGCCCTGGCTGTGCCGGTGAGCCTGCGGACAGGGGCTGGAGCAGCTTCGCGTGCCAACGGTGCCTCGAACAGCGAACGGCGTCAGGTCGGCTTCCACTTGCGCGACCGTAGAAGCGGCCGGCCGCCGCGGACAAGGACGATCCCGACGCGGCGCCACAGCTCGTGACCATGGCCCTGCCCACCCGGGACCGGACGGCATCGAGACGGTCGCGTGCGTCGAACCCGGGCCCCGGGTAAGGGCCACTTACCTGCCGCTGGCTACTATCATCAGATGCGACATCGCGCCCGGCACTGGACCTACTGTCAACACGCGACTTCCTACTGTCCTGACGACGCGACGTCACAACAGCCCCGCTCCGTCGAAGTTGCGCGAGAACTGTCCGCAGGCCCGAACGGTGCGCTGGGTGCGGTCATCGGCGCTCGCGGGGCGTACCGCGGGGGGTTGGCGACCGGCCTGCCGGTCAGGGCGCGGGGTCTGGTGGCTGCAGGTACTCCACCAGCGCGGCGACGATGAGGTGGCGCATTGCCAGGTCGTACCGCTGCCGTTCGAGGTGGAACTGGCGCTGCAGCGCCAGGAGCCGGTCGTGCACCTGGGGCGGCACGAACGGCTGCAGATGGTGCGGCACCCGCGGGGAGTCGAGATGTTGCCGCGCCCGCTCGACGCACGCGTCGATCTGGTCAAGGTCGTCGGGCAACTGCTCGAGTGCCGCGAGGATGATCCGTTTCTGGGTGGCGTTGCGTCCCCCGGATCCGCGGTCTTCCCAGACCGCACGTGCCAGGGTGTTGAACAGCTCGGCCGTCACTCGCGCCGAGATGCGGTGGGTGTCACGACCGGGAGCCGGACGTGCTGCTGCGGGAGCCGACATCGGCTGGCTGTCTGCGGGACGCGGGGCCTGGCCATCGCCAGCAGGCGGCTGGGCTACCGGCGCCGGTGGGCGGATCGTGCTGGTCGAGCGCGTTGACGGGGCGGCGCGGGTTGGGGGCGCATCGTGGTGCGCAGCCGGGGGTGCTGACACAGGCTGAGCGGCGCTGCCGGACACCAGCGCTGTGTCAGCAGCAGGCGTGTCAGCGGCGTCGGACACCTCCTCAGCGCCGTCAACTGGCTGACCTGCACTGTCGGCGTCGGTGTCCGCAGGACCATCGGCGGTGACGTCGGCTTCGGTGTGGACGTCGGTGTCTGCGTTGTCCGCGTTCTCGGTGTCGGTGTCGGAACGGCTGTCAGGGCGTTGCAGCTGGTCGTAGAGCGGCGGGAGCCGAACCGCTGACGCCTGCCCAGCCATCTGCGACTCGGCGTCCAACAGCCGAGCAGTAGCTTTGTCTGATACTCGGCGGCGGGCCATCAGCCAGCCACCGGCACGGTGTTGTGCAGTCCGAGCAGGTGACCGGCAACGTGGGTGAACGCGGCCGCAGCTTTCGACGGTTTGCGGATCTGCTTGTCTTCAAGGAGGTGTCGCGCGTACCAGGTGATCGGCATCCCCATCGCATACGATTCTGACACCAGCACTTCGCGAGGGATGAATACATCCAAAGTAGGGATCCCGCGCTTGGCGACTTCAGCCATCACGTCATCGCGTTCATTGGAACGCTGCCCCGGCACGGCGTTCCACAGCAGCCCCCGAAGCTGACCGGAGGCCTCCCCCACTTCGAGGCGGCGCCGGTACGCCTCGTAGGTCAGCCCGATCTGTGGCAGTACCCCCCACTCCGGTGTCGCCGGCATCAAGAGTTCATCAGCCACGTGGAACGCGTTGGCGACCAGTGTGGAGGTCGCGGTCGCTGGCGGCGTGTCGATCACACACCAGTCGTAGTCGCTGCTGACCTGGTCGAGCAGTTCAGCTAACGCTGAGACGTGGTTCCGTTGGCTGAGCAACGCCTCGGCCGCGCCGGTCTCCTGGGTCGTACCGCCCCACAGCCACAGCCCGTCGACGTGCTCGTGCGGTAGGGGGCGCGGCAACCCGGCCGACGGCATCGCCAGTGCCATCCCGATGCTTTCCTGCGGCTGACAGAGCTGCCCGCCGTACGCCAAGGTCAGCGACGCGTTGGAATCCAGATCGACAAGCAGCACCCGCTTGCCCGCATCGACCAGCGCACCCGCGAGACAGTAGCTCGTGCTCGACTTGCCGACACCCCCCTTGCCCAGGTGCACCGTCAACACGCGCATGGTTGCCTCCTCAACGGCTCGCGGCTCACCCCGACCACCGTTCCACCGTAGCGCATTGCGGAGGGTTGGACCACCAGCTATTCAGGCTGCGTGAGCGACGCACCACCGGCGTACCGGGCGGCCAGCGGTATTACCCGCTCGAGTGCAAGCACGGTTGTCTGCGGAAAGGCGCGACGGTAGCGGCTGCGGCGCACTCGCCACGCGTGCGGTACGCCAACTTCATGCGTCGGCCGAGCCAACGCCCGCAACGCTCAACAACAGCCGCCAACACTGCCAGACGGGCAAATCAACGGCTGCGCAACGCTAACGCCTGCCGGGCTACCTAGCGACCCGACAGCAGGAGCGCCAGCCTGAGTGCCAGCACAAAGGCCTGCAGTAGCAGCCGATGGTCTGCCAGGGGCGCCGCATGCCAGCGCGGCTGTCGTATGGATGCAGCGCAAGCGGGCGGTGCGTCCGACAGTGTTGCCAGCACACAAAATGCGCCACAGCGACCCACGCACGGCTGGACACTGGCACGGAAACGCGCACCGCGGGTCGCAGCACGGAGTGCTGGCAGCCGCGGCGTGCAGCCGTGCGGAAGCAGCGAAACGCAGCCCGCCGGCGACAGCGGCGCACGGCCCGCAGTGCAGCACAACGGGCGCTACGCCAGCCGAGTGCAGTGGCACAGGCCAACGCCCAAGAAGAGCCACGCGGCACACGGCAGAACTGGCCGCCAGACGGAAAGGCAGAAGACGGTGCCGGCGGACAGCCGGAACGGGGGTATGCGTGCCCTGCGGCGCGGCAGCCGAGACGGTGGCTGTCTGGCGTGCCAAGGTGTTGGTGTGTTGCACCGGCCGCTGGTCACACTGTTGCCATGTTGCATCAGTTCGGATCCGGCGCGACTGCCTGCGCCAACAGCACCAGAGCGACCGTTGTCAGCTGGCGGGCTGCGACCCGGTATCCGTCCCGGCGCAACTGGGCCCGCAGGTCCCGCAGCCGGTCCAGGGTGTCGGCATCGACACGGATCGAGATATGTCGCCGCGGCCCGGCGTAGTACGTCTCGGCCAAGGACACCAGCTCGGCAAGTTCAGCGCTGTCGCGGGGTAGTTGCGCGATACATGTCTCGAGCAGGTGCCGTTGGCTGTCACCTTCGGTGAGCGAGACCAGGGCCAGTGTCTCTGCAAGGCGCCGGTCCACGTGTGCGGACACGTGGCCGGCGGTTGGCGGGACCCGGCGTGCGGGCCGCTGCGCTGCCCGCCGCGCCTGTTGAACGCGGGCAGCACTGGCGACCTGTGCGGCCAGGTTCTTCAGCCGCCAGGTCTGGTACTCGGTGGGTGTGAGCGACACCGCAACTCCGTTTGCAGCACTGCAGCAGCGGTTGCACGTGAAGCGTAGACCGTCCTGTGGTCAGGCGGTTGGAGCTACTGTCACTGCCCGGCGGCAACGTCAGCACCTCTGGCACTGCACGGCCGAACATTCCCGCCACTAGGCGCGCATGCGGGCCGGAAAGGCCGGTTTAGCGCACGGCCGGCGGACGCCGCTGTGCGGTTATCTGTGTGCTGGGGCTGCCCTGCCTGGGATCGGGTGCGACACACGGACGGGTCGACTGGCGACCGGCAGCTGCCCACCGCATCGGCCGCAGCCTGCCTGGGATGGCTGCACCCCCTGTCCTTGTGCGCGGCATGGTCTGCGCGCGCCGCACTGCCGTGTGTTGCGGCGCGAACGCTGTCGGTAGACGGGCGGGCGCGCCGCAGCACGGTGGCGGTCGGGCCGAAAGGTCAGCTCCGGTGTGGCTGCCGGTGAGCGGCTCAGGAACCGGCGGCTGGCCCGTGGCCGTCGAGGGTGCGGTCGACCTCTTCGCCCAGCTTGCGTACGCTTTGCGCACGTTCAACGGCGAGCAGGATGGTGCGGCCAAGCTGCTCGGCCGAGTCGGCATCCAGCTGCAGCGCAGCGACGCTGCCGTCCGGAGCACGGAACCGGATCAGGACCCGTCCGACCGTGTCGACCGTGACCTGTACCGCGGAGCGGGCGGCATCGGGTGGATCAGGCATGGGGCTCCTTGTCGGTCGCGACCGCAGCAGCTGGCACGTGGGGGCACTGGGTGAGGTGGCAGTACCATCGCAGCTGCTGCCCGGGTAGCTGCGCACCGCACACGCTGTGCGGTGCGCTCGACGGTGCCCCGCACCCCGGGCGGCGCACACAGTTGCCGCACCCGGGCGCGGGCGCGCGGCCTCACGTGGCAGGCAGTGCGTTTGCGTGTCGCGCGCGTCAGGCTTGCTCTGCCGTCCTGGGGCTGTCAGCCGCTGTTGTTCCCGCGCGCCACACCACGGCTGTTGCGGCACCGCTTGCCGCTGCACGCTCCGCTCGGGGGACCCGCTCCGGGCGCTGCTGGCTGCCCGGCCGCAACGCATCCAGCGCTGCCGTTCGCGCCGCGGGCACCGTCCTCCGCCTGCGGGTGTTGTGGGTCGACGCGCACGGGACGCCACGCACCTGGTCAGTGGAAGGTCGCCGGGTCGCACTACCGGACGGCGACGTCGGCAGGGCGTTTCGGATGCGGTTCCCGCCGGATCGCCCAACCCGTACCGGCGGTGCCGGCGAGCACACACCATCGGTCGTTCGTGCAGCGCTGCGCACCAACGGTTGCGCTGCTGCGATCTGCTTCCAGCAGGTGGCAGGTCTCGTTCACCGCGCGAAGCCGGTTTCGCCGTTGGCGTCGATCTCCAGTGTGCAGGGTTGCCGGTCAGGTTTCTCGCCGAAGCGGAGGTCAGCTACGCCGTCATGCTGCGCGATCAACCTTGTGCAGCCGCGCGGGCAGTGCCCGGTTCTCCTCAACCTGCTGCGCAAGCCGCGTGTTCTGCACGCAGCGCGTTTGGTAGGCGGTAACCACGGCTGCGGGGCTGAGGACGACGGTGGGTTCTGCTGCGACGTGAACAGGAGGCTACGCGGGCTGCTGACCACGATCGGGGTGTTGGGCGCCAGCTCCAGTGAGCCTGATCCGCACAGCGGCGACGTCGCCATGCCACAGTTGCGGGTCCGAGTGTTCCCAGCAGCGAAGGTCGTCCATCCAGCTGTCGAGGTTGGCGACACGGTCGACATCGAGTCGCGCACCGTCGGTGGCGACGACCAGGGTGCTACAGCCCGGCGGGATGGGTCCTGTGGTGATGGTCGGCGGGGTCGGGAACCGCCCGAGAGGGGGCCCTTCCCACGCGTCCCGTCGGCCGACGAGCCGGTCTTCCGCTTCGAACCAGTCTTCCCAGTCGAACGCGCCGGGGAGCGCACGCCTGCGACCAAGTTCCGCCTGGAACTGCTCGTAGGCTGCGGGCGTCATCCCGCTGGGGTGTTCGAGCTGCTGCCACGCCGGGGCGCCCTGTGGTGTGTGGAACCACACGTCAGCGTCGCAGACGGCAGCCACATCCCCCTGGAGTTCCTGTCCGCTGACGCGCAGATCTGCGGCAGCGGCTGCGGCCATCGGGCGGTCCCGGCTGCGGGGGACCTCGGGGCGGTACAGCAGCTGATGTGCGATCCGCAGCGCGTCGGCGAGGGGCTGATCTGGCACTTCAAGGGCAGCTTGGGTCTGCCCGGCCGCCCACGCGGCGCCCGAACCCCCGGCGGGTCTGGCGGTCCGCTTGGTGGGGGTGATCCCGTCGATGGCGGCGATCCGCAGGCGGGAATCGAATCGTCGAAACACCCACCGGTCTTCGTCAGCGTTGGGCAGGACCCCAGCTCCGGTCCAGATGGTTGCTGCCGCCTGGAGGTCACCCAGGAGTGCGTCGAAACGGGTGATGGGGGTGATGTAGGCACCGGTCATGAAAGAACTGGTGCGCCGTTGCGGCCAGTCCGCATGCGGCGTCCTCGCCGGTGTCGCTGCGTCACGCCGACCCGGCTGCCTGGCGGCGGCCCCTGCGATCACCGTCCGACCGTGCGCCGGCAGTCACAGCGTCCCACGTGCACCGCGCTCTCGCTGGTGCGTTGCGTGGTCACAGCAACCGGCAAGCCGCAGCCGCGCCGTGCCATGTCCTCGACCTTGACGTCCGTCATCGTCCTCGGCGCGGACGAGCGTCGCCCTGAAGCTAGCGATGTCGACGTACTCATCCGGGAACCGTCTGTGTTCGTTGGTGGGCGTGACCGGCCAGCCGAGTGCGCAGCCCGCAAGGTGACGCACCGTCCAGGCCGACCCCACGAAGGAGTGTTCGATGGACATCCGGTATGAGCTTGGTTTGACCAGCGACGGTGTGCTCACCGTCGCTGGCCACGGACAGTTCCACCTGTTCTTCGACCGGGCCCCAGAACACCGCAACGAGGTACTGGGTGCCGCCAACCGCAAACTCGCCGACCTCGGCCTGCAGCTCGACTACGCCTGGTTCGGCAACGAACGGCCGAACCAGGCCTGGTTCGGCCATGCGGTCCCGGCAGGCGCCTATTCCGGCGTCTGGGACTGATCCGCCGCACCTCAAACCGGCAAGGTTTGAGGTGCGGTCGCATGCCAGCCGGACGACACACTCCAGCGGCGAAGCAACGCACCGCAACACCTCCCAGCCGCTGCCTGCGCACCGGCCACCTCGTCCGACACCATGTCGCGCCGCATGCGCCGACCTGCCCGCTTCGACAAGGCCTGACATGCCCCACCAGCACGCCCCCAACGCTGACCGCCTCAGCGAACCGGTCGACCTCGCCGATGTCACTGCCTTGCCTGACGAGCAGCTTGCCCGCGGCCTGCTGGTGTTGCGGGAGGAGCAGAAGCGCCGCGCGCTGCAGCAGGGCGACCTACCCGCCCTGATCGAGGAAGGATTTGCTCACGGGTTCACCGCCAACGGGCTGCCACGCGACCCGTGGCTGCACACTGGGATCATCATCTGCCCGGGCGGCAAAATCGACAAGTCTGCGATGAACCACCAGTGCGCGTTCGTCCGCGTCGGCGACGAGTGGGTGTGGGATGCCGGCGAAACGCTCGAAGACGTCGTCCGGCACCGTGCGGGCCCCAAACCGCAGATGCAGTCGGTATCGCTCCTACCGGCGGTCGACGGGTTGGCGTTGGATCTGGTGCGCTCACGCACCCGCAACGCCGTCCACGAGCTGGTCGGCGTGCGTTCCTTTCTGGTGGAAGATCAGCAGCTGCAGCTGGTCTCGGCGCGGACCGTTTCCAAGATCTCGCACCGGTAAGCACGGCCCGCCGAGGGTGACGTGCAGCCGTTGAGCTCGACGCTGTGGTGCGGGCCGCCGAGCTGACGGCACCGACGCAGCTGGCAATCGCACCGTGCGGCGATGCTAGTGGCTGCCCCGTGCCTGAAGCCGCTGAGCCGTGCGCGGCCAGCTCGGCAGCCAGGCGCATCGGCGGTAGTTGCACCTCCCTGCACCGAACCAGGTCTGCTGGCCGGACCGTGCGGTTGCGTTGGCAGTGCCACGCCGCTGGTCCCAGAGACCAGGGCCGCGGCCTGGAGCGCAGCGCGAGCATGTCACCCGTCGAGCGCCGCACCGTCTCTGCCCAGCAACAAGGCCAGGGGTGGTCGTCGCCACACCCCAGGAGGAGGAGGCGCACACGGACCCGACGCGTGCGCGCATGTTCGCCGCGGTGGCTGCAGCCACCCAGTAGGACCCGGACACAGGTGACAGCGCCGGCGAGGTGCTGACGGTAGTTGGGCATGTCAACATCCTGGTCACGCTGGCGCTGGTCACCGGGTGCACCCGGTTGCGGAGGCTCCGGGCCGCTTTGTTGACGTCGCGGCTCTCGCCGCAGATCGCAAGCGTGGCCACTCGGACGGACTGACCGCTGTGGCGTTGATGGCACCCGGTTCGGTTACGACGCTGAGATACGGGGGTGACCGTCGCGCATCTTTGTGAACGTGGCGACGCGGCCACCTGGGCACAGGAGGCGTTGTGGCCCGCCAACTCGACCGACCGTGCGTCTGCGTTACCTGTGGGCGGCACGTCGTTCCGGCAGCACCGCAACAGAGCCCAACTGCCCGTCAGCGCCACCACGAGATCGGGCCACCACAGGTCTCGCATTTCGTGGATGCGTCTGGGCCGCACGAAACAACCGCCAACCCGGTGCGGGTTGGCGGTTGTTCATGTGCAGTTCGGGCCTGTTGCGCAGGTCCGCGACCTACTTGTCCTCGGGTAGAGGCCGGCAGTCAGGGCCCAACCCCTCGACGGACAGCGCCATGACGCGCAGCCGTTCCTCGAGCCGTCCCAGCTCGGCGTTGACGTCGTCCATCTCCCCGCAGTTACCTTCGCGGTACCGGCCGGACGACAGCTCGTAGCGGGCGTCCGAGACGAGGTTGCGGGCGGTCCAGAGGTAGCTCTGGCGCCCCGTGCCGTCGATGGGTTCCGGAGCGGTCCATCCCCGCGGGATGCGGGAACCGTCCTCCGCCTCGACGGTCAGGTCGCCCTCGGAGTGCGCGTTCAACCTCCCGTGCGCGATCCGACGGGCCCGAGCAAGGACGTCAGCCAGGTCGGTGCTGTGGTGGCTCGTTGTGGCACTCGGGCCTACAGGTCAGGTTCGACGCGCCGGCAGCAGCGAGCGGAGGTTGCTGCTGCGCACGGCCGCACGCCACCGCTTCCAGTCTTCGGGGCTGCGCGTGGTCTGGCCACGAGCGAACAACTGGCCTTCGTTGGTGTCGAGGTAGGAGCGGGTGCTGCGGTGGAGCCGGTGCGTCCCGTGACGACCGCACCAGCAGCAGCCGTCGGACTCGAAGTACGGCTCAAAGCGGTGTTCGTTCATGCTCGCAACCTTGCTTCGTTGGTGGATGGTGCCTCAAACCACTTTCGTGGCAGTCGGTTAGCCATGAAACACATCCACCAAATGCGGCTCCTGGGCCACCAACAGATTGGCGTGACGTTGGCGGGTGTGTGCCGGTCAGTGCCATGCCGCCGCAACCGCACAGGGCGCTAGCAGCTGCCGGCAGCAGGTGACCGGTGCCCGCAGCGCCGCTGCTACCCGGCCGACAGCATCCGGGCCAGCGGGTTGAACGTGCGCCGATGTTCGGCGGTGGGACCCAACTGCTCGAGCGCCAACCGGTGCGCAGCGGTGCCGTAGCCTTTGTGGCGTTCGAAACCGTACTCGGGCCAGCGCTGCGCAGCAGCAGCGACCCAGGCGTCACGTGCGGTCTTCGCCACGATCGAGGCAGCTGCGACCGCAACGCTGCGACGGTCACCTTTGATGATCTGCCAGGTGGCAACCGCACCGGCTGGTCCGATAGCCGGTTCCAACTGAAACCCGTCGACCAGGACCGCAGGCGTTTCGGTCTGTGGGAGGTCTACCAGCAGCTGCCGGGCAGCTGCCGCCAGTGCCTGCCGGTTCGCCACACCGATTCCCACCGTGTCGATGTCAGCTGCTGCCACCGACACCACCGCCACCCGCGCCTGCCGGTGCAGCTGCACAGCCAGCTGCTCACGCCGCGCAGCGGTCAGCTGCTTCGAATCGTCCAGCTGGCCTGTCAGCGCACCGAGATCATCGGGTAGTTGCACAGCCGCGGCGACCAGCGGCCCGAACAACGGCCCCCGACCAGCTTCGTCTACCCCGATGATCGGGTGATACCCGGCGTCGGAAACGACCTGGTCGAGCTGCCCGCAGCGCAGCTGATAAAGCGGAACGGCCGCCGCCGCAGCGACCGTGGGAGGCGGTGCGGTCACTGGTGGGCAGCTGGTACGGCTCTGCGGCCCGGTGGTAGGCACGGTGATCCTGCTGGTCGGGGCGGCCCGCGGCGACGCTGCGCAGCGGCCGGGACGGTCAGCTGCCACGGTCCGGACGTCCGGGGCCGGCGCCGTGACCTGCCGGTCCTGCCGGCGGTTGCGACCAGCTGCCGGTGGCCGCCGCCAGGTAGGTGGTCGTCGGCATCGCGACGGCCACGCCGGTGGATGCCACCAGCGCGGCAGCCAGCCCACCGGTCAGCTGCGGGGTGGCCAGCAGCAGCCCGGCTCCGAACCCGCCAGCGGTCGCCGCCACCGCCAGCGGCAGAGCCGTGCCGACCGCAGCGAACAGCAGCGTGTTCGCGCCGGCCGCCAGATGGTCCCGGCCGATACGCATCGCCGCCGCGACGACCTGCCGACGGTCATGGCGGCCGGCCCGCAGCTCAGCGACCGCAGCCGCCTGGGTGATGCAAAGATCATCGATCGCGCCGATGGTGGCGACCAGTGCACCTGCCACCAGTAGCCCGGACACGTCCGACACCGATCCCAGCACCCCGATCGAGGCGTAGACGTCCGGCCCGACAGCCAGCAGCGAGAACCCCCGCACGGCGATCAGCGCGACCGCCGCAGCGACCGACAGGCCAGCGACCGCCCCGATGAACGCCACCGCTGTAGTGCGGTTCGCCCCGTGGACCAGCAGCATCGACACCGCCAACGCGACGAGCCCGCCACCGAACGCGACCGCAACTGGCGGCAACCCGGCTGCCAGGCCCGGCAGCAACGCACCGAACAGCACCAGCGACGACAACCCCAACCCGACCAGAGCGCGGGCTCCTTGCCACCGGCCGACCAGCAGCAGGGTGGCGGCGAACAGCAGCCCCAGCAACAGCATCGTCAACCGGCTGTCCCGGTTGAGCACGAACCAGGCGAACTGGTCGTCGTCAGCCTGCAGGAACCGGCCAAGCAGCACCCGGTCCCCAGCTTCGATCCTGGCAGGGTTCTGGCCACGGCCGCCGGGCCGGTCCGCCTCAACGATGCGGCCGGCATATGTCCCGTCGAGCACCCGTAACCGAAGCCGCGGACAGTTCGCCGCTCCTGGCTCGGTGTAGCTGCACACCCCGGCAACCGTGCCGACCACTTCCGCGTAGGTGCGTTCAAACTGCTGACGTGGCGGGTCAGCCGCGAACCAGGCGGCGACGCCACCGCCGGCCGCCACCAGTAGCGCCAGCACCACGAGCAGCCACCGCAACCTTCCAGCTGCTGGCTGCGCCAGCTCGGACACGTCCGACACCGACCACCGTGCTGCGCCCCGGCTGGTCCGGGAACGCTCATCGACGTGACGGTGGCGGTCGGCAGGGCAGCGCATGTCACCCGACCGTGCCGTCAGGGGTTCGGTTGTCGCTCTACTCGGGCACGACGTCGCCCCGGCTGCGTGCCGCCACGCCCCGGGGCGACAGCGGTCTGCGGCAGGCAGCCGCCAGCCGCGACCGCACCGTCGGGAGGNCGGACACCACCTGTGACGGTTGCCAGCTGGTCACCGACCCGCACGGTGAAGGGCGCTGGGCCGGCCGGTTCAGCGCCACGTGACACTGCCGAGTGAGGACCTATGACGGGCGACAGCCACGGTGAGATCCACCCTGAGCTTGCCAAGCTGCAGCAGGACTACCTGCAGCTCTACAACGACGTGAACTCCGGTGCCGTCACCCCCGAGCAGGCACAGCAGGTGCTGGCCAACCTGACCTCGCTCGACGGTGACGGGGCCCTCTGGTCCATCGACCCAAACACCGGCAGACTGCAACGTGCCATGCCCGGCCAGCCGCCCCAGCCCGCTGAGCCGCACCAGTTCGCCCCGTCGCGGCTGCCCGCACCGCCGACCCCGACACCGCCACCACACGGCACACCCGCACATCAGGTGCCTGCCAACCTGGATCCGCCACTGCATCCGGTACCGAAACCGCCGCTGTCCACCAAGCTGCGCAGCAGCGGCCAGCAACTACTCACCCGCAGCAGCGCGGCGGTCCGGCCGCTAGCTGGACGTGGCCGCACGCTTCTGGTGGTCGCGCTGCTGGTGGTGCTGTTCGCTGCGGTGTGGCTGACACGTCCCGACGGTGCGGGAACCACCGCTGACGACGCTGGCGCGGAAGAAACCGCCCAACTGGGCGACAGCGGAACGGCCGATGACGACGCTGGCGCGGAAGAAACCGCCCAACTGGGCGACAGCGGAACGGCCGATGACGACGCTGAGATCTTCGGGCTCGCGCAGGCCGAGCTGCTCGCCGAAGACATCGCAGCAGGGGATCGCACGGCCGTCGCCGGCTGGTTCACCTTCGATGACGACCCGCAGCTGCGCGCGGACGCCAGCCAGCTGCTCGGCGTCTACCGGTCAGGTATGGCGCTGCACGCCGATGACCCGCAAGAGGTCGGCACCGGCGAGTACCAGATGCGTGTCGAAGCGTCCCATGACGACCTTGACGACGACTACCGCTGGATGCTGACCGTCGTGGCGATCGACGATTACTGGTATGTCACCGATGTCGACGCGTTGTAGCGGACGCCATGAGCGGGGAACCGTGCGGGACGCCCAGCTGACGGCACGGTCGCTGACCATGGTGCGTGACGGATTCTCCCTGATCGAGATGGCTATCAGCCTGCTGGTACTTGCGTCCATCGCCGCGATCGCGATTGCGGCATACGGCGCCGTGCAGGACCGGTCCGCCGATCGCGCCGTAACCGTGGCGGTCTCGACCGCCCGGTTGGAGCTGCACCGTCTCAGCGACGACGAACTGCCGGACGACCCAGCCGAACTGATCGCAGCGATTCCCGGCATCGACGTCGTCGAAGGGGTGCCGAGCGGCAGAAATCAGGTGGCAGCCCACCGGCACGAGGACACCGTGTGGCTGGCAGGTTCCGGTGGGTCCGGCTGCCTGCTGGTGGTCGACGACCTCGAGACCGACGGCTGGGTGTACGACCCCGACGGCGGGAGCGACTGCGACCCGTCTCAGCTGGCTGCCACCTACAGCCAGCCAGGCGCTGACCTGCCTGCCGAGCTGTCCTCCGACCCGTTCGATCCGACCCAGCTGGAGCTGCCGTGAACGTTGAGCCGCCTGGCCAGCCGTCTTCGCCGGCTGGCCGTGACACGTCCAAAGGCGCAACCCTGGAACGGAAAGCGGTACAGCAGCGAAGCCGCCGCGACAAGGAGCTGCAGCGGCAGTTGCGCCGTGTGGAACGGCGCCGGGCAAAGACGGATGCGAAACGCTCCCGCCAGTCCCGCCAAGAGCAGGCGCAGGCGCTGAACGTCGAGCTGGAACAGGCTGACCGGGAGCTCGCCCAGGCCAAGAGGCTGCGCGACCGCGTTGACAGCAGCCCGGGCGCAGACCTACTCGAACAGATCGAGCAGCTGCAGCAGCGTCGCAACGAGCTGCGCAGCCAGCTGCGTGGCATCCGCCCCGCGCGGATCCCCACACCGGGGGCGGCAGCTCGCCACCGTCGCCAGCACCGCAAGCAGCTGCGCGCCACGTTGGAGCAGCTGACCGCCCAGGAAGCCGCCCTGGCCACCGAAGCGCAGACGGTGGTGTTCGACGTCTCCCGCCGCGCTGAACTGAGCTCGCAGCTCGCTGAGGTGCACGCACGCATCGCGTTGGTAGCTGAGGAGCTGGGGGAGCAGCCACCGCCGCCAACCACCTCCTCGCCTGCCAGCCCGGATGACGAGCACGCCGACCGGCGCGCCCACCAGCTGCAGAAAGCCCAGCAGCGGGTGGCCCGCAGACAGCAGCGCCGGCCCGAAGCGCACCAGGACGACGCTGCGGCCGAGCCCCACGACTCGATGGGACCTAGCGACACAGAGGACGCGGCGCGGTCCCGCCGACAGGTCAAGCAGCAGCGGCGCCAAGCACGGGCCGCCGCACGGCATGCGTCAGCTGTCGAGCGCGCCGCGGCGAAGTCCGCTCCGCCGGACGCCACGCAGGACGTGCCACATCCCGCCCC
>SL_7KL_010_BRINEDRAFT_10000901_pt1 | contig 14262 bp, 8 predicted proteins | sample SodLak_010_BRINE_FD_10663 | JGI IMG/M metagenome (IMG submission 10663)
GCTGGGGGAGCGCGTGGTGCTTCCCGCAAATGGTGATGCCCGGCCCCAGATCGGCGAGGTGGTGCGCATCGATGCGGGCGGGGCCACGGTCAAGCCTTTCGAGGGCGCGATCGATGCCCGGCTCGGTGCCGAGGTGCATCGCATGGAGGCGGTCTCGCTGCATCCGCATACCGGCTGGCGCGGGCGCGTACTCGATGCGCTGGCAAAACCGATTGATGGCGGCGCGCCCCTTCCCCTGGGTGAGCGGCGCGTCTTCCCCTTCGCCGAACCGCCGCCGGCCATGCATCGCGCGCGTGTCGGCGCGCATATCCGCACCGGCGTGCGCATGGTCGATCTGTTCACGCCGCTCTGTGCCGGGCAGCGCATCGGCATCTTCGCCGGCTCCGGCGTCGGCAAATCCACAATGCTCTCGATGCTCGCCGGCGCGGAAGGTTTCGACACGGTGGTGATCGCGCTGGTGGGCGAGCGCGGGCGGGAAGTCCGCGAATTCCTCGAAGAGACGCTGGGCGAGGCCCGCTCGAAGGCGGTGATGGTGGTCTCGACCGGGGACGAGAGCCCGATGATGCGCCGCCTCGCCCCCAATACGGCCATGGCCATCGCTGAGTATTTCCGTGATCGCGGCGAGAAGGTGCTGATGATCGTCGATTCGGTCACGCGCTACGCCCATGCCGCCCGCGACGTGGCGCTGGCGGCCGGCGAACCCGCCGTCTCGCGCGGCTTTCCCCCGAGCGTGTTCAGCGACCTGCCGCGCCTGCTGGAGCGGGCGGGACCCGGTTGCGAGGGCTCGGGCAGCATTACCGGATTGTTTTCCGTGCTCGTCGACGGCGACGACCACAATGATCCCGTGGCCGACAACATCCGTGGCACCCTCGACGGCCATATCGTGCTCGACCGTACCATCGCCGATCGCGGGCGCTTTCCCGCCATGGACCCGCTCGGCTCGATCTCGCGGCTCGCGCGCAAGGTCTGGAGCGCGGAGGAGCAGAGCGTGGTGCGCCGCTTCCTCGCCCTCGTCGCCCGTTTCGAGGAAACCCGCGATCTGCGCCTGATGGGCGGCTACCAGCCCGGTCACGATGCCGATCTCGACCAGGCGGTGACCATCGTGCCGCGCCTCTACGACGCCCTGCGCCAGGACCCGTCCTCNCCGCGCAGCCGCGACCCGTTCCGCGAAATCGCCGGGATGCTGCAGAACGGTTGAGCGCCCGTTCGGGACAGGATCCCGCGTGATGATGCCCGCTGGTGTCGTATGGCGGATGCCGAGACGCGCCCATCCCCCTCGGGCAAAGCGCGCGTTGATCGGATCGCTCCCATCCCGGAAGATCAGCAAAAAACACAGATGCTGAGCCGGGAGGAACGGGACGATGAAGGCGGATGACATCACGGTGGTGACGGGCGGGGCGAGCGGTATCGGCGCGGCATGCTGCCAGCTGCTCGCGGCGCGCGGCGGCAAGGTCGTCGTTCTCGACCGCGACGGCGAGGCGGCGAAGGACCTCGCCGGGGAGATCGGCGGGTATGGCTGCGTCGGCGATGTCGGGGTGGAGGCCTCGCTCGAGGAAGCGGCGGCGCGTATCGAGAAGGATTTCGGCGCGGTGACGGGGCTCGTCAACAGCGCCGGTATCCTNCAGCGACCGGTCTCGCCGGAAGAATTGTCGATGGAGAGCTATGACGACGTCGTCGCGGTCAACCAGCGCGGCACCTATCTCGCCAGCCGGATCTTCGCGCGGGCCATGATCGGGCGCGGGCGCGGCGCGATCGTCAATATCGCCTCGGTGGCCGGCATGCGCTCCATGCCGCTGCATTCCTATTCGCCGACGAAAGCCGCCGTGATCTCCATGACGGCCTGCCTCGCTGCGGAATGGGGCCCGTCGGGCATCCGCGTCAACGCGGTCTCCCCCGGCTTCACCCTGACCCCGGCGCTGCAGGCCGAAGTCGATGCGGGGCGGCGCGATCTCTCCCTCGCCGAGGCGCAGGCGGCTCTGGGGCGTCTGGTGCGGCCTGATGAAATCGCGCAGGCCGTTGCCTTCCTGCTCTCGCAGGAAGCCTCGGCAATCACCGGGGCGAACCTGCCCGTCGATTGCGGCTGGCTCGCGGGCACATCCTGGGCGACGCATGGCGGCGTGCGCCGGGCCTGAGGACGTGCCGAGAAGATCAGAATCGAGGGGAGGAGGTTCGCATGAGCGCTCAGGAGACGGATTTCGACGCGCTGATCATCGGGGCGGGCTTCGCCGGGCTCTACCAGCTGCATCTGCTGCGTGACCGGCTCGGCCTGTCGGTGCGCGTGCTGGAGGCGCAGCCGGGGATCGGCGGGACCTGGCAGGCCAACCGTTATCCCGGGGCGCGCTGCGATTCGGAGAGCCATTCCTATTGCTATTTCTTTTCGCCGGAGATCTATCGCGCCTGGGAATGGAGCGAGCGCTATCCCGGCCAGGCGGAGATCCTGCGTTATCTCGAATTCGTGACTGAGCGCCTCGACCTGATGCGCGATATCAGCCTGGGCGTGAAGGTCACCGGCGCGCGCTACGACGAAGCGAGCAATCGCTGGATCGTCGAGACGGATCGCGGCGAGAGCCTCACCTGCACCTGGCTGATCACCGCCGTGGGCTGCCTGTCGAGCGCCAACATTCCCGACATTCCCGGCCTGAACGATTTCAAGGGCGAATGGTACCATACCGGGCAATGGCCGCATGAGGGCGTGGATCTTGCCGGCAAGCGCGTCGGGCAGATCGGNACCGGCTCGACCGGCATCCAGGCCGCCCCGGCAATGGCGGCGCAAGCGGGGCATCTGACCGTGTTCCAGCGCACNGCGAATTACTCCGTCCCCGCCCGCAACGCGCCGCTCGATGAAGCGCGCAAGCGCTACTTCAAGGAGAATTTCGAGGAAATCCGCGATGTCGTGCAGCGCACGCCCAACGGCCATCCCTTCGAGATCGCCAGGCGCAAGGTCTTCGATGTCGATGAGGAAGCGCGCCTTGCGCTCTACGAGGAGGCCTGGGAGACGGGCGGCTTGCGGTTTCGTGCGGTGTTCCAGGATCTGCTCGCGAGCGAAGACGCCAACGCCACCGCCGCAGAGTTCATCAAGGGCAAGATCCGGCAGATCGTGCAGGATCCGCACAAGGCGCGGATATTGTCCGATATCGACCACCCCTATGCCGCCAAGCGCCCGCCCGTCGATACGGAATATTTCGAGACCTTCAACCGCGACAATGTCGATCTCGTGGATCTGCGCGCCGAGCCGATCACGCGGATCACCAGGAACGGCATCATGACGGAGAAGGCCGAATACCCCCTCGACGTGATCGTCTTCGCCACCGGCTTCGACGCGATGACCGGGCCGCTCCTGCGACTCGGCCTGACCGGGCGCGACGGGGTGAGCCTGGCGCAGGCCTGGGCGGCGGGGCCCGTGACATATCTCGGCCTGCAGATCCCCGGCTTTCCCAATCTCTTCACCGTGACCGGCCCGGGCAGCCCCTCGGTGCTGGTGAACCTGCCGATCGGGATCGAGCAGCATGTGGAATGGATAGCTGAGTGCATCGCGTCGATGCGCGAGCGCGGCGTGACGCGGATCGAACCGCGTATGGAGGCGGCAACGGCCTGGGGCCGGCATGTGGAAGAGGCGGCAGGGCGCACATTGCTGCCGCAGGTGCCCCATTCCTGGTATCTGGGCGCGAACGTGCCCGGCAAGCCGCGCGTCTTCATGCCCTATACCGGCGGCATGGGACGCTACCGCGCCATCTGCGACGACGTCGCCGCGCGCGGCTATCCGGGCTTCATCCTCGACGAGACGGCGCAGCCGGCCCCGGTCGCGACCGATTTCGACGCGCCGGTCTATGCGCCGGGGGTTTGATATCCGCCGGATCGCAAGCACGGCCGGCAGGGCGGAAAACGTATCCTGCCCACCCATGCGTCGCTCGCCCATTCCCCGCTCGCCCATAACCTCCGCTCGCCGAGATCTGCACCTGGGGCCCGCGCATCGCGCTTCGTCGACGGCCCCGACGCGGTTCATCTGCGCTCCATCGCCCGCGCGGAGATCGGGCGAACGAAGGAGCGGGGTGGCGCAGATGTCGCCTTTGGGCCGGATATTCAGCCAAGTCTGTTCACGAGTTCGGTGAAACCCGCCATGCTGAGTGCGTTGTAGTCGCCATCGAGCGCCACGGGCTGCGACGAGGCTTTTGCGATGACGAGATCCGCCTGCGGGTCGATCACCAGATTCTGACCGAACACGCCGAGACCGAAAACGAGCGGTCGGCTGCCGCGCTGAACATACCACTTGCTGCGATAATGCATGTCGGAACCACCGAAGAGCGCGTAGAAATCCCCGTCGGCCCAGGCCTGTGGATCACCATTCGCCAGGATGTCCGAAAGCCAGGATTCGGGCACGATCTGCCGGCCTTCACTGTTCTTCCCGCCGGTTGCGAACAGCCGTCCGAGCAAAGCCATGTCCCGCGGCGTCGCGCACAGACCGCCGGCGCAGCGCGGGGCACCGAAGCGGTCGACGGTGATATAGGCATCCGTCGCGGCGCCCAGCGGCTTCCAGAGCAGTTCGCTGACGAGATCGGCGTATCGCGTGCCGCTGGCGCGCTCGATCACCCAGCCCATCAGGTCGGTATTCGGAGACACGTAGTGAAAACGCGCGTTGTGCCGCCCGTCGCGTTTGTCGAGGGTGGTGAGGAAACTGCGCAGGTCCGTCGGCGCCTCGCCGACCTCGAGCGGATCCCACAGGTGGGATTTGCGATAATCGATGATGCTGCCGTTTGCGGCGTTATAATCCTCGTCGAACAGAATCCCGACACGCATGTCGAGCAGATCACGGATCGTTGCTCCGTCGAACGCGGAGCCTCGTACCTCTGGAAGGATCTCGGTGACAGGGGCATCAGTGTTCAGCGCGCCGCGACTTTCCAGGATTCCGGCGACGAGGCCGAGCACGGATTTGGATACGGACATCCAGATATGCCGGGTCGCGGCGTCCTGACCCTCGGAATAGGTTTCGAAGATCACCTCGCCACGCCTGAGGATCACCATCGAATCCGTGAAGGTTTCGTCCAGCCAGCCGGGCAGGTCGCGCTTTCGGCCCTGATGCGAAATCGCGAAGCCGCCGAGATCGACTTCGCCATGCGGCAGCGCCGGCGGCCTTTGCGCATGCGCGATGTTTGCCGAAGGGACGAGTTCGCTCACATGGTGGAAAGACCAGCGATTGTACGGAGGCTTGCGCCAGTTCGCGAGCGTCACGCGCTGCTCGGGGTCGGGCGGGAAGCCCGTCATCAGATCCATCAGAACGTCCCTCCGGCTTCATGAATGCGAGACTGGACGAGAGGGAGATCCGTTGCAAGCACCCGCATTCCCCGCGCGATCCGACACTTCGGGGGCGACAGTCGCATTCATGCATGCAGGTTCCGTGGCTGGCCGGTGCCTGGGCGCCTTTTCGCAGGCAAGCCGCATGATGCCATTCCGCGTGCAAAAGGGAGACGGATGCCATCCGCCTCCCTCATTCGATCATGCTTTACCTGATCATTGCTGGCGCAGGAGACGGCGCTCGCGTTCTTCAGGTGTCTCGTCAGGAATCTCTTCGAGCGTTCCTTCCGGCATTTCATCCGTCCCGACCGCCGGTTCCCGCTCTGACGGGTCGTCCTGGGGTTCCAGCGCTGGCGCGGGTTCCATTGCCGGTTCGGGTTCCGGCTCGACTTCCGGCAAGGGATCAGCCGGAGCCGCAGGCGCAGCATCGGCGGGCGGCACCTCCTCGGGGGCAGGCGTCTCGGCAGGCGGCGGATCAACCGCAGGAGCATCTGCCGGAGGGGTGTCTGCAGCAGGAGCGTCTACCGGAGCCGGATCTTCCGCAGGAGCCTCGTCGGCAGGCATCTCATCAACCGGAGGAGCGGCGGCGGGCGTCGCGTCGTCCGCCGGATCTGCGTCAGCGGGAGCCTCATCCACCGCAGGCGGTTCAGCGGGCGCCTGATCGACCGGAGCCTCGTCAACCGGGATCGGCTCCGCAGCGTCTTCAAGATCCGCTTCGACATCGGCATCATCAAGCATGGCGGCGCCCGGCGAGTCGGCTTCCGGCGGCACGTCCTCCACGGTTTCGTCGAGCCGGGTGACGGTCTCTACCTCCTCCGGCGTTTCGGCGGCATCCGGTGGGGTCTCATCCGCCGCCGGAGCAGCAAGGTCGGCCTGGAAGGCCGTGATCTGCTGCGTGTCGTCATCGCTCGAAGCCGCCTGCGCCGGGTCGGTGACGAAGGTGACCTCTTCGACGCTGATCATNGGCTCGGCCAGNACCTGCTNGATCTGCGTGATCTCGATCGGCTGGTTGATGATGATGTTGTTTTGTATGTTGACCGTGATCACGTTCGGAGACTCCCGCAGATAGACCGGGATCTCGCGGACGGGAACGACGTGATCCAGCAGCAGCGCCGCGCTGACATGGCGCATCTCGACGAAGACCCAGCTTTCGACCACCGGCGCCCGGTAGCGCGTCGGGTAGGCTATGGCATAGCCACGGCGATCCGGTGCAATCGGAGCCCAGCCGATGCTGTCACCTCCGACGCGCCAGACGACCCATGCGGGGGCCCATTGCGTGCCGGGGACCCAGTACCAGCCATAGGCGCGTTGGTAGCCCCATCGCCCGTAATGATAGGTCGCCCAGCCGAACGGCTCGCTCGACTGCCAGTACCATCCGTGCCGGACCGTATGGATCCAGCGGCCCTCGGTATAGGGTCGCCATCCGGGCCGCACGTCGCGCGGTGTCCAGACATAGCCGTGAGCGGGATGCCGGATCCAGCGGCCATGGGGCGCGAGCTCGTCATAGAACACGCTGATGCTCAGGCGCGTCTGCGCCTCGGCGGAAGCAATCAGAGTGATCTGCGCCAGGTTCGACGGCGCGCGATCAGGAGCAGCGAAGGCAAAGGTCGCGACCGCGATCCCTGCGAGGAGCGAAAGCTTCCGTGAATGAACGCGTGTTTTCATGTGCTGGACTCCGGGCATGCCGCTCGGCGAGCGGCACCGTGTCAGACAACGCCATTTGCGCTACGGGGTTCCGTTGAATTTATTTATTCAGTGAGCAAAAAAGCATTCGGTGTTGTAATTCGGTCAGATTTTATTACTCAGCCATCATAAAATCGATTCGATCCAAAAATTATAAAGACAATTTATGGTCTGGAAATTTGGAATTTACGGTGGTCCCGTGTTCTTCAATGCAGAAATGGCGCAAAAGCAGGGCGTATATACGTGTGTGCGGACTGCGTGATCACTATGTTTTGCGCGATTCCGCTCTGCGCTCCTGCGGCTCCAGGTCTGCTTCCGAGACGCCCTGCGGCGCGAAGCGTCCGTCTTCGAGTTCGAACAGATCCGTCGGACCGGCTCCGCCGATCGTCAGTTCGATCAACGGTTCGGGCATGTTGACGGTAACGACCGGCTCCGGAATACGGACCTCGATATTCGGCGTGACGTCACTGACGTTGAGGGTCGAATCCGGCCATGTGATGATCACCTCAGGCTCGGGGATCATGACGCTGACACGCGGCTGGGCGAGTTCGATGTTCACGGTGGGGCGCCCCTGACGGACCGTGATCTGCGGCGCTTCCCCGTTGATGGTCACGCTCTGACGCGGCATCGACCAGACGATTTCGGGCGTTCCGCTATCGACATCGACTTCGGCGGGGGGCTGATACACTGCAACATCGGCATCGACCTCGATCTCCTGCTGCACGATCATGCGCTCGGTCACCTGCTCGGTACCAACGAGTTCGAGGGTTCCCTCGGTGATCGTGCCTTCTTCTTCCCAGGCGGTGAACACGACCCTGCATCGGGTTTCGTCGCCCGCTGCGATGACATCCTCGACCTCGGTGCGCATGTTGGCTTCGACATCGCCATCATCGGCGAGGCGCTCTGCCAAGGTGACACAGGCTTGCGCGTCCATCTCGCTTCCAGCCTGATCAGCGGTCTGGGCGTAAGCCCCACTGAAAATCAAGGCTGCTGCCGAACCTAATAGCGTAGCTCGTAAGGTACTTTTCTCATAAATTCTCTTCCGAGATGCTGTTTATTTTGCGATTTACAACAGGTCTTGTTGGGATGCATTCCGTGAATGCAATTGCTCACCCCGGAGAATTTCGATCGCGACGAAGTGCTCGCCTTGATCGATCAATCCGGACCATGCTTGATCTGCGGCCACTGACGTGATGCGTCAGTTGCGTTTCCGGCAAATGCGTTTTCGCGCGGCCGTTTTCGCACGGCCCCCGTCATCAGCGCGCCTCAATCAGCTTGGTTGGCGGAAGTAATTGTGCGACAATGGAAAATCAAGCCTTCCGCATATTGCGGCGAGGCGGCGGTTGAGGTTGCGGGCGAGGTTTTCCGCGACAACCAGCGCGAACCGGGTTCAGGCGAGTATGTCGGATAAACCGCGAGATGCGGATGATCGATCCGGGTGCAAGCCGAAGCTGAAATCAAGGACGACACGGTCCCCGGATGCGAGCGACAGTAATGCTGCCCCCGCAGGCGTGGCTGTCCCGGTCATCGGCATCGGCGCGTCAGCAGGCGGCATTGAGGCGCTGGGGCGTTTCTTCGACGCGATGCCGTGTGACAGCGGCTGCGCTTTCGTGGTCGTGCTGCATCTCGATCCCAAGCGCGAAAGCGAACTGGCCCGCATCCTCGCGGCCCACACGGCGATGCCGGTCGGTCAGGTCGAAGACGGCATGCGGCTTTGCCCGGACCAGGTCTACGTGATCGCCCCCGATTCCGATCTGAAGGTCAGCGACGGCGCCCTGCATGTGTGCGAACCGACGCAGCCGCGCGGCCACCGCCACCCCGTGGATGTGCTGTTCTCCTCGCTCGCCGCGGACCAGCGCGAGCGGGCGATCGCGATCGTGCTCTCGGGAACGGGGAGCAACGGCACCGAGGGGCTGAGGGATATCAGGGCGGAAGGCGGCATGAGCCTGGTGCAGGCGCCGCAGACCGCGAAATTCGACGGCATGCCGCGCAGCGCGATTTCGGCGGGCATGGCCGATCACGTGCTTGCTCCCGAAGAGATGCCGCAGACCCTGCTGGCTTTCATGCGGCACGGCTACCTCGCAGCGCCCGCAGACATCGAGGCGACATCCCCGGATGGCGAGGCGACGCTCGACCAGCTTCTGGAACTGCTGCGCGTTCAGGGCGGACATGATTTCCGCAGCTACAAGCAGGCGACCCTGCGCCGGCGCATTCACCGTCGTCTCGGCCTGGGAAATATCGAGACGCTGGATGCCTACATCAAGGCGTTGCGCGCCGACCCTGCCGAGGTCGAGGCACTGATCGGCGACCTGATGATCAACGTCACCGGGTTCTTCCGGGACCCGGAAGCATGGAAAACCCTTGCCGAGCACGTCATCGCCCCGATGGTCGCGGAGCGCCGGAGCGGCGCGTCGATCCGGATCTGGGCGCCGGCCTGCTCCACGGGCGAGGAGGCCTATTCCCTCGCCATGCTGGTCACCGAACATGCCGAGATGGCGGGCAAACGGTTTGAACTGAAGGTCTTCGCGACCGATGCGCAGGAAGCCAATCTGCGCAAGGCGCGCGACGGCATCTATCCGGGTGCGGCGTTGACCGGCTTTCCGCCGTCGCGCCTGACGCGTTTCTTCGAAAAGCTCAACGGCTCGTACCAGGTCAACAAGGAGCTGCGCGACATGGTCGTTTTCGCGCCGCAGAACCTGTTGCGCGATCCGCCCTTCTCGCGGCTCGACCTGATATCGTGCCGCAATGTCCTGATCTATCTGGAGCCGGATGCGCAGCAGAAGATCATCGCTTTGTGCCATTTCGCCCTGCGACAGGACGGCTGCCTGTTTCTCGGCAATGCCGAATCGATCGGGCGACATGAAGACCTGTTCGAAGCCGTATCGAAGAAATGGCGCATCTATCGCCGGCTTGGGGCGACCCGGCATGACCTCGTCGCGTATCCGCCGCCGCGCGGTGAACCGGAGCCACACATGACGAACAGCCCCTCGCCGGCCACGCCTGAGCGGAGTGTGACGGCTGCCGAGCGCGCGCGGAGCGCCCTGCTGGAGCATTACGCTCCGGCATCGGTGCTGATCGACCAGAAGGGTCGCGTCCATTATTTCCACGGCACGACGCGGGACTATCTCGAGAACCCGCCCGGTGAGCCGACCCGAGACCTGCTGACCATGGTTCGCGACGGTTTGGCCGCGCAATTGCGGGTCGCGATTCGCGAAGCCTCGAAAGAAGAAAGAACCGTCACGGTCAACGCCCGCATTCGCGAGAGCCAGAGCAGCCGAACCGTCGCGATGACCGTAATGCCGCTGCCGGCGTCCTCGCAGGGGCGGTATCTCCTGGTGAGCTTCGCGCCGGCCACGCCGCAGCACGATCCGGACCTGGTGGCCGGATCACCCGGCCAAAGCGACGTTTCGGCCGGCGAGCGCGCGCTTCAGGAGGAACTGAGGGCGGTGCGGACGGAGCTGAAGGAAACCATCGCGTATCTGGAGACTGCCAACGAGGAGCTGAAGGCGGCGAACGAGGAAGCCATTTCGATGAACGAAGAGCTCCAGTCCACCAACGAGGAGCTGGAGACGTCGAAGGAGGAGTTGCAGTCCTTCAATGAGGAATTGAACACCGTCAACAGCCAGCTTCAGCACAAGATCGGTGAGCTCGAGACCACCACCAACGATCTCAACAACCTGCTGGCCGGGTCGGAGGCGGCGACGCTGTTCCTCGACGAGGAATTCTGCATCCGCTGGTTCTCCCCCGCGACGCGGGACCTGTTCGATTTCGTCGCATCGGATATCGGCAGGCCGATCGCTCATCTGGCGCGAAAATTTGCCGATGACGACCTGCTGCGGGATGTGGAAGCGGTGTTGAAGCACCTCACGCCCATCGAGGCGGAGGTGCCGAGCGATGCGGGCCGCTGGTATGCACGCCGCGTGCTTCCCTATCGCACGCAGGATAATCGCATCGCCGGCGTCGTGGTGACATTCAACGATATCACCGACAGGAAAAAAATCGCTGACGCGATCAACGATGCGCGTCTCTATGCCGAAACCATCGTGCGGACAGTTCAGCATCCCCTGCTGGTTCTGGGCCGGGACCTGCGGGTCGAGACGGCCAACGAGGCCTTCCGCGAACTGTTTGCCGCTTTCGACGAAGAGCCGAAGGGGCGTCTGATCTTCGAACTCGGAACCGGCGAGTGGAACAATCCGACATTGCGGTCCCTGTTGGACAGGATCCTGACCGAGGACGACGAGATCCATAATTTCGCGTTCGAACAGGAGTCCCATCGGGCCGGACGGAAATCGATGACTCTCAACGCGTGCAGGTTGCCCCAGGAGGGCGGCCTCGACGACCTGATCCTGATCGCCATCGAGGACATCACCGAGCGCAAGCGTTTCGAGGAACACCGGGAAATCCTGGTCGGCGAGCTCAACCACCGGATCAAGAACGTGATGGCGACGGTGCAGGCGATTGCGTCGCAAACGCTGGGCAGCGCCACCTCCATGGCCGAAGCGCGCACGGCTTTCGGTTCACGCCTCGTCGCCCTGGGCAAGTCGCATGACCTGCTGACCCGTGAAAACTGGGCCGGCGCCAATCTGTGGGACATCGTGTCGAATACGGTCGAACCGCATGCGGGCGAACCGAACCGGTTCACCATCGACGGCCCGAATGTGTGGCTGGTGCCGAGTGCCGCGCTCGCGATCGCGATGGCGTTGCACGAATTGGCCACGAATGCCGCGAAATACGGCGCACTCACCACCGAGAACGGTGAGGTCGACGTGATCTGGCAGTTGGTCGGACACGGCGAGGATCGGCGGCTGCACCTGCAATGGAGGGAGCGCGACGGCCCGCCGGTCATGCCGCCGACGCGAAAGGGATTCGGGTCCCGCCTGATCCAGCGCGTGCTGTCAGTGGAACTGGGCGGCACGGCGGGCGTTACTTATGACAAGTCCGGTGTCGTATGCACGATAGATGCTCCAATGCCCGACAGTGAGGACAGGAGCAAAACGGATTGAATTCCCCCACATCAAAACGGGTTCTGATCGTCGAAGATGAAGCTCTTCTGGCGATGCAGCTCGAGGACTTGTTGATCGACCTCGGTCATGAGGTCGTCGGACTGGCCACACGCATCAGCATCGCAATCGAGCTTGCCCGCGAGAGCAGGATCGATTTCGCCATTCTCGACATCAATGTCGGCGGGACGAAATCGTTTCCTGTGGCCGATATCCTCCACCAGCGCGGCATCCGCTTCGTCTTCGCGACGGGATATGGTGTCGATGGCCTGATGGACGGGTATCGTGATGCCACGGTGCTGCAAAAGCCCTACGCCCGGGAAGACCTCGAGCGTGCCATTGCGCGCGCGTCCTGCGGAGCGGTGCAATGATGCGTTTCCACGGGCCTTGAGCCTGCCGGCGCCGGTCCGGCCCGGATGAGGCCGGGGGCCGGTCAGGGCTGTCGCATGTCATAATCAGCGGGCGCGTGAAGGTCCCGCTTTCGGCGAGCCCGGCTTCCTGCGGGCGGGGTGAGGCGCTCTTCCCAGCATCGCCATATCCTCATTGTAGCCGCCCTTTTGGTCATCGCCCTTTTGGTCATCGCCCTTTTGGTCATCGCGACCGGCCAGCTCGACGAGCAATTCCGGCATCTCAGCGAGCGGAATGCAGTAATCCAGCGGGACATGCTCGGCGGCGCTGCGCGGCATTTCCGGATAGGCGGCATCATCCGGATCCTGGCTGATGGCGACGCCGCCGCAATGCTTGATCGCGGCCAGCCCCGCCGTTCCGTCATTCAGATTGCCCGTCAGGATCACGCCGACGGCGTGCCGGCCGCAGCTCTCGGCCACGCTGCGAAACAACGGGTCGATGGCCGGGCGGGCGCAGTTCTCCTTGGGGCCCCGCAGCAGGCGCACGCATCCGTCGGCGATGATCGTGTGGCAATTCGGGGGCGCGACATAGATGCGCCCGGGCATTTTCGCCATCCTCGGCATGCTTGGCGACGATGGGGCCGGCGGAATTCAGGAGCGCGGGCAATTCGCTGCGATAGGCGCCCACATGCAGCACCACGATGACCGGGGCGGAAAGGCTACACGGCAGCGCGGCGGCCAGGGTTTGCAACGCAGTCACTCCGCCCGCCGAAGCGCCGATGACGATGATCGTTGAGCGCGCCATGATGACCTGCAGGTTGAGGATGGTAGTGGGGCCGTGAATCCAACGCGGCAGGTCGGGGAAGGTTCGCCTGTCAGCGCCCTTTCGCGGCGGACGCGGCGGATGGCCGGCGTGTCGCGACCGGGACGACCTGATCCGAGGACGGCGCGACCGGAAACGCGCGGCGACCGATTGCCTTGACGGTTCCTCGTCACGGATCCGGCTATCTGCCGCCGATCCAATCGTGCGCCGGGCGCTCTGAATCTGTTCGGGCGCATCGTTCCCCCGTCAGCCGGTATCGGCCTGACGGATACACTAGCGCGACATGGTTACACGATCTCCTGAGCCGGCAAGGGTACCGCTCATCGCACGGGGTGCCGCCTCGAACCGTGCGACCGGAGCGCCTCCCGACCCCATCAGAACGATCGTATCGCCGCGAAGGTCCCAGGCAGAAACCTGAGACATGCCATCACCCGCACAGCCTGACGTCGATGCTCGGCGAGCGTTTCCCGCCTTGGCCATCGACAATGTCGCGCGGCACGATCTTCCGCCGGAGCTGATCGCGGTCCAGGAGCCTGCATAGTTGACAGCGTCAGAGGAAACTTCGGGCGTTTCATCGTGGCTCGTTGCCATACGATCTGAACGGCCGCCTTCACGACTTCGTATTTCGGGTGATGCTTCGCTATTGATGGCAGGCGCGGCTGAAGCAGTTCCGATTTCATCGGGAAGGGGCTCAGGTTCAGCCATTGTCGGTATCGTGGCGTCGTCACTCACGTCGTCTTCCTGATCATCGCTCTCCGGATCATCTTGCCGAACAGGTGCGGGCGCTGCCGTGGGCTCCTGAGCCGCTGGCCGGGAAGCCTCGGGCGTCGAAATCTGAATCAGTTCTTGCCGAGCATCGGCAGAGGCGCATGCGGCCAATGCACTGCCAAGCGCGAGCATGATCACGTAACGGCTTGCCGATGCTGGAAAATGGAGATGTGATAGACGAGCCATTGGTTTCCTCGGCTTGAATGTATTGGTGTATGAAGGCCTCGTCGCGGATCCCGATATCCGCCGATCCTCCGGCCTTGTTTTTCGCGGCGCGGCGCCGAAACCCTCCACCGGCGCATACGATCGAGAAGCCAAGCCAAGCCAAGCCAAGCCAAGCCAAGCCAAGCCA
>SL_7KL_010_BRINEDRAFT_10000902_pt1 | contig 14257 bp, 9 predicted proteins | sample SodLak_010_BRINE_FD_10663 | JGI IMG/M metagenome (IMG submission 10663)
CCGCACCCACGCGCGAGTGGCGGAATTGGCAGACGCGCACGGTTGAGGGCCGTGTGTCCTAACGGACATGGGGGTTCAAGTCCCCCCTCGCGCACTTCGTCCTAGCCCCCTCTGGCGGGCTGCAGACGCCGGAATCGCCTGAACGCCTCCGCTCCGCCGCGGGGGCGTTTCTGCGTCCGTGACACCATTTTGACACCAGTAGGGGTCGTGACACCGGGTGCCGCGGGGTGTCATCGGGTGTCGGGTGGTGCTCAGGGGTTGCCGAAGATGGCCGTGGCGGTGATCTCGGCGGCGGTGGCGTCGTCGCCTTCGAGGGCGTGGGCGTAGACCTGCATGGTCACGGCGGGGTCGGCGTGACCGATCCGCTCGGAGACGACCTTGATGGGCACGCCGGCGCGTAGCGCGAGGGTGGCCCAGGTGTGACGCAGACCGTGGACGCCGATGCGGGGCAGTTCGGCAGCGTCCACGTGACGGGTGAAGATCTGCGAGGCGCTGCTTGGGGGGATGGCGGTTCCGTCGGGCCGGGTGAAGACGAGGTCGTGGTCCTGCGGGTGGGTGGACCAGGCAGGTCCGGCGGCGAGCCGCTGTTCGAGCTGCTGTTCGTGGTGGTCGGTCAACACGGTGATGGTGCGGGTGTCGAGCGCGATGCTGCGTTCGCTGTCGGTGCTCTTGGCGTCGCGTTGCCAGACGACGACGCCGTTGGCGACGGTGACGGTCTGGCGGATCGTGAGCCGTGCACGATCGAGTTCGAGATCGGTCCATCGCAGGGCGAGCGCTTCGGCACGTCGCAGGCCGGTGGTCGCGATCAGGAACCACAGCGGATGGAGCCGATCGCGGCTGGTGCGGCTGTGGTCGAGGAAGTCGACCAGCTGTTCACGGGTCCAGCAGTGGTCGCGTGCGTTGCGGGACCGGGCCCGTCGGGCCTTGGGTGGGTTGGCGAGGTCAGCGACGTTGCGGGGCAGGTAGCCGCGGGCGAGGGCGGCTTCGAGGGCGACGTGCAGGCAGCCGTGGACGTTGCGGACGCTCTTGGCGCTCAACCCGTCGTGCAGGTCGGGTCGGCAGCCCTGGACCTGACAGGTCCGTCCGTCGGTTCGGCACGGTCCGCGGCGTTTGCCGTTGGTTTCGAGACTGCGGTAGAGCCGGTCGAGGTGTTCCGGGGTGAGCTGCTCGAGTCGGATCCCGCCGATACGTGGGGCGATGTAGCACTCGATGGACTGGCGGTAGTCGGCCCGGCTGGTCGGTTTGACCGACAGCCCGTCGAGCCAGGCACGCAGATAGTCGGCGAGGCGTTGGCGTCCCTGCGCGGGGTCATGGCCCAGGCCTTGTTCGTGTCGGGCGAGCGCGTCACGCCGGAACCGGTTGGCGTCCCTCACACTCGCGAAACCGCGTTTCGTGGTCCGGCGTCGCTCACCGTCGGGGCCAGCCGGCAGGTCGTAGGTGACCCTCCAACGGATCTCACCTGCGGTGTTGTGGTAGCGGGTCACCCCCGGGTCCGGTCGCTGTGCCATCGTCGGCCTCCTGCACGTCAGCATCCGGGCGGATGCTGTTCGAGCAGGTCATCCTTGCCGGACCCGTGCGCGTCGCCGCGAAGACCGTCCGTCAGCCTGTGGATAAGTCACCGGCGGATCGCGCCGATGCTGCGGACCGGGGCGTCGTGGCGGAGTTGGTCGGTCTGGTGTCGGATCTCGGCGTGGAGGGTGGCGGCGTGGTGGCGGGTGGTCGGGTTGGGGTGGCGGTCGCCGAGGGGGTCGTTGGTGTCGGTGATCTGCCAGCGCAGCCGGTGGTGCTCGATGAGGGTCGCGGTCTGGTCCCAGCGTTCGGCGGCGTGGGTGTGGGTGGGGCGTGGGCCGAGCAGTCCGGTGAGGTGGTCGGGTGGGTCGGTGCGTTGCGCGCGGGTGCGGATGGCTGCGGCTCGGCGTAGTTCGGTGTCGGCCTGGTCGCGACGTTGGTAGAGCTCACCGAGCTGTCGACGGTCGGGGAGTCCCTCGTGGGCCATGGTGGTGTCGATGTCGGCGAGCCGTCCGGTGACGTCCTGGAGCTTTGCGAGGGTCCGGTCGTGGTCCGCGCCGAGCTGCTCGACCAGCCGGCGGCGTTTGGGCCAGGGGAAGCCGGCCGTTTCGCGTTCGAGCTGGTTGCGGAGCCGTTCGACGTCGCCTTCGAGCATGTGGCGAGCTTGCGCGAGGCGGTCGCGGACGTGTAGGAGCTGCTGCTGGCGGGGGATGTCGATCGCATCGATACGGGCGTCGAGCTCGCGCCACCGCGAAGCAATCTCGACCAGCTCGGGGGTGATGGGCTGTTCGGCGCGGGTTCGTCGGAGCCGGCTGGTGAGGGAGGCGACCTCGTCACGGTTGTCGATGTGGACGTGGTGGTGCAGCCCCTCGTCCTCCCGGTCGGTGGGTCCGTGGTAGAGCTGGTTGGTGATGCGTCCGCGGGACATCGCGACATACCCCCATTCGCGGTACAGGGTTTCGGTGCCGAGCGTGTAGGTGTGGTCGCAGGTGAGGCCTTGGGCTTTGTGGCCGGTGATGGCGTAGCCGTGGGCCACATGTCCAGCGTCGAGGTAGCCGGTCGGCAGGATCAGCTGCTCGCCGCGGTCGTCGAGAGCGTGGACGGTCCGGCGGGTTGGGTCGGTGCGGGTGATGGTGGCGCGGGTGCCGTTGACGACGTAGAGCCGGCGGTCGTTTCGTAGGCAGACGATCCGGTCCCCGCTTTGGAACTCGACGTCACCGACATGCACGGCAGAACCGGTGAGCCTGCCGTCGGCGAGCATTTTTGTTCGGGCGCGGTGGTTGAGTTCGGCGACGTCGTCTCGGCGCAGCGCGATCATGATCGAGCCTGGCAGGTCGTGGCGGGCGGTGTCCCACCAGTCGTTGACGAGCTGGTCGCGGACGGCTTGGGCGGTGTCGGCGGTCCGGATGCGGCCGTGCTGGCTGTAGGTGGCGAGGGCAGCATCGGGGTTGCCGTGGCGGAGTTCGTCGAGCGCGGCCTGTTCCCAGCCATGCTGTTGCCGGCGGTTGGTGGTGAGTTCGATCGCGGGCAGTCGGGTGGTCAGTGCGCGGAACAGTCCGCCGGCGTCGATCTCGGGCAGCTGCCGGGGGTCACCGACCAGTACGACCTTCACGGACTGCTGCTCGGCGTGGTCGAGCAGGCGGGCAAGCGGGCGGGTGCCGATCATCCCGGCCTCATCCACCACGAGCACCGACCCGGGTTGCAGCGGCGAGCCGTCACGGGGGTCGTCGACCTGGCCAAAGAGCCGAGCGAGGGTGGTCGACCGGATGCCGGCGGACTGTTCGAGTTCGAGTGCGGCGCGGGCGGCGAGCGCGACGCCGGTGACCTGGATCCCGGCTGCCTGCCAGGCATCGCGGGCGGCGTCGAGGGCGTAGGTCTTGCCGGTTCCGGCTTTGCCGACCACCACCTGCACCCCGGCACCGGAGCTGGTGAGCCGGCGCACCATCGTCTCCTGCTCACCCGACAGCGTCCGCCTGCGGAGCGCGGAGTTGACCTCCACCTCGTCGACGATCGCCAGCTGCGACCGGGTACGGGTGAGGCTGTGGTTGATGGCCCGTTGTTCGGTGAGCAGCAGCCCCTTGGTCGTGTAGCGCCGCTCGCCCACATCGACCGGAACGACCCGACCGTCGGTGAGGCGGATCACATCGACCTTCGTGAGCTGCCCGCGGGTCGGCCCGAGACCGACGAGCAGGTCGGGGTCGTGGGTCAGCAACACCTCAGCAACACGTTCGCACCACTCGACCGGCGCACCGACAGGCAGCCGTTCAGCGATCTTTTGCAGCACGTCCCGACGGGTGAACGACGACGAGCTCTGGGTGAGCCCTTCGTCGACCACCAGCTGTTGCCACAGTTCAGCAACACCAGGCTGCTCCCACGTCACCTTGCCGGTCAGCTGCCGGTGCCAGCCGGGTTCCACTCCGGCTGCAGCGGCGCGGACGGCCCAGGTGTCGCGTAGTTCGGCCTCGGAGGCGCGTTCGCCCTTGGTCTGGCGGGTGGCGAGTGTCGCGGTCTGCGCCGCCGCAGCCGAGGTCTCGCCGCGGTCGGCCATGTGGGCGATGATGGCGTTGCGGCGTTGCGAGAACACCTCGATCAGCTGACGGTCGACCCCGGCGATGTCGGCGTGACCGTTGCTGACGTGTTGCCAGGCGACCCCGAGCCGTCTCGTGAGCTCATGGCGTAGGTGCGCCTGGTACAGCACCCCGGCGGTCTTGGCGTGGGCGAACAGCTTGCGTGAATCCAGCGTCCGCCAGATGCCGTCGTCGCAGGTGCGGGCAAGGTTGGCGACCAGCACGTGGGTGTGCAGCAACGGGTCGTCCGCCCGCGAGGTGCGGTGCCGGAACGCTGCCGCCACGAACCCGTCCACCGGAACCGTCTCCGACCCGCCCGCCCCGCGCCGGGAGAACCCGGCAGCACGTTGGAGGTAGCCGATCGCCGCATCCACCGCGGCGTCATGCGCCGCCACCACCTGCGCGGCGGTGTCACGGTCACCCAGGGCCCACAGCAGCGACACCGACTTCGGTGCCCGGAACGTGTGATCGAACCCCGGCACCTTCCGCGCCGGATGCCGCGCCAGCTGCTCACCAGTGTCGGGATGTTTCGCGTCGAGCACCGCCCGCAACTGCTCGCCGGTCACCTCACCCGACAGCCCCAACGCTTGCGCGCCGCGGCCGAGCCACCGGCCCGGTTCCTCACCCCGGGCGAGGTAGTAGCCCTCCACCCCGTCATCGCCGCGGGCGACAGCGGTGAGGTAGTAGCCAGCCCGGCCCGGGCCCATGCGCCCGATGTTCAGCAACACCCGGCCGAGCTGTTGCACTGACCCAGTGCCAGTCTGTGTTCGCGGTTCATGGCCGTCAGGATGCGACCGTGACAGCCTCGTGTCGAGGGCCCGAAACAGCCGATAAGCCACTGTAACGGCAAGATTGTGGTGTTTCCGTCTCGGAGGTTTCGGTCCGTGTTCAGGGGTTCCGGTGGGTGTCCAACCGTTGCTCGTTCCAGAGCCCATGATCGAGTAGCAGGCTGTGCACTGGTCGCACGAATGTCACAACGGGCCGGGTCGCAGGGGGAGTCCTAGATAGGAGCGGCGACCGGGCAGGCCGCGCGAGAACCGCACGGGATGTCACAACCCGCTCCGCGCGAGGGGACTCCCTCTCACGACACCGAACCCTCAGGAGCGCCGTCATGACCGCGATGATCATCCCCGACCTGGCCACGATGACCATCCCCGAAGCCGCCAAGCTGCTGCGCATCAGCCGCTCCGCCGCCTACCGCGCCGCCGCCCGCGGCCAGATCCCCACCATCCGGATCGGCCGACGCCTGCTCGTCCCCACCGCCAAGCTCTACGCCATGCTCGGCTGGATCGACGACCCCACCGACTAAAGCCCACCGCTCGCATCGTGTCACCGCCACGTCGACGACGGTTCATGGCCCACGAACTGAACAGCACAGCTCAACCGGTGGACCTGAACGCGACTGCGGTCCAGCCGACCCGGCGATCGCGTCTCGAGGCTTCCCGGACCGAGCCATAACGACTCCTCTCTGGTCAAGGGGGGTCGTGGTGGGGTCGTTCGGGGGCAGGGGTGGGTTGGCCCTGGCCGGGTGGATGATGCGGCCGGGTGGGGTTAGGTTGATGGTGGTCCGGGGAGTGACCTGAACCAAGAGCCGGTGTGAGGGATGTTCAGCCGGTCACGCGGACGCGAGTTCCGTTCCCGTTTGTCCTCCTCGGACCGCCTCGCGTGCGCGGGCGTCGACGATCAGCTGGCGGTAGACCACGTTGGACAGCTGCCGTTTCAGTGCGCGGCGGGCTTCGCCGGTGGTCTTGTGCTCGGCGAGCTTGCGTTGGTAGTAGGCCCGGCCGGGGGTGTCCCAGCGGATCTGGGAGACCGCCGCGATGTGCAGCACCGCGTTGAGCCGGCGGTTGCCTTTGCGGGAGAGCCGATGCCGGTGGATGTCACCGGAGGACGCGTCGATGGGGGCGGTGCCGTTGAACGCGGCGAAGTGTCCGCGGCTGGGGAACCGGTGGACGTCACCCACGGCGGCGATGATGGTTGCCGCGCCGATGTCGCCGATCCCGAAGATGTCGGTCAGGGTGGTGCCGTGGACGTTGAGCGCGTCACGGATCCGGTCCTCGACGCCGGGGATGCGACGGTCGATCCACCGCCACTCCTCGATCAGTTCGATCACGCTGCGGCGGCGTTCGAGATCGATGAAGGTGACCGGACCGATGTGGCGCAGCTTGCGGGCCGCGTCATCGGCAGTCATGCCCCGTTTCACGCCTGATGGGCACAGATCTGACAGCAACGCGTGCACGCGGCAGACGATCTGGTGACGGTGCGACACCAGCTGCCAACGGCGTGCGACCAGCAGCCCCAGGGTGTCGGTGACGTCCTCGAGCACGGCGGGTCGCAGCCGGGCCGGGTTGGCCGCAGCGATCGCGACCGACCGGGCATCGTGGGCGTCGGTCTTGCGCCCAGACTGGCCCGAGAGCTTGCGGGTTCGATACGACAGGGTGGTGGGCACATCCACGACCTGTTCGCCCCGGCGCAGCAGCTGCTGGGACAGCAGCTTGCCCATGCCGTAGACGTTCTCGATGGCCCAGATCCGTTGCGGCCACGGGTTCGCCCACGCGAGCAGCCGATCGACCTGGCGGCGGTCGGCGAGCACGTGCACTTGGGAGTCGATCTGTTCGCAGGCGTCGAGCACCACCGCGGTGTGGGACCGCTTGTGGGGATCGACGCCGATGACGGTAATCGGCATGACGAGCACCTCTTCTGTGTCGCGATGGGATGCCGCGGTCGACAGTCCTCATGCGAGCAGTGCTCATCCCTCTCTTGAGTCAGACCGCTGGCGCGGACCTCGACGGGACGCACGTCGTTATCAGGTCAGCCCGAAGGCGACAGGCGGTTACCGAGCCATCCCGCCGAGGTCCTCGGACAGCCAGCCGCGAACCGACCGCCCTACACCCAGCAAACCATGAGGCGGTTATAGCCATGTCGGTCGGCTGACCGGAACGTGGCCTGTCGGATCTGGGTCCCGTGCACGCGCGGATCGCCCGATCCCGGTGCTGCTGGGTTCGACGAGGCGGTCGCTGGCTAGTGCGCCAGGTGCAACGCGAGCCCGGACCTCGTGGTGGGGTCGGGGCCCCGCGGGTCGTTGGTGGTGTGGCCCACCGCTCGTGCTGCTGCCGCGGAGCCGACCGCGAGGTCACCCACCGAACATCTCGGCGTTCGCGGGGTGCGGCAGCACGGACGTCTGATCAGGGCGACGAGCAGGCGCGGTGCCACTGCGGCTTCGGTTCGGTCCATGCCGTCGCGAAGTTCCTGAAGTCGGGTGGCTCCAAGCTGATCTGTGCCACGCACCACCGGGACAGGTCTTGGTTGAACACCGTGGCCGAGTAGAACATGCCGTTCATCGTGGTGACGTTGGCGGTGTGCCAGGTGCCGATGTCCTGGTCGAACGCCGCAGCCCGGTTGAACATGCCGCTCATCGCGATGACGTTGGCGGTGTCCCAGTTGCCGATGCCCTGGTTGAACGCGGCAGCGAAGGTGAACATGCCGAACATGGTCGTGACGTTAGAGGTGTTCCAGGTGCCGATGTCCTGGTTGAACGCGAGAGCCCCGTGAAACATGTTGCTCATGTCGGTGACGTTTGAGGTGTCCCAGCCGCCGATGTTCTGGTTGAACGCATCGGCGTACTTGAACATGTCGCTCATGTCGGTGACGTTGGAGGTGTTCCAGTTGCCGATGTCCTGGTTGAACACTTTGAGGCTGCTGAACAGCTTGCTCATGGTGGTGACGTTGCCGGTGTCCCAGTGGCTGATGTCGCCATCGAACGAAGGCCTCTTGTTGAAGATCCATGCCATGTCGGTGATGTCGGAGGTGCAGGTGGTGGCGGCATTGTCGACGGTGATCCCGGACTTGGCGCGTTTGGTGTAGGTGGTGCCGTCGACGTGGCCGGTGTCGCCGACAGCAGCGGCGGGGCAGCGCACCGTGACGCCGTTGGTGGCGAGGAAGAACGTTGTTGATGGCGGTGAGGGGGTCGTCGCGGTCGCGGTCGTCGGGGTCGAGTTGCCGACCGCGTTGGTCGCGACAACGGAGACGGTGTATCCGGTGTCGGCGGTGAGCCCGCTGATGGTGGCAGCGGTAGTCGTGGTGGTGGTCGTGCCGCCGTCGGGGGTGATGGTGATGGTGTAGCCGGTGATGGCGGCACCGCCATCGTTGGCGGGTGGCTCCCAGGTGACGGTGAGCTCGGTTGGGGCTGTGGTCACGGTCAGGTTCAGGGGAGCTGACGACACCGTCGCTGCAGCAGGCTGTGGGGGGCGTGGTGCTGGTGGTGCGGGTGCGGGTGGTGCCGGTTCGGGTGGTGCGGGGATGGCGACGTCGGGGACGTCGATGGAGACGGTCGGAGCGTCGGTGAACCGGGTGGTGAACGTGGCCGTCTGGGTGTGGGTCACCGGTGTGGTGGCTCCGAAGGTGCCGTCGTTGCGCCCGACGGTCAGGCCGGTGTGGGCCAGCCAGTCGATCGCGGTGGCGTGGGCGCTGTCGGCGGCGACGTCTGCGAATCCGGCGTTGGGGAACGGCCCGTCGGGGGTGCCGGCCAGCCGGTAGAGCATGCTGGCGAACGCGGCACGCGACAAGGGCGCATCCGGTCCGAAGGTGCCATCGGCACGCCCGACGGTGATCCCGGTTGCGGCCAGCCAGTCGATCGCGGTGGCCTGGGTGCCGTCCGCATCCACGTCGGCGAACCCGGCGTCGGGAAACGGCCCGTCGGGGGCACCGGCCAGCTCGAACAGTTCCACGGCGATGTCGCTGCGGGAGACCTGGGCCGGGACTTCCGAGGCAGCCGCCTGGGTGGTGAGCGGGACGCCCACGACGAGCGTCCCGGAGATCAGGCTGAACGCGACCGCGCCGCTCAGTAGCCGGCGGACTGTGGGATGCAAGACGTGATCCTCGTCCGGCCAGCGCAGAACCCTCATGGCGGAGGGCATCGGTTGCGGTGCCGTAACCGGAGCATCGGCCGCCGCCCGCCCGAACTTGAGCCTGAATCCACCGATCTGATCTGGTGATGCTCCGGGTTGGTCCTGGTTTGGGCTGGGTAGCGGGGGTTGGTGCTGGGTGCTTCCGCGGAAGCACCGGACCGGCTCCTCCGGCGTCGAAGTGCTGGTGTTGGGGCAGGCTGACGCGCCCGCCGCAGCGGGTCACGGAGAACCGTGGCGGTCACATGGGCGCGGGGATGGCGCGAAGTCGCCCGAGGGTGTCTTCGAAGACGTGTTGCCAGGGCCAGCGTGAGGGCAGGTGCAGGGTCCATCGTCTGGCGGTGCGGGTGAGCCGGCCCGGGATGGTCAGTAGCCGACGTCGCAAGGTCTTGGCGTTGCTCAGGCTCGGGGAGCCTGGTGCGCCGATCAGTTGGGTCCAGCGGGTCAGGTTGTGCGCCAGGGTGGAGGCGAGCAGCCAGGCGGCGTTGGCGTTGAACTTGCCCGAGGGGCAGTGGTTCAGTCCGACGCCGTGTTTGAGTTCACGGATCGCCAGTTCCACGACCGCGTGCGCGCGGTGATCGACGTCGAGCTCGATGGCATCGCCGGTCCGGTTGGTGACAAAGGCGTGGTGGCGCCAGCCAGCGAACAGCGTCGGCAGGTGTGGGTCGTTGTCGATGCGGGTGCGACGAACGATCAGCCGCCAGTTGTCCCAGGTGGTCTCGGCGACCTGGGCGGTGCCGCCATCGGTGTAGACGATGTCGACCCAGTCGTCCTCGGGGATCTGGCCGATGGCACCGGTGATGACCGGTTGGCGGGTCACGGTGATCGAGAACTCGATGCCGTGATCCGTGCAGGCGGTGATGACCTTGCGGGACCAGAACCCGGCATCGGCCCGCAAACACAGCCGGCCCGTCGCGCCCGCCCTGCGGACCCGGCCGACCGTTTCCCGGACGAACCGCTGCGCGCCCCGGCCCGTGTTCGCCGAGCCTTTGCGCATCCTGGCGTGCAGGACCTCGCCGGTGTCCGCCCGGGTCGCGAGCAGCGGATGTAGCCCGAGCTGGCGGGTGTAGCCATAGGACCCGCCCTGCTTGTGCTCGCCATGGACCTCACAGATCGTCGAGTCGATGTCGATGAACATCGGCGCGTCACCAGGGCCGGCGCCGGCCTGCCACGCGCGTGTGAGCGCAGCCTCGGTCACCGAGTCGAACTGGCGGACATGCCCGAAGCTCATCTCCCGAAGCCAGGTCCCGACCGTGGAAGCGGCGACGGTGTCGTGACCCACGATCTTGCCGGTCGACCCGGCCCGCAACAGGTTCACATCATCGATGCAGTCCCCACCCGCCAGAAGCGTCGATACGACCGTGAGCGCTTTGCGGCCGGGTCGATACCCGCAGCTGACCTTGGCATCGATGAGCTGCTCGAGCCCCAGCGCGCCGATCAGCGTGCCGGTCAACATCAACCCGGCATCAGCGACCGCCCGGTCGTCGTCGAAGGTGACCTTGATCGGGTCGAGAACATGCGAAGATGCTGGCATCCTGAAGGTGCCTCCGTTGCGGCAACTGGTTTGGTGTAGGAACCACCAGTCTCGCTGCTACGGAGGCACTTTCAGCTCAACCCCCACCCATCACTTCGGTGAATCCAGGGGTCCTGACGTAGGAGCCTGATTCCTTCGAGAACTGCAGGGGATAGGTGACTTCCCGCTTCGGATGCGCAAGAATTATGGCAGAGATTACGCGGGTTGCGTGGAGGGTGTGTGGGACAGACGATGTGGGCGCCGTTGCGTGAGATGGAGCCGCCGTTGCCGTTGTCCCCGCCGTGTTCGATCCCGGTCGCGCCGGGGGTCGATGTGGTCGAGGACGACGAGGGTGGGGCGGTGTGGCTGCACGGGATGGTGGCGTTCGCGTGGGACATCGGTGACGCGACGGGCCGGCGGTTGGCGGCGGTGGGGCTGGTCGAGACCAAGGCCGCGAAGCAGCGGCAGGTCGCTGCGGCGTTCGGGGTCAATGAGACCACGTTGTGGCGGTGGCGGACCGAGCGTGACCGGTCCGGGATCGCGGGGCTGGTCACGGTGCGTCCGGGCCCGAAGGGGGCGTGGAAGCTCACCGACGAGGTGACCCGCGAGATCGTGGCACTGCACGAGCAGGGGTGCTCGGGTCGTGAGGTTGCCCGGCGGGTCGGGGTGTCGGAAGGCAGCGTCCGCCGGGTGCTGGCCGACTCCCGTCCGGCTGATGCCGCGGCAGCCGACATCGACGGCCAGCAAGACCGTGACAACGGCCAGCCCGACGGCGACGACGAGCTCGAACTGTTGGCGCGGCCGACGCCGCGGACCGCAGACCGTCAGGCCGCCCGTGCCGGGGTGCTCGCCGGTGCGGCTGTTGAGGTGTGTCAGGGCCGGCAGCTGCCCGCTGCAGGGAGTCTGCTGGTGCTGCCTGGGTTGGAGGCCACGGGGCTGCTCGAGGTCGCTGGTGACACGTTCGCCGACCAGGACGGTCTCCCGGCGTTCTACGACCTGCGTGCGCTGCTGTTGACTGTGGTGTTCGCGGCGTTGCTTGGTGAGCCTCGTGCGCAGGGGCTGACCCGGCTCGACCCGGTCGCGCTGGGACGGCTGCTCGGTCTGGACCGGGCCCCGGAACCCAAGACGTTGCGACGCCGGATCGACCAGCTCGCCACGCTGGTCCGCTCCGATCGGCTGTTCGAGGGGCTGGCCCGCCGGCACCTGGCCGCACACCCGCAGCAGGCCGGGATGTTCTACATCGACGGGCACGTCCGCGCCTACCACGGCAAACACGACCTTCCCAAGGCGCATCTGGCACGGATGCGGATCTCGATGCCCGCCGAGGAAGACACCTGGATCTGCGACGCCAACGGCGACGGGGTGCTGGTGTGGACCGCGCCGCCCGGCGCGTCGCTGACCGGCGAGCTACGCCGTGCCACCCGCGAGATCCGCACCCTGGTCGGCCCCCATGTGCGTCCCACGATCGTGTTCGACCGTGGCGGCTGGTCCCCGAAGCTGTTCGCCGACCTGGTCGATGACGGCTTCGAGATCCTCACCTACCGCAAGAACCCACCCGCGCCCGAACCCGACACCGCGTTCGCCGACCACGCCATCATCGACGACCGCGGCATCACCCACACCTACCGGCTCACCGACCGGCAGGTCGAGATCGGTTACGGCCCCACCACCCGCCGTCGTAGCTTCGCGTGCCGACAGATCGTGCGCCTGTGTGACGACGGGCACCAGACCAGCCTGATCACCACCCGCACCGATCACGACCCGGCCATGCTCGCCCAGGCGCTGTTCCACCGCTGGCGGCAGGAGAACTTCTTCCGCTACATGCGCACCCGATTCGACCTCGACAGCCTCGACACCTACGCCACCGTGGCCGACGACCCCGGGCGGACCGTGCCCAACCCGGCCAAGAAGCATCACGCCCACCGCATCCAAGAACTGGAAGCGACCATCACCTCCGGGCAGGCCACCCTCGGCCGCCACCGCGAAAACCCCGCGCTGGCCGGCTCCCTGACCGAACTCGACGACACGCTCGACCAGGTCAAACACGAACTCGACCAGCTGCGCGCCGCCAGACGCGACCTCCCGGCCCGTGTCCCACTCGGCGAGATCCGCCCCAACGCGCAACGGCTGGCCGGAGAACACAAACGGATCGTTGATGCCATCCGGATGGCCACCTACAACGCCGAGTCGGCGCTGGCCCGCCTGCTCGCCCCGCACTACCCCCGCGCCCGCCGAGAAGCCCGCAGCCTCCTCCACGAGGCATTCGCCACGCCCGCCGACCTGCGCATCATCGACGGCCGGCTCCACGTCACGCTCAACGCCCTCTCCGCGCCGCGCCGCACCCGCGCCATCGCCGGTCTCTGCGACGAGCTCACCGCCACCAAAACCCTCTACCCCGGCACCGACCTGCCACTCGTCTACTCCATCAAAGCGCCCACCAACCCTGCATGAACGATGTCGCTACGTCAGGACCCCTGGAATGGGGTGGTAGTCGAACACCACATCCAGGGCGAGCTGCGAGCCCGGCGTGGGCCGCACCCGCCGCACGATCAGCCGCAAGGTGATCTCGTCGCGGGTGTTCTTGAACACGGTGTAGGTGGTCTCGGCCACGTCCGCGCCGCCCTCAAGCCAGTAGTCGATCGGCACCCGGGCCTCGTCGGAACTAGCCGCGATGGCCTGCTTGATGAGTTTGAGCTGCTTGACGGTGACCGAGAAGCGCGCGTCGTGATCGCGGCAGGCCCGGATGAACGTCGTGGAGTAGAACGCCGAGTCCGCCCGAAACGTCAACGCCCCCGTCGCCCCGGCATCACGGACCCGGCTGATGGTCTCGCGCACCAAGCTGGCGGCCCCTCGGGCCGAGCCGGCGTTGCCGCCGCGCATCCGGGCGTGCAGCACCTTCCCGGTGCCGGCCAGGGTGGCCAGCAGCGGGTGGTAGCCGCGCACCTTGGTGTAGCCGTACTTCGCTCCCTGCGTCTTGATGCCGTAGACCTGACAGACCGTGGAGTCCAGATCGATCGTCAGATCGGCATCCAGCTCGGGGCCCAGCCCGGCCTGCCACGCGCGGGCCAGTACTTCACGTGAGACGGCATCCAGCAGCCGCACCGCGGCCCAGTTGAACCCGCGCAGCCAGGTCCCGATCGTCGAGGGAACCCTGATCTGATCGAACAGCTCCGGAGCTGCTCCGGCACACAGGATGTCAACGTCGTCGATCGAGTCACCGCCGGCCAGCATCGCTCCGATGACCGTCATCGCCTTGGTGCCGCAGTTGGCCCGACCACCACCGCCCTTGGCCAGCTTCACCCCCTCATCGACGAGCTCGGCGACACCGAGTTTCTGGGCCAGCGCCGCCGGGACCTACAGCCCCGCGTTGGGAACGAGGTTGTCCTCGTCGAAGGTTTCAACCCGAGCGGGCGTGTGCGATGATCGCATCTGCGAGGTGCCCCCTGTTGCTGGGACCTGCGGACTTCAGACACCCGCATCATCCCAGTTCAGGAGGCATTTCCATCGGAACCAACACCGCACTCAGCGAGGTTCTTCGGTGGTTCCAGGCTTACACGGCCAGCGCGTCGCCCAGGGTGGCGACCAGCAGGTCCACCTCGCCATCAGTGATGACCAGCGGTGGCGCGAGTCGGATCGTGGACCCGTGGGTGTCCTTGGCCAGCACGCCCCGGGCGAGCAGCGCCTCACAGACCTGACGTCCCGTCCGATCCCCTGCCACGTCCAGACCAGCCCACAGACCACGGACCCGGAAGCCGGCGAGCAGG
>SL_7KL_010_BRINEDRAFT_10000903_pt1 | contig 14249 bp, 11 predicted proteins | sample SodLak_010_BRINE_FD_10663 | JGI IMG/M metagenome (IMG submission 10663)
TTCATTATCAAACTAAAAGCAATAATAAATAACCAAGCGTACCACCAAAAGTTAGAGGGATAGGTTAAATAAAACCACTGTAATAATGCCAAAACCCCTCCACCCACTACAATGACAAGAAACCAGGATTTGATTTTATCGAAGATAAAGGTTTGTAGTGTAGTTTTATTAAAGCCGAATTTTTCTTCGATAACAAAAGTAGAGTAATATGAAAACGGAAGTTGAATGACTTCATTAGCAAAAAAAAGAACACCAAAAAAACCAAGACTAATAAGTATTTCATTGGAAGAGTTTTGTCTAAACCAATCATCTAAAAAGGCAAATGCATCAATAAAAAACAGGCCTAATATAATCACTAAACTAAATGCACCACTTACTTTTCCAAATTGATGGTAAGCTTTTTTGTAAGCTTGAGATTTCAGGTATTCTTCATCGTCAAAAACATCATCGACTTCTTTTGGTAGTTCGTCGTTAAAATGCTTAGCATTGATTGCATCAATATAGTATTGAACGATGTATTCAACACTAATGATAGAAATAATTACCCAGAATAAAAAACTTGAAGACATCTAAACTTTTTTTTGCAAAATAAAGATTTATTTAGATATAAAAAGTGAATAGCTAAGGAATAAAGGTCCATGTTCTGGTCAATATTTTTAGGTATTTTGACTAAATTATTGCATCATTAAAAAACTAATCTTAACTTTGCAAGTATAGCAATTTGCAATAGTTTAATGAAAAAAGCTTTACAACATATTGATTTACTAGAAATTAATGTAAAAAAGCTTTGTGAAGTAAACAAAGAATTAAGTGAACAAAATCTTTTATTGCACCAAAAGGCAGAGAGTTTAAGCAAAGAAAATAAATCTTGTTTAACTGAAATAGAGGTTTTAAAAAAACAAATTAGGACACTTAAAACGGCAAATGCTTTATTAGGCAGTAATAAAAATAAAAAAGAAACTAAGCTTAAAATAAATAGTTTAATAAGAGAAATTGATGAATGCATTGTTCAATTAGCTGATTAATGAAAGAAAAGCTCAAAATAAAAATTTCAATTGGAGATAGGGTTTATCCGCTAAGTATTTTTCCTGAACAAGAAGAAGGATTGAGAAAAGCCGCAAAAGAAATTAACTCTATGATGAAAAAATATGAGCAAAGCTATGCAGTAAGAGACAAGCAAGATGTTTTAGCAATGTGCGCTCTTCAGTTTGCAAATCAACTTGAAAATATAAGTAAATCTGACTTAAAAAATCAAGCAGATGTACTTTCTAAACTACAAGATTTAAATAAGCTTGTTGAAAATAATTTAAATTAAAATACGTTCTTAACATAAGCATTAACTATACTGCCTGTATTAGTTTTAGATTTTGATAAACTCAACACTTTACAATTAAAAAGGGTGAGTTACAATTGCAAAAGCAAGCCTCCTTTGTAGTGGATCCTTGAACAGTTGTGTAGCCCTAAACCTGTTTTTTACGGAGTTTACTTCAAAAACAGATAACTAATACAGGCTTTTTTTTTAAACAAAAGTAAATTAACAATGATGGAAACAGTAATAATTGCAATTGGAACATTACTATTAGGCTTAATTGTAGGCTTTGTAATCAATAAAAACATTGAAAAAAACAAAGCCACAGGAACCCTTAGTAATGCAGAAAAAGAGGCAAAACAAATTTTAAAAGAAGCTGAAAAAGAAGGTGAAAGCATAAAGAAAGATAAAATTCTTCAAGCCAAAGAAAAATTTATAGAGCTTAAATCTGAGCACGAAAAAGTAATTAGCGCAAAAGATAAAAAGATTTCTGACGCTGAAAAACGCATAAAAGACAAGGAGTCTAAGTTAAATAGTGAGCTCTCAAAAAATCAAAAGCTTAATAAGTCTCTTGCCCTTAAAGAGGAAGATTTTGATTACCGACTTGAAGTAATTGAAAAGAAACAAACTGAAGTTGATAAAGTATTACAGAATAAAATTAAGCAACTTGAAGTAATTAGTGGTTTAAGTGCTGAAGAAGCCAAAGAGCAACTAATGGAATCCATACAAGAGACAGCAAAGTCTGAAGCTATGTCTATTATTCAAGACACCGTGGAAGAAGCTAAATTAACTGCACAACAAGAAGCTAAAAAAATTGTCATTAACACTATACAACGTGTAGGAACAGAAGAAGCTATTGATAATTGTGTTTCGGTATTTAATTTAGAAAGTGACGATGTTAAGGGTAGAATTATTGGTCGTGAAGGAAGAAATATTAGAGCTATTGAGGCAGCTACCGGAGTTGAAATTATAGTTGACGATACCCCAGAAGCAATTATTCTATCGTGTTTTGATGCTGTAAGAAGAGAGGTAGCCAGATTATCCCTTCATCGCTTAGTAACTGATGGAAGAATTCATCCAGCAAGAATTGAAGAGGTAGTTAAGAAAACTCAGAAGCAAATTGAAGATGAAATTGTAGATATAGGTAAACGAACTATAATAGACCTTGGTATTCATGGATTACACCCTGAGTTGGTTAGGTTAGTTGGAAGAATGAAATATAGAAGCTCTTACGGACAAAACCTATTACAACACTCTAGAGAGGTTGCAAAATTATGTGGTATAATGGCTTCTGAATTAGGACTGAATCCTAAGCTAGCAAAACGTGCTGGATTACTCCATGATATAGGTAAAGTTCCAGAAACTGAAACTGAAACTCCACATGCTATTTTAGGAATGCAATGGGCTGAGAAATACGGCGAAAAACCTGAGGTATTAAATGCCATTGGAGCTCACCATGATGAAATAGAAATGACTTCCCTTATTTCCCCACTAGTTCAAGTTTGTGACGCCATTAGCGGTGCTAGACCTGGAGCAAGAAGACAAGTTTTAGACTCTTACGTAAAACGTTTAAAAGAACTAGAGGATATTGCCTTTGGATTTAACGGTGTTAAGAAAGCATATGCCATTCAGGCAGGTAGAGAATTAAGGGTAATAGTTGATTGTGAAAAAATTAATGATGAAAAGGCTGCTGCTTTATCTTTTGAAATTTCCCAGAAAATACAAACTGATATGACTTATCCAGGTCAAGTTAAAATTACTGTTATTAGAGAAACTAGAGCTATTAATGTAGCTAAATAAAGTAAAACAATATATTGTTTATAAAGCACTTTAAATTAATTTTTAAAGTGCTTTTTAATTGAATTTTTAAAAAAATCCATTTTCTTACACAAAGTTTTATAAATAAAACAGTGATATTACATTTCAATTTATAAATTAATATTCAACACTAATTATTAAATGAAATCCTAAATCTTATTTTCCTTTTATAGCTCACGTTACTTTTTATTTTATCTAGGGTTTATCAATACTATGGCATCAACTGTACATCTTTAGTCTCAAAATAGCACACCTCAGCTCCAAAACCAAATTTAATTAATTCAACCTAGGAAATAAAAAAATAAATTGTGTAATTTATACCCGTTATCATTTAAAAATTTGACCTGCCCTGACTTAGAAAGTCGTGATGCTCTAGTTTTTTGAATAGTCGTTTGATTCGTTTCTTACTTTTCCAGTATTTAGTGTTAAGTTCAAATGCATAAGCTTCTGATTTAGTTTCGAAATTTTCAGTATAAACTATTTTCCGATTTTTTTTGACTGTAGAGCCTTTGTGACCAGATAAGTGTTTACGAAGCTGCTCATTGATATCTTCACAAGTATAACAAATACAATACAAATCTACCTAATAAAAAAACGCAATAGCTTGAAAATCAATACTATTGCGTTTTATGTAAGTGATCGCGACAGGATTCGAACCTGTGACCGTCTGCTTAGAAGGCAGATGCTCTATCCAACTGAGCTACGCGACCTTTTTGCGGTTGCAAAGATACTGTTTCCTTTTATTTTACCAAGTATTTAATGAAATAAAAATAAGATTTTTTTCAAAAAAAATGTCCCGATACTCGGGACATTTTGATTTTCAATAAGTTCAGTTGAATTAACTTATTTCAGGTTTTTCATTCCATCTTCAATCATACCAAAAAATTGGTCTAATTTTGGAAGTACAACAATTCTTGTTCTTCTGTTTTTGGCTTTACCCTCTCTAGTGTCGTTAGATGCAACAGGCATATATTCGCTTCTACCCGCAGCTGTCATACGTTCTGGAGAGACATTGAATTCATTTTGAAGAATTCGAACAACAGATGTAGCTCTTTTTACACTTAAATCCCAATTATCTGTAATTACTTCTCTAGAAATCGGGTCTGTATCAGTATGTCCTTCTACCATAAACTCAAACTCCTTTTTATCATTTACAACTTGAGCAACTTTTTCTAATACTTTTCTTGCTTCTTTGGTAACTTCGTATTTTCCACTACCAAATAACAATTTGTCAGAAATTGATACAAAAACAACACCTTTCTCTACATTAATTTCAATGTCTTCATCATTAACATTATCCAATGCTCCTTTTAAACTAGTAACCAAAGCAAGAGTTACACTATCTTTTTTGGTAATAGCGTCTTGCATTGTTTTAATCTGCAAGTCTTTTTCTTTCATACTTTCAAGTGACTTAGTTAAGTTGGTTGCCCCTTGTTTAGAGATTGTAACAATGTCGCTTTGCGTATTTAATAAAGCTGCATTTGTATTTTCTAAAGTTTTAACCTGTCTTTCAAAGCCTTCTTTTAAGTTTTTCTTTTCCTCTTCACACAAGTTTAACTGCATATTAGCTGCTTTTAAATCATTTTGTGTTGTTTGATAGTCATCGTTCAATTCGTTAAATTTCTTCTTTGAAACACACGACGAGGCTAAAATTGCTAAGATACCTACTAAAGCAAATCCTTTTTTCATCTTCTTTTTTGTTTATAATTTCAAATGCAAAAATATATTCTTTATTTCATATAGCAACCGATTAACATCTTTTTATACTAAAAAAAACATATACTTTTAATCTAATTTTAATTTCATTTTTTTCTCATCTTAATCTTCATCCTATTAATTTGCGTCAGTTTAAAAACATAAATTGATGAAACTAAAATCGCTTATTGTATTAGTTATAATCGCAGTTGCTTTCAATAATATAGAAGCGCAAGAGCTCAAAGACTTAGACTCTATCAATATTGATTCAATATCAAAAAAGCAACGTAAAAAGTTGGTTGATTCACTAACCTATGAAACTGCTTCTGGGTTACCTATTGCCGCATCAAAAATCTACTTTACTGATTCAAAATTTACTATTTCTGGTTTTTTTGAATCAAATTACATTAATTACAGAGGACCAAAAAATACTGAATCTGGTGATTTAGAGCTCTACCAAACTAATTTGCAAAGATTTGTTACCTATGCCGCTTATAAGCCTAAAGACTGGCTAGTAATTTATGCTGAAATATTTGCTGAATTTGTAAATGATGGAACAAATGAAAGTGAATGGGAGTATTTACCTGAGTTTTTTTTAGATTTTTTAATTTCTAAAGAATTTAATGTTAGAGTTGGTACACATCAGCCACAAATAGGTTATATTAATAATCATGACGAGCCTATTATGTTTTATTCTGTTAATAGACCTGAAGTAGAAAGACTTATTATTCCTTCTCAATGGATTGATCTTGGATTAATGACCTACGGAAATATTGGAACCAACTTTAAATGGTCTCTTTCTGCATATCAAGGCTTAGATGCTTCTAACTTAAACGGTGCTACTTGGATTAGAGGTGGTAGAGAAGATGCGTTGCGTTTTAATCTTAGCAATGTGCTTCTTAATTCAAGTCTAAAATACACAGGGTTTAAAAATACTGAAATAGGCCTTAATGGACTCTATACGCAACTAGGAAGTGAAGAAAAAATTAGTGATCAATTTGGAAATGAACGTAAGATTAATGCTAGCACTTACCTGATTTCAAGCTACTTGAGACATGAAATTGGTGATTGGTCTTTTATGGGATTGGCTTCTTACGGTGAAACAAGAGGTACAAGAGACCTTTTTGAATTAACAGCTACAAGCCAGTCTGATGGTGAAATTCTAGGTAACAAGGTGTTTGGCTATTATACTGAAGTTGGGTACGACATTCTTCCTGTTTTGGGGTTAAACAAAAGAAAATCGAACGGAAAAAAAGATAATTTCTTAATTAAAGCTAATGAAATGAAACTACCTATTTTTGTAAGGTATGAAAGGTTAGATACGCATGCAGGTGTTAGTAATGTGTTTAACAACAGTAATCTCTTGCGATCTGATCTTAATGTGGTTACAATAGGAGCTAATTTTAACCCTAGAAGAAGTATTGTAATAAAGGCAAATTACCAAATAAGAGATAATGATCAACCTTTGTTTACAGGTGATTTTGAAGGTAACAGATTAGAACTAGGAGTTGGTTTTATTTTCTAAATCCAACTGACTTAATTATGAATGAGAAGTTAAAGAAAAGAACGTGTTGAAAATTAAGAAAGTTCATTAAACTCCTCAGGATCAAAACCGTCCTCCTTAATATATTCTAGTTCTTTTAAAATTTCTTCTGGTAAGTCAAACTCTTCATAATTGAGTAGGGTGTCTTGAATAAAACCTCTCTCATCAATTTTAACTTGATAAAGGTTGCCATGAATACCGTCTTCAATAATATCATATTTTTTCTTTCTTAAAATTTCATTTACAAAACCTGGTGTAGTATTATTATGTCCTACAACTATAACATTTTTACCATGCGTTTTGTTCCAAAATTTTTGAGAGAATAACGAATCTACTTTAGGCTCATAAATTTCGGGTTCTACTTTGTAATAAAATAAAATAGGAATAAGCGTTTGATAGTTTCTTGTAAATTTAGTGGTATAAAAAGAGTTGAGTTCTTTGTTTTTAAAAAACTCACCCCAATAGTTAGCTCGTTTTATTCCTTCAAAAGTAAGTTGTGGATTATCCTCAACACTAAGGTCTTTTTCTGCGTGTCTAATGAAATAATAGGTAGTTGATTGGTATTTATTTTTGTTAGTTGGTGGATCAAAATTTACGTAACCCTCTGGTTTTTCATTAGAACCACAAGCTAAAAGCAGGCATGACATCAAAAAGAAGCTTATTTTTTTCATTTCTATTTAATTTTTATAGGTGCTTCAAATGTATTAAAGTAATTCGGTTTCAACAACAATAAGAGGTTACAATTATTGCTTTCTATTTATCCTTTAATTCAGTTTGCTGAGCTTGTTTTTCAAATTTAGAAGCCGCATGATGAAATCCTTGTTCCCACCATAATTTCATTAATTGTTTATCAAAAATCAAGGAATTTTCTGTGAGTTTAGTAGGAGTATAATACAAATTTAAAAGTACATCTCCTTGAATAGCAGCCAATTTCCCTTCTCTAATATCATGTCGCTCAACCTGGTCGAGCATAAATCCGTACAAATTAAGCATCAAAGCAAAAGGGTTTTTACCAAGCACTTTTTCTTGTTTAGGAGCTTCAGCTTCAAGAATAATGACATCAATTTCTTTAGCACCACGACGAATTGCTTCAGTAATAGGGACCATACTTCCTAAACCTCCGTCTGCATACTCACAATTATTCTTGGTCACTAAACTCATAAAAGGAACTAAATTGCATGAAATCCAAATCCAGTCTAAAAATTCTTTATACTCAAAATCTGAAATTGCTTTATATTCAATTTTATTCTGTGTTAAATTAGAAACTGTAACCACCACTTCTTTGCAGGAATTTTTCAAGCTCAAAAAATCTTGATAACTAAAATTTCGTTCAATTGTTTTTCTTAAGTTTTTTGATTCTCCAAAAGTTCTTCTCTTTTTTATAAATTGTAGTAAAGTATTCAGAAAGTTAATGGAAACAAACTCCCTTCCCTCCTTTTTTCTTCTCACAAAGGGGCTGGTGCTAAAAATTTGACGGTGATTAACGTTGGTGTAAATTTGTTTGAGCCGTTCTATTTCATCCAAAGCTAAATGAGGAATTAACAAACTACCCGTAGAGGAACCTATAAAAATATCATAACGATGCTTCTGAACACTCATTAAGTATTCAGCAACGCCACCTGCAAAAGCACCTTTACTTCCTCCTCCAGATATAACTAAGGCTTTTTTCATTTGTTTCTATCTATTATTTCTCGATCAATGGATTCATCAAAATATATCATTCTAGAAAATTGCCCCTAACATACATATTTATCACCAAAATAAGATAAAGCGACAAAACATGTTTTTGTGAATCAAAGCATCCTATTCATTCATCAAACCTTCAAGGTAATCTTTTTCCTTAACGGTAAGCTCATCTCTTAATTCATATAAGTTCAATTCATGCTTTCTATTCGATAAAAGTTCTTTTAGTAGAGCACGTGAAAATTGAGTATAACGCCATTTAAAATGGAAGCAAGAGGCCACTAAATCTTTGTAATTTTTAGTTGTAAAAGTATCTAATTGGTATAAGTAATTAAAGGCATTTTCTCTAACTTCTACAGGAAACTTTTTATCGGTATAGCCGCTCAATTCTTGAAAATAAGCTCCTGTATTTTCAGGTTCAAAATCTTGAGTTGCCAATGTTAGCATTAACCAAAGTATTCTAAATTCTTTATCGTAGAGTCCGTAAACTCCTTTTGTTTTTTGTAAGTATTCACTTCGTTTAGAGGGCAGGTTTCCCCATAAATGTAACAAAGCATATTCTTTAGTAAAATAAGATTCATCTTCCAAAAGATCCTCATATTTTTCTATAAGTGGATTAGGGATGGTATTAAGTGTTTTGGCTATGGCCTGACGAGTACGCCAACTCTTGGAGGAAAAGGCTTTCATATACAAACGTATTGCTTCAGGGCTTTGTTGATTTTGAAGTTGAGCTACTGCCTCTGAAGCGTGAAAATCGTCAACAGGATAATTTAAAAAACGACTTATATGATTTTTTTTGGTGGGTAAATCGGTTTCCCTAAGCGAAATTAATTCTAACAGCGGAGGAATAAAAACAGACTTTCTTAATGATTTTAGCGCTTGATCTGCAGGAAATGCNACTTGGCGCAACCAATNTAATCTGTATTCTGTTAAGTCAATTTTACTTACATTTTCAACTTCAGTTAAAAAATCTTCTGTAGTCACGTTTTGGTAGGCATGTTTTTCTAAATAATTTTTAATTGCTTGTTGAAAGTTAGTTGTTCCAACTTTTTCCCTTAAAATATGCAAAGCCCAAGCTCCTTTTTGGTAGTAGGTTAAGCTACTTGCATTCGATTTTAAGATAGCTTCTCCCTTACCTTGATCACTGAGTTCCTTTAATTCTTCTGCCCATTGATAGAGTTGAAAGTAAAAGTATTCTTCACCAAATATTTCTCGTTCTGCTAAAAGCGCATAATAGGTTGCAAAACCTTCATGCAACCAATGATGTTTACTTTCTGTAGCTGTTACTAAATTTCCAAACCAGTGATGAGCTAACTCATGCGCATTTACATTCACATAATTCAAATCTTTAAAACCTATAGAATCCGTTACAAACTGTTCAGAAAAAATGGTTAAGCCTGTATTTTCCATTCCCGCATAAAGAAAGTCTTTAACGGCTACTTGCTTAAAATCTTCCCATGGATAATCTACTCCAATTTCTTCTTCAAGAAAATCAAAAATTTGTTTTGTATATCGGTAAGTTGGTTCTAAATTTAATTTATATTCTTTGCTTAAATATAGTTCAATTGGCACCCCAGAAGAACTTGCTGTTTTTTCTGAAACAAAATCACCCATAGCTAAGGCTAATAAATAAGACGGCATGGGCTTTTTCATAGTATATTCCCATCTTGTATTTTCCTCTACTGAAGTTTTTTTAGATAAAACTCCATTGGATAAAACATGATAGTCTGAAGAAGCCTCAATGCTTAGATTAAAGATCATTTTTTCATTTTGATCATCTATAGAAGGAAACCAATGTGATGTATATTTTCCTTGACCTTGAGTCCAAACCTGACCAACTTTAAGTTTCTCAGTAGGCACAAAATATAAGGCTTGTTTAGGGTGCTCTACCTCATAATTCAAGCATAGATGATAGGTTTTTCCCGGCTGAAAGTTTCCAACAAAATAGGCTTTTTCTTCATCGCTAGTTAGTTGAATCGAGGTATTTTTATTTTCACACTGACGTATCTTCATGGCCACTGCATCTAAAAAAATAGTATCCGTAGATTGTACAACTTTTACTTCGTAAATTACGTTACCGCTGATGCCTTTCTCGGCAATAGAAACCTGAAGTTGAGCATCTGCTTGAATAAAATCAACTACAGCGGTTTGCTGGGCATAAGCAGATACAAAGGCAAGCAATATGATATAAAAAGAAATGATTAACTTCATAGTTATTCATCAAATTGAAGCACATCCTTAGAGTTGAAACCTATTTTTAAAGTATCTCCCAAAACAGCTTCGTTGGTAACTACTGTTAAGTTTTCACCATTTTCGAGCTTCAATAATAATTGCGAGTGAGTACCTAAAAACGTACGTTTTAGAATTATTGCTTCTGTTACATATTCACAATCTGAAGCGTTGATTGTAATATTTTCATTTCGGATAGCATGACAACAGTCTTCTTTCAAGGGGCATCGAAAGGCTTTTTTTAAACCTTTATTTAGCTGAACGGTGTTTCCAAATAAGGAAGCCACGTAAATAGACTGAGGTTTATTATATAATTTAGATGCTTCGTCTTTTTGAACCAATTGTCCATTTTGAAGAATTAGAATTTCATCAGCCACCGCCAAAGCATCTTGCGTGTCGTGTGTTACAAAAATAGCTGTAACCCCCGTTTTTTTGATGATATTAAACACTTCATTTCTTAACTGATGACGCATCATAGCATCTAAATTACTAAAAGGCTCATCAAGAATAAGCAACGAAGGATTTGGCGCTAAAGCTCTAGCTAAGGCAACACGCTGTTGTTGTCCTCCGGAAAGTTCGTGAGGATAACGCTTTTCAAAATCAGCAAGACCTACTAGCTGAATCACTTCTAAAGCGCGTTCCTTTTTATTCTTGCTTTTGTTTAAGCCGTAGAGCACATTATCCATCACACTAAGGTGTGGAAATAAAGCGTATTCTTGAAATACCATTCCAATGTTTCGCTTTTCTGGTTGAACAACTTTCTTGAGTGAAGAAACCGTATTATTATTCAAAATAATTTCTCCATAATCTGGGTTTTCCAATCCTGAAATTAATCGAATTAGGGTAGTTTTTCCACTACCACTTTCACCTACCACAGCACAAATATGCCCGCGGTCAATATGAAAAGAAACATCTTTGAGCGCATAGTTTTTTCCTTGGTCAAAGCTTTTAGTGAGATTATTTACTTCAAGAATTCTATCCATTTTTTAGTAGTAATTTATTTAAAACAATTACAGGAATTAATGCCGTCAATATAATAAAAAGTGATGGAATAGAAGCATGCATTACCATTTCATCACTAGCATACCCATAAGCATTAACTGCTAAAGTATTAATATGATAGGGTTTTAATATTAAAGTAAGTGGTAATTCTTTCAATATATCAATAAAAACTAATATGAAAGCACTTAGCATTCCTGCTTTTAATAATGGAAATTCTATCTTGAAGAAGGTTTTAAAATTACCCATTCCTAAAATTTTTGAAGAATCTGGAATACTGCTGTTCACTTTTAATGAAGAAGATTCAAGCGGTTGATAAGCCACCGCTAAAAACCGGACCACATAAGCATAAACCAGAGCTATTAAGGTTCCATTAATAATAAATTTTGAAGCCCACCCCCACTCTATAAAACTTTTATCTAAGGAAAGTGTTGGAACCATCACCCCAATAGCTACAACTGCACCAGGAATTGCATAACCTAAGACCCCTAACTTAGAAGCCGATTGCACAGAATAAATCTTATTCCATTTAGAAAAATACAAGAGAAGTAAGGCAAATAAAACGGTAAAACAAGCCGCCACAAAAGCAATACCAAAACTTTGTAGAGATAGCCAAAGTAAATCTTTGTTAAAAACCTCATTAAACGTCCTCACTGCCCACTGAACAAGCTGAATTACAGGAATTACAAAACCTAAAATAACAGGTAAACTCACTAAAACACAAAGAACAATTTGTTTAGGGTAACTTAATTTGATGCGGTGATCAATACTTGTTTTTCCTGATTTAGGTGTTGTGTATTGCATTTTTCTTCGTTGGTATTTTTCAAGTATGATTAAAACAAATACAATACTTAAAAGAAGTGCTGATAAATAAATTGCCGTTTCAGGCTCCTCTAATGAAAACCAAGACCTAAAAATTCCAGTTGTAAAGGTGTTTACACCGTAATATTCAGCTGCTCCATAATCATTTAAAACTTCCATTAAAACCAAAACTAATCCTGCAACTATTGCTGGTCTAGCCAACGGAAAAACCAATTTAAAAAAAGATTTAGTTTCACTCACTCCTAAAAGTCTTGAAGCTTCTAATAAATTTAAAGCTTGAGTAAGAAAAAAAGCGCGCGCACTAACATAAACATAAGGGAATAAAGATATTCCAAGAACAAATGAAAGTCCAACTACATTCATCATATCCAATTTTAAATTTTCTATGCCAAGTGGACTTAGTAGCCAAGAAAAGATACCTCCATAATCAAAAAAACCAGCATAAGCATAAGCCATAATATAACCAGGAATAGCAAGTGGTATAATTAGTAGCCATTCTAAATAAGTTCGTAAAGGAAATTCGAACCGGGTAACTATCCAAGCTGAAAAAACACCGGAAAATAAAGTAATAAGTGTACATAAAAAACTTAAATATAACGAGTTTTTTAAGTAATCAATAAGCAGATAATTGGTAATGTGTTCCCAACTTTCGCCAGGTCCATCAAAAAGTTTAAAGAATATTGTAATTACAGGTACGGCTATAAATAACAGAATAAGGACGGTGAAAACCGTCCATTTATTTAAATCACGAATACCGCGTTGTAATCTGTTTTTTAAGGAAAAGCTTTCCTTATTACTTCCAACCTGCTTCATCAAATAAGATTACTGCTTTTTTATTAAGTTCTCCTAGTTTATTTAAATGCAAGGCATCTTCTTTAAAATCTCCCCAAGATTTTAAAACTTCTGATTTTTCAACATTAGAGTTTACAGGGTATTCATAATTCGATAGTGCAAAAACTTCTTGCGCTTCTTCACTCAGTAAAAAATTAACGAATTGGTTAGCCGCTTCTATATTGGGTGCATGTTTTGCCACTCCTATCCCACTTACGTTAATATGTGTACCTCTATCGTTCTGATTTGGAAAAAATACGGCTACTCGATCAGCAGCTTCCAATTCTGTTCGGTCATTAGAGTTGAGCATTTTACCAATATAATAAGTGTTAACAACGGCTATATCACCTTCACCAGCAGCAACCGCTTTTATTTGATCGCGGTCATTTCCTTTTGGTTTTCTAGCTTGATTTTCCACCATTCCTACAGCCCATTTTTTAGCAGTTTCTTCTCCATCATTTGCCACAATTGAAGCCATTAAAGATTGATTATAGATATTAGAAGAACTTCTAAAAAGCAGCTTACCTTCCCATTCTGGAAGGACTAAATTTTCATAAGTAGTTAAACTTGTTGGATCAACACGGTCTTTTGCGTAAACTAAAACGCGCGCGCGTTTGGTCAAAGCTACCCAATTATAATCTTTATCAATTAAGTTAGATGGAATAATGCTATCAATAATTTTTTTGTCGGAAACCGGCTGAAGTAAACCTTTTTCTTTTGCCATATGAAGCCGTCCTGCATCAACTGTAATTAAAACATCGGCAGGCGACTGTTCTCCTTCCAGCACCATTTTTTGAATTAACTCATCTGCTTTAGAGTTAATTACATTTACTTTTATACCACTTTGCTTTTCAAACATTTCAAAAAGCTGTTTATCTGAATCATAATGCCTATGCGTATAAACATTTAATTCCTGTACTTCTGAAGCAGAAGTTGATTTTGTTTCATTTTTACATCCTACAAAAAGAGTAAAAATCGTTAGTAATAAAGAAATTCTTTTCATCTACATATCTTTTTTAACTTGCTAAACCACATCTTACCAATAAATAAATTTAGTTGAACAGCTTGTATTTTGTGTAATTCTATTTTTTATGCGAATGCAAATATAAAACAATAAGCTTATTTAGACTGAATTTTAATAAATCATTTTTAACCCCCATTTGAAAATAGAGGTCTATTGATTCATTCAATGAAAATTTTTCTACCTAAAAATCCTAACATTAAACAGAAATCGGATTTGTCTTGTTTTAAAAATAAAAATCGACTTGATAATTATTCGACTCCTACGGAGTCGGTGTCTTGTGGTTACATTTTTTCTAT
>SL_7KL_010_BRINEDRAFT_10000905_pt1 | contig 14224 bp, 8 predicted proteins | sample SodLak_010_BRINE_FD_10663 | JGI IMG/M metagenome (IMG submission 10663)
GCAGATAGCAAACCCGGACTTCTGGTTTCGGCATCAGGAATTAGTATTTATGGAGATTCCGGGGATAAAGTACTTGATGAATCGAGCTCATACAGCGATGACTTTCTTGCCAAGGTTTGTCAAGACTGGGAAAAAGAAGCTCAAAAGGCATCAGATTATAATGTCAGGGTTGCCATTCCGCGCTTTGGAATTGTATTGGAAGAAGACGGGGGTATGGTGGAAATCATGAAAATACCCTTTAATCTTTTTGTAGGCGGACCTGTTGGCAGTGGAAAACAGTATGTACCCTGGGTGCATATGAGAGATTTATGCAGGGCGGTGATGTTTCCGATGGACCATTCTGAGATAAGCGGACCCTACAACGTCTGTTCTCCGGAGCCGGAAACGATGGGTACACTCGCAAAAGCATTTGGCAGAGTGATGAATCGCCCCTCATTTTTTAAAGTTCCTGAACCGATAATCAAAGGAATTCTGGGAGAGGCATCCGTTCCTATTGTGAGCAGTGTCCGCGCTCAGCCTAAAGTGCTCCAGATAAATGACTTTCAGTTTGAGTTTGAAGATCTTGAGGAAGCACTTGCCGATATTCTCTGATCGATGATTCAGCAGATTAAATTTTTCTCAATCAGGGGCTGCCGCGGCGTGTATTATAAATTGTCCAGCTCTGCAGTCCGTCTCTCGTCTGGCCGATGATTTCATGTTGCCCGTTTCTAAGAAAATCCTTGATAATTACGTGCTTTAAACCGGCTGTGGGGAGATCATAAAGCCTGTCACCACTAAGTAAATCCCAGGCATAAATTCGTCCGAAGTCTGCCAATGCAATCAAATCGTCTCTCTGAGTATTTCCGAGATCCATGATGATCGGTGTAAAATCATCAGATGCCGGCTGACCCAGTGATTCTGTAAATCGAAGCTCTCCTTCTGAATTATGCAAAAAGATCGATCCGTTACTTGATTGAGTTAAAATCAGATTTTCTCTGAAAAACCCTTCTTCATTTCTTTGCAGAATATCATAAACAGCAGGTGTTGAGTTCAGGCTGCTATTTGATACGGATATTGATTGTACAATTAATGAGTCGGCAGAGTTGATATTTGAATGGCTATCACTGAAAAGCCGTTCTGTTCCAACTGAGTATAGATTTCCGTCACGACCTGCTCCTAAAACATGACCATTATAGGCTATAGGTGATCCATATATTTGAGAGTCCATAAAAACAGGAAATCCATCTCTCGATCGACCGTTAATATTCCAGCTATGCAGGGCGTTTTCAGAAAATACAAATAATGAACGCTGGTCTTCAATTTCTGCTATTAACGGTCTTGAATTTACGGTGGCATTAGTGGTTTGCGGCCATCCGTTAATTGATTCACCCCGCGAATTTAAAATATGGGTGTTTCGATCTGCCGTGCTCAATATCATCTCAGCGATACCATTGCGCGTTATATCCATAACTGTTAGCGGCGTGGTTATGGATTCATCAAGAATTACCGGAAAATTTGGCAGAAGCTCACCGCTGTTATTCCAGGCATAAATTTTGTCGCCGGCAGCCTGCATTATTACATTCTGATTATTTCCATACCAGTCGTACGCAACCGGAGAGCCNATGGGTTCATCATCATTGGTGGGCATTTGTAAAACAACTGTACCGTCGGTTGCCAGCGCATATACATATCCATTTTGTGTTGAGAAGATAATTTCATCGCGTGCACTGCCGGTAATATCTGCTAAAATAGGTTTGCCGCTTAGATCAACATCGTTGAGCGGAAAAACCCATTGCTCTCTGTAGGGCTGTTCTACCGCATCCCTTTGAAAAGATGTTAATGCCACATCAAGGGCAGTTTGCTGTTCATTCGCAGTAGTGGTAATCACAAACTGATCAAGATTGGAAAGCAGTGCATTCATATAATTTTGCGGATAGAGCCAGGGCTGAATAAAACTGCCAAAGCGCGGAGCATCGAGATAATGTATAGAGCTTAAATTTTGTGGCAGAGAATTACGGATGTTTGTGTAGTCATCATCATAATACATTACACGTCTTCGATCGGCATCACCACCTATACTTTCAGCAAGGCCTTTTCTGAGTGCAAGTGCCACAATCTGGTCATAAACGGTTACATAAAAATCGGTCATCGGGTTAAGATCTGAGCCGAGTATTTTTCCAAGAATTTGGCTTTGCACAGAATAGGTGTTGTCATCTTTGATAACAAGATCCTCCGAAGCGAGGGTATCAAGCTGAGTTTTGAGAGCCGAAGGATTTGAAACAGATCGCAGGAAAACGAACTCACTGCTACTTGCAGCACCGGACTCAGCAAAGGAGGCAAATGCAAACTCATCTGATATTGTTTCGCTTATGGAGTGGGCAATATTGCGGTTTTCCTGAATATGCCGATCCAGGTTAAAAGTATAGTCGTTTGTATTATCAGAAATATCGGGAACCACAGGCAGCCTCGATATGCTGAATGAAGCGGCGTTTGCAGGCACAAATCTGTCAAGTACAAATGGCTGAGCAGATGAGCTGATGCTTTGAATTAATTTTGAAGGGCTGCCGGTCAATTCCATCTCTCCCCGAAGTTGCCAGTCGTATTCATCTGCATTAGTATTGTTGTGGCGAAATACAACCGGGCTGCTTCCATCAAAAATATCTAAAAGTGACGGCCGGTATGATACCTGTGCAAGTTGATGCACCCATTTTTGAAGGTTATTTGTATTAACTACAAACGAACCGGGAATTAATTCTTCTGGATTGAGACGAATAGAGCCGTATGAACCGGAGACAGTGCGGAGGGCATTTTCTATGGCAAGGCTCGACTCAGAGAAAAGAGTATAATCTCCAATTTCTGTGATAAAAATAACACGATCTGAGAAAAAGAGCTTTTCAACAGTGAATGATCTGAAAGTATAGCGATTCTGTTCAAATTCACGCTGATAGTTGGCTGTCAGATAATCAAGAAGGCCATCGCGGGACCGGACCACCCATAAAGGCTGCCAGTCGTTGGATGTATCAGCGTATAAAAGTATGGCTTCAAGATTGAGGGATGAAGCAGATTCTTCAGACTCGGAAATATTGCTGATCAGCTGTATGGCAGAGGGGCTGATATCATCAAATAAAGGAATATAAGGGGCATTTAAAGCATCTGTAATTGTGGTTCCTTCATCCGGAACAACAATAAAAGGTGTTGAGTCAGGCACAAATTCAGACCAGTGATTTGCCCCGGGTTTTCCGCACCCGTACACTACCAGACTTACAATAAATACAATGAATAAATTTTTAATCGAAATTCTTTTGGATAGCACCGATACTGAGATAATATGTTTGTTAGGGATTGGTTATTACCATAGCTTAATGGCTCTTCAGGAGATTTGTTCCTGTATCCGACAGCTCATTAATGTAAAAAACTTTTAGTGTAAATGAGTTTTCTAAATCCTCTTTTTTTATTTGCCTTATTAACGGTGGGAATACCCCTGTTAATATATCTGCTAAACGTCCGTAAACCGAAAAAGATACGATTTTCTACACTTGCATTTTTTGATTCCCTGAAATCAACTGCGTTAAAACGCATTCGAATTAAAAGATGGTTGCTTCTTGCCATTCGGTGCCTGGCAATTGCAGCACTTGTTATTGCAGCATCAAGGCCTTTTATGCCACCGGGTTTCGGCTGGACCGGAGAAAATGAGCCAAAAGTTATAGGAATTCTTGTTGATAACAGCCCCACAATGGATCGTGTGGACAGCGAGGGGCCCTATATTGAACAGGCCAGAACCATTGCCGGAGATCTGATAGAGATGGCTGAATCAGATGACAGAATTGTGCTTGATGTTACCAATGGGTCTTCTTTGAATACCCCCGTATTGCCAAAACGTGGTGCCTTAACCCGCACGGGTGATATTGAAACTATCAATGCCGGTAATTTTTTAAAAAATAGGCTCTATTCAATGAGAGACAGGCTTGAAGATGCTCGTGAACCTAATAAAATAATCTACCTTATTACAGACGGACAACGAACCCAGTTTAGTGAGCTGTTAGAATCCGAACCTGATTTGATATCAGAGCTGAACATTCAGGTGCTGCAGCTTGGTAATTCAGAAACTATGAATATGGGGTTTGAAAATGTTGAACTGATGTCGGGGAATGCGGGGCAGGATGGGAATATCAGGCTGCGTGCTGATGTCAGAAACTATTCAGATCAAACCGCGCGGAACCAGTTCATTAATTTGTATATCGATGATGAGTTGATCACGCAAAAACCTTATCAATTGGATGGAAGGCAGAGCGACGAGTTCTTTTTTGATATTCCTGTTTCTGAAGAAAGGTTTATACCGGTAGAATTGCTGCTCGAAGGCGATGAACTATCTTTTGATAATCGATTTTTTGCGGCCATACAGCTGCCGGAAGAGCGAAGGATACTGGTACTGGAAGAACAGGACAGCGGTGGGAATTTTAATTCATACCTAAATCCGATGCTTGAAGTGGCAGGCGAAGAAAATGAAAGACTTCATATCGAGTTTGAGCGCGCTCAGGATTTCCAGGTATCTGATCTTTACAGGTATAATGCCATTGTATTAGATGGCATAAGCGATATTCCGGACTATCTTTCGCAGGCACTTCTGGATCACGTACAGGATGGAGCAGGCCTGCTTTTAATGCCGGCTGCCGATGGAAATTTGCAAAGTTACAACAGGTTACTTTCCTTTAGCGGGGCCGGAAATTATGTTGATGTGCATGGAAGTTACGGCTCGTTTCAAACCATAGACAGAATGCAGGAACCGGTGCGGGGCCACCCCATACTGGATACCATTTTTGATGTTTCTGAAGATGAGGAGATCCGGCTGAATGTTCCGGAGATTTTTTATTACTACGGCATAGAAAGTTCCGGTACGGAATCCGGTTTTACCATACTTAGTACGCGCACGGGCCGTCCTTTACTAAATGAGGCTCGAGCAGGGAGCGGAAGAATTGTATACTCAGCAATCGGCAGTGATCCGGGGTGGTCTAATTTCCCCGTAAAACCATTTTTTGCTCCCCTGTTTTTCAGAACCATTGATCACCTGGTTCGGGGAGAATCTGCAGAATTAAATGTTCATTATCTGGGTGAACCATTCAGTACGTTCACCAGCCAGAATCTGGAGTCTGTAGTTATTCAAAAAGATGGAGAATCGATTATTCCGGAGGTTCGTCAAACTTTTGATGGAAGTGAAATATCATACAGTGGAACAGAATGGACTCCCGGGTGGATGTACCTTGAGACGAGTGAGCAAAACATCTTATATTCTGTAAACCAGCATGCAATGGAATCAGAGTTGAATTCGTTAGATGAATCAGATATGATACAGGTTCTGAACAATCATTTTGCTAATGTTCAGCACAGCAAAATTGCGTCAGATAAAGCTGAAATGCTTGCAGAGTTAGAAGCGGCATCATTTGGAAAAGAAATTTGGCATTGGTTTATCATAATCTCAATCATTTTATTACTATTGGAATCTACTGTGTCACGTTTATATAAAGCAGAATCAATTTAAATGAACATTACGTCAGATATTCACAGCTTATTCGTATTGTTGTTAGCCTTATTTACGTTGGGGGCTACAATTTTAGCCAGTTATACATTTGCAAATGTAATACGGCTCAGAAATGTCCGAACGAGCTGGAAGTCCGGCAGGCTCTACGGTTACCCTCTTTTTTCAACGTTGTTTTTATGTTCATCAGCGGTTATTGCGGCTATGGTATTTTACATGCAGCTTGAACATTATTTCGCAATAATGGGTTGCTATACGTGGATGGGTGTCACTTGGTTTTTATCGAGTTACTTTACATCCAAGTCTTATATAACCGATCACGGAATTGTAAAGAATATTAATGATCCGTCTCAGACAATTGCCTGGCATCAAATCACCGATTATGTAGAAAAACCGGCGTCTCGGGGATCAGAGTTTGTTTTCATATATCAGAGTTTTCCTGTTGATGAAATTCTGGACAGCCGGCTAATTCGTCTTGAGTTATTTGTACCCGACAGAAAAATTGAAAAATTCAATAAAATAGTATCACTCAAAATCGGTAAAACCATGACACCTGTGGCCGACAGTACGTTCAATTTCAAAACGTTTGAGTAATAATCAGTTAACTTTTATCAGAATAATTTGTTAGAAGACATTCGAAAACCCTCGCTTGAAAAAGAACGTGCCTTATTAGTGGGCCTTTTTGGCCCGGATATACCAAGGTGGCTGGCAGAAGAATATCTTGCAGAACTTGAACTTTTAGCAGATACTGCCGGTGCAGAAACGGCTGAAAAAATCCTCCAAAATCGTCCTCATCCCGATCCGGGAACGTACGTTGGAACCGGGAAATTAAACCATCTTAAACAGCTTGTATCAGAAAAAAATGCCGACGTACTGATTTTTGATGATGAACTCAGTGCTACACAAATCAGAAATATTGAAAAAACTACCAAGGTTAAAGTATTAGACAGAAGCGGGCTGATACTTGATATTTTTGCCTCACGCGCCAAAACCGCTGCAGCAAAAACCCAGGTGGAACTGGCTCAGCTTCAGTATTTGCTTCCAAGATTGACAAGGTTCTGGACTCACTTGTCGCGCCAGAAAGGTGGTATTGGAACAAAAGGGCCCGGTGAAACACAAATTGAAACAGATCGCCGGTTAATAGGCAAAAGAATTTCAACGCTAAAAGACAAACTCGAAAAACTCGATAAACAGCGAACAACTCAACGAAAGGGAAGAGAAGAGAATGTAAGAGTATCGCTGGTTGGCTATACCAATGCCGGAAAATCCACACTGATGAATACTTTGACTGAGACGAATGTGCTGGCAGAAGACAGGCTGTTCGCTACCCTGGATTCAACGGTGCGACGTCTTCATTTAGAAAATCATGAAGTTTTGTTATCTGATACAGTAGGTTTTATCCGGAAGCTTCCTCATAATCTTATTGAAAGTTTTAAATCTACTTTGGATGAAGTTCGGGAAGCGGATGTTCTTCTGCATGTTGTGGATGCATCCAGCAGGCTGATTGAAGATTATATTGACGTGGTAAAAAGTACACTGAAAGAACTTGATATAAAGGGTAAAAAATCAGTATTGGTATTCAATAAAATTGACGCTATTGAACCGTCAAAATTAATAAATCTCCAAAAAGAATTTCCCGGGGCATTATTTGTTTCCGCATCGCGCGGAATCGGACTTGGAAAACTGCGGGATAAACTCGAATATTTAATTGAAGAAGATTACGTATCATTCACATACAACGTGCCAATGTCTCATTACAAAGCCGTTGCATATTTGCATGAAGTAGCCGTTGTAGATAATGAACATTTTGAAGGAAATCACGTTACTATAAAAGGAAGCAGTTCTAAAGCAGAACGAGACCGCTTTGAGTCTATGCTTTCTGACATTGAACCTGTAAGTTAATCACTGTGTTAGCTAAAAAACTATTAAATACCGATTTTACGCCTCTGTATCCGTCCAGCACAATTTCTGCTGCCCTGGCAAAAATGGATGCCTGGGGTTCGTCGAGTATTCCGGTTATTGAACCGGCCACTAAAAAAATTATTGGTCATGTTTTATTTCAGGATATTGCGAATATATCTGATGAATCGACATTGATATCGGATGTTGAAATCAGCAATCCTGCCTATACTTTCGAAAATCAGCATGTGTTTGAAATTGCCCGGAAAATGCTGCAGCATGAAGTGCGTTTGCTTCCGGTGGTTGACCACACTGAAACCTATCTTGGAGTGATTGAAAAAAAAGCAGTTCTCGAAGCTTTTTCCACTATGCTCAACATCACAACAACGGGATCGGTAATAACTATTGAATTATCGAAGCAGGAATTTGCACTGGCCGAACTGGTTCACCTGATAGAAGTAGAAGGCGCCCGAATACTTGGTTTGACCGTTGAACAACCCGAAACTGATGAATCCATCTTTCACGTATCTATTAAATTGAGCCACGAAGATACATCAGCAGTTACATCATCGCTGCGCAGACATGGCTACACAGCTTCAACAGAAAACCGTAATGACATCACGCAAATGGATCTTTCATCCAGGGCTGATGAACTTATCAGATATCTTGATGTGTAATTCGTGCCGGTTATCAAACCTGATTGGGAACAAAATTCAATGAGTTGGTATATTGAAGTACCGGATACCCCAGCTATTGTATCAATTTTTAGATTTTCATGAGTAAAACATTTTTGAATTTTAGAACTTTATTGGTTCTGTTTTTTTTGCCGGGAATAGTTATTGGCCAGCATCAGCAGGAATCATACCAGGAATCATTTCAAACCGGGCTGAACTTGTTTGAAAGAGGATTGTACGCCGAGTCGGTATCATATTTTGAAGAAGCGGCACAATCTGAAAGCACATCTCTGATACAAGAAACCGCCGGGTATTATAAGGTAAGGGCCATGTCGAGGCTGGACTCCTCGGCTACAGATTTATATACTGATCGGTTTTTGAGGAATTTTCCGGGCAGTAATCGATCAGCAATACTGTTGAGGGAATTAGCGGAAGATCACAAGGAGCGGGGCGATCTTGAAACTGCAATCAGCAGAATGGATGAGGCGCTGAAGTATCCCCAGTCGAACAGAAACAGAGCAGAACTTTTATACATACTTGGTGAAACATCTGCCGAGCATGGAGATTTTGAGCTTGCCAGAGCGTATTTTTTACAGCTTTCTGATGAGCAGCCCCGCAGCGAGCGCTCTCCCAATGCTCTGTATGCCCGCGGCCGGCTTTATCTCGAAGAAGAAAAATACAACGAATCTGCGGAAGCGTTTGAACTGCTTAGGGAACGACATCCTACTCATGAAATGACACGAAGAATCGGAACTGCTCTTGGTGAGTCTTATTTTCAGCAGCGCCGTTACGAAGAAGCCATCGAAGCCTTTAATGATGCCCTGATACATCTCGATTCGGAAAACAGGTCTAAAGCGGTATATCTAATGGCTGAAAGCTATAACGCATTAAATCAATATGAGGCGGCTACTCGCTACTATCGGCAATATATTAACCGTTCTGAGATGGCAGTGAGGCAAGAATTGCCCATTATGGATTGGGATGGGTATATCACAAACAAGATATTTTTCACTGGGCAGCCCGTGCTTTTGGTGAAGCTGCAATTGGTGATGATGAAATTGCCAGAAAAGCACTCTACTATAAAGCTGCAAACCAGAAGCTGGCCGGCCGGTACGATCAGGCTATTCAGACATTCAGAGAATTTGGTGAAAGATTTCAGGAAGGAGTTTTTGTAGAAGAAGCTTATTACGAATGGTCGGTAACCGCTTTTGAAATTGGATTTTACAGTGAGTCGATAGAAGTTNTGCTGCCGCTGGCNCGCCGATATGAAGAGCTCAATAATCCGGGACAAATACTCACTTTTCTCGGGGAAGCCTATTATGCAAATAATGAATATACCAGAGCTATTGAAACATTTGAGCTCGCAGAGCAACTCGATGATGTAGATCCGGCATTAATCCGTCAGGCGCGTTTTCAGAGAGCCTGGGTCCTGTACAGCAACCAGGCATACGAGCAGGCACAGCCCGATTTTATGCGAGTGTATAATGAAGCACCAAATTCTGACCTCGGAAAAGAAGCACTTTTCTGGAGCGCTGATTCGAATTACAATATTCGAAACTTTGATGCTGCATCTGAACAGTACAGAAGATTTATCAATAATTATCCCGATCATAAGTTGATTGGTGCAGCTAAATACAGCCTGGGCTGGTCCTATTTTATGATGCAGGATTTCGAAAATGCAACCGGACCGCTCATAGATTTTCTGAATAATTACGAACCGCCATCTATTGCACTCTATCCTTACGATACAGACACTCAACTCCGAATTGGAGATGCGTACTACGCGCAGGGAAAATATCGTGAGGCTTTAGACTATTATAACAGAGCCATTGGTGCAGAACCCGGTGGTGATTATGCAATGTTCCAGGTGGCAAATAGCCACTACCGGATGAACAGGAATTTTGAGGCTGTTACCGAATTCAGACGTATGCTCAGGATTTATCCTTACAGCCGTTTACGAGAACAGGCACAGTATAATGTAGCTTATATTTACCTGAATACCGGGAATTATGATCAGGCTGTTGAAGAGTTCCGATCAGTAATTAATCGGTATCCAAATACGGAATGGGCTGCACGCTCTCAGTATAATATTGGCGACTCTTTTTACAATGCCGGCAACTATGAAAGGGCAATAGAAGAATACAGAAGAGTGCTCGATGAATATCCGCGAAGTGATTATATCATTGAAGCCATAGACGGAATTCAGTTTGCTCAGCTTTCGGCAGGAGATGATGATACAAGTACAAATGTACTCGAAGATTTTATTGCCGATAACCCAACTTCTTCCACAGCTGACCGACTTCGGTTTCGACAGGCAGAAAATGTACTGCAGTCAGGTGATTACGAGGCAGCCGTAAGAGAATTCAGGCAATATCTCCGGATTACCAACAACAGGTCTTTGATGCCAGATGCCTACTTTAATATGGCTGACGCCTACATGAGAACTGATAATCTGGAAGAGGCTGCCGAAACATACGAAACCCTGGTAAATGAATTCCCCGATTCGGAAAGAGCAGCACCGCGCTCGCCGAGCTTGGACGGATTTATTTTGAACTTGGTAATTATGGTGAGTCTAAGTCCCGGTATGAACAGCTTGCTGAAAAAGATTCGCGTTACGAGCAGGAAGCACAGCTTGGAATTGGAAATGCCAATCTTGAACAGGGTAATATTAACGAAGCAAGACAAAATTTTGAAACGGTTCTCTCCGTGAATGAAGGAAATGATGCGGCAAGAGTTGGCCTTGGTAAAGTTTTATTAAGGGATGGAAGAGTAGAAGAAGCAAGAAGATTTTTTAATCTTGTTGCCGATAATAATTCAACACAGGTGGGTGCGGAAGCACAGTTTTTAATTGGAAAATCATTTGCTGACGAAGGTAACAGAGAGGTTGCTATTGAAGAATTTTCAAGAGTAAGAACATTATTTCAGGCGTATGACAGCTGGGTGGCTGAAGCACAATACAGAATTGCTGAAATCTATATCAGAGAAGGCCGGCGCGGCGATGCAATTTCCTTATTAAACTCAATTATTGAAAATTATCCGGGTACTGATGGTGCTCAAAAAGCGTCAAGATTATTAAGAAACAATTAAAATGACCGAATCAATAAAGCCGGTATCATCACTGCGGGGAAGCCTTCAACTACCACCTGACAAATCAATATCTCACCGATCGGCACTTTTTGCAGCCATATCAAAAGAAAAAAGTGTAATTCAAAACTACTCAGAAGCAGCCGATCCCCAGAGTACCCTCGACTGTTTGAAACGGCTGGGCGTTAAAATCGAAAAAAACGGTAATCAGGTTACTGTAAATGGTGTTGGGCGAACGGGATTTTCGATCCCAAAACTCCCGCTTGATTGCGGAAACTCAGGAACTACGATGAGATTACTGTCCGGTATTGTTGCCGGTGCAGGCATAAGGTGTACACTTATTGGTGATGAATCCCTTTCCGCAAGAACTATGAAACGGATTATTGAACCTCTCAAACAAATGGGGTGCAATATTAAAGGTAAAAACGGGGAATATGCTCCCTTAGAAGTTTCTCCCCANAACGGCATTAAAGGGATGCGTTACCCATTACCGATTGCCAGTGCACAGCTCAAATCTGCTGTGCTGCTTGCCGGATTGTTTGGAGAAGAGCCAACGGAAGTAGTAGAAAGTGTTTTGAGCCGTGATCATACAGAACGCCTGCTCGATTTGAAGAGCGAACCTTATGGTTCCGGGAAAATTATTAGAAGCAGTTTGAGTGATGTGATCCCTTCCCAGAGTTATCGAGTTCCCGGAGATTTTTCAGCCGCCTCTTTCTGGCTTGTTGCCGGATCCATTCAGCCGGATTCAGAGATCAAACTACCCGGTGTTGGTTTGAACCCGAGCCGGATTGCAGCACTTAAAGTTCTGGACCAAATGGGAGCAAAGATTAAACGCTCTGACAATAGAATGGAAGGTAAAGAGCCTGTTTCAGATCTCATTGTATCATCATCAGAATTGCAGGCAATAGAGCTTGACCCCGCACTCGTGCCGAATTGTATAGATGAGATACCCATTTTAATGATTGCAATGTGCTTTGCAGACGGCACATCTGTGATATCAGGTGCCGAAGAGTTGCGCCATAAAGAGACCGACCGGCTGATGGCGATGAAAGAGATACTGGAATTATCAGGAGCGGAAATAGAAGAAAAAAGAGATGGGATGATTATTCACGGAAATCCGCATTCAAGCCGGAACCCGCCAGTTACAATCCATATCACGATCATCGAATGGCTATGGCAGCCGCTGTACTGGCAACAAAAGCAGCCGGTGCTTCCCAAATTTCGGACTCTGAATGTACTGCCATTTCTTATCCGGATTTCTGGACACATCTACACAAACTGGGCTCTTAAAAGAGCCAAATTGGCAAGAGCCTGCATTTCAAAATTTATCTATGTCAATACGTCAGTGAAGCAGCTTCCCTTTAGAATTGGCATTGAGGTTGCAATAATCTAAACAAAACAGATATAGATATGAGCAACTTTACAATTGATATAGAAAAACAACTTTCAAAGCTGGGAAAAGATATCCAGCATTTTGTAGAAAACGTTACGCACGTATCGCAAAATGAAGGCGACTTCCATCCCACGTGCGATGTAGCTGAGAGTAACAGTCAGTATCGTATTATGATGGATTTACCCGGAATGAATAAAGATCAGGTAAAAATATCATTTAAGTCCGGTGTAATATCAATCAGCGGGCATCGGGAGTTATACCTTGATGATGATGAAAGCCTGAAAAAAAGTGAACGCAAACAAGGATCTTTTGTGCGTTCATTTGCACTACCCGAAAATGCAGATGAAAAATCAATTTCAGCATCCTTCAGCGATGGAGTGCTTCAGGTAAAGGTTAAGAAAAAAGGAAATGAAGAAGAAAGTGAGTCTCAGTCTATTCCAATTGATTAATGAATTTTAAAAACAAAACATAAAGCAAAAGGTTATTTACTATGGGTAAAATTATAGGTATCGACTTAGGTACAACAAATTCTTGCGTAGCAGTAATGGAAGGCAACGAACCGGTTGTTATCCAGAATTCAGAAGGCGGACGAACTACGCCCTCTGTTGTTGCATTTACGAAAGATGGCGAGCGGCTTGTAGGAGCCCCGGCAAAACGCCAGGCAATTACAAACCCGGATAAAACCGTATCCTCTATTAAGAGATTTATGGGTCGCCGGTTTGATGAGGTTAAAGAAGAAACAAGCCAGGTTTCATATAATGTAAACAAGGCTGATGACGGCACAGCAAGAGTAAAAATTGACGACAGAATGTATGCGCCGCAGGAAATTTCGGCAATGATTCTGCAAAAAATGAAGCAGACTGCCGAAGAATACCTCGGTGAAAAAGTTACAGAAGCTGTTGTAACAGTACCTGCATATTTTAATGATGCGCAGAGAAAAGCGACACAGGAAGCCGGTAAAATTGCAGGTCTTGATGTAAAACGGATTATTAACGAGCCAACAGCAGCATCATTAGCTTATGGGCTCGATAAAAAAGACACCGATCAGACTATAATTGTATATGACTTGGGTGGAGGTACTTTTGATGTATCTGTGCTCGAACTCGGTGACGGAGTTTTTGAAGTAAAATCATCAAGCGGTGATACTCACCTCGGTGGTGATGATTTTGACCAGCGCCTGATAGACTACCTGGCTGCTGAATTCAAAAAAGATGAAGGCATTGACCTGAAGAAGGATCCGATGGCACTTCAAAGATTGAAAGATGCAGCAGAAAAAGCGAAGGTTGAGCTTTCAAGCTCTCAAAAAACAAATGTAAACCTCCCGTTTGTTACTGCCACTGATGCAGGCCCAAAACACCTTAACATTGATATTACGCGCTCTAAATTTGAGCAGCTGGTTGATGATCTTGTCCAGAGAACTGTAAAGCCATGTGAAAAAGCTATTAAGGAAGCGGGTATTTCCAAAAATGAAATCGATCAGGTAATCCTGGTTGGTGGTTCTACACGAATTCCAAAAATTCAGGAAACTGTAGAGAAGTTCTTTGGAAAAGAGCCAAGCAAAGGTGTAAACCCGGATGAAGTTGTAGCAGTTGGTGCAGCAATTCAGGGTGGAGTTATGTCTGGTGATGTTGACGACGTTGTTCTCCTTGATGTTACACCACT
>SL_7KL_010_BRINEDRAFT_10000906_pt1 | contig 14197 bp, 1 predicted proteins | sample SodLak_010_BRINE_FD_10663 | JGI IMG/M metagenome (IMG submission 10663)
AAACGGTAAAAGTCCGGCCGAGCTTTTGACAGGAAAAATCTTTGACCTGGATTTCTTGAGAGTGTGGGGATGCAAAGCTCTTGTCTACATCCCAGAAGACAAACGATCAGGAAAGCTCGCACCACGAGCTATTGAAGGAATCTTTATTGGGTATGAGAATAGCGCAACCTACAGATTCTTGGTGAATGGAAAGTTGATGTTGTCCAGTACTGCACAATTCTTCGAGGAAGAGAAGGGAAAGATATCTTCAGAATCACAATTGGATTTGGTAATTCCTGATCTACTAGTGGAGCCAGGTGTCAAAGAAAATGCCGGTGAACACGAGGACTCTATAGGAGGCATGGAGCTCTCCACTCCTAACACAGAGAGAGAAGAGATCAATTTCAACTCTGAAAAAGTGACAAATCGAAACACACTGGAGGAAACTAGTGAGTGTGAAATGATTCAGGGTGAGGAGAACGCTTGCCCAGAACGACTCTCAAGTGTGTGTGAAGACAAAGATGGAAACATGGACCATCAACTGGAGGAAACTGGAAGGAATCAAATGGTCACGCACGATGACATAGCTAACAAGGAGTCAGCGGGAGCTGATGCTAATCAATCGTACAACTTACGGGAACGAAAAGCAGTAGACTACAAGAAGATTGCTATGGGTTTAAAAGTGAGAAAAGTTACTGAAGAACTACCAGATGAATTCTCAGGATACATGGAAGCAATGGAACGGCCCGATGCGAAACTTTGGAAAATTGCAATTGAGGAGGAGTTGCGTTCACTGTGCGAGAATGAAACATGGGAGACATCACAGTTACCGATTGGCCGTAAAGCACTACAAAGTAAGTGGGTGTTTAAGGTGAAACGTGACGGCAATGGTAATGTGGATAGGTATAAAGCACGCCTAGTCATCAAAGGTTTCCAACAAAGAAAAGGACTCGATTTTTCAGAAGTATTCTCGCCCGTTGTGAGCAAGCCGGCAATCAGGGTGATTCTTACCGTGGCAGCTATCAAGGACCTTGAGATAGAACAACTTGATGTGAAGACTGCTTTCTTGAACGCGACAATCAATGAAGAGATATACATGGCAGTACCGGAAGGAGTTGTTGAACCGCCAGGAAAGGTGTTGAGGCTCAAGAAGAGTCTCTATGGGCTGAAGCAAGCCCCAAGAATGTGGAACAAGTTATTGACTGGAGTTCTAACCAAAGAAATAGGATGCGAATGCACAGCAGTTGATGAGTCAGTACTCACATGCAAAAGAGGTAACTCAGTTTGTTACATTTGTGTTTATGTTGATGACATTATTCTTGCCACGAGTGACCATGAACTTTTGAAGGTGCTAATCAAAGAGCTATGTGGAAAATTCAAAGCAAGACATCTAGGGCCTGCAAGTTTATTTTGTGGAATGGTAATCACGAGGAACAGAGAGAAAAGAATTCTCTACTTATCAGAGAGTCAGAAAGTTGACAATTTGCTTCAGACTTATGGGATGGAACAAGCGAAGGAAGCAAGAGTACCTTTGGGGGTGCCACTTTCAGAATTGAAAGGTGTGGATGATGAGGCAATTGTGACACAATATCAACAACTTGTTGGGCAGTTGCTTTACATCTCTACGACAGTGAGACCAGACATTGCTCACGCGGCGGCAACACTATCAAGGTACATGAGTAAGCCAAGTTTGACTCATTGGAATGCTGCAAAATCAGTGCTACGATATTTGAAGAAGACAAGAGATTATGCCTTGTGTCTTGGGCAACTGAATGATGAAAGTGATGAAGAGTTTGAGATCATTGGATTTTGCGATGCAGACTATGCTACAGATGTTGACACTAGGAGATCGAGGACAGGTTATCTATTCCTTTTGAACGGGAGTCTCATCACTTGGTATAGCAAGCTACAGAAGACAGTTGCATGCAGTACGGCTGAAGCAGAATACATGGCAGCGAGTGCATGTGTCAAAGAGGCATTATGGTTGAGAAATTTTCTAGGAAGCCTTCTTTACAAACAATGGAATGGCATTCAGATTTTCAGTGACAACCAAGCCTGCTTGAAGATGCTTCAGGACTTAAACTCAGTAACGAGGACAAAGCACATTGATGTGCATCATCACTTTGTTCGCGAGCGATGCATGAGAGGGGAAGTAAAGTTTGACTACTGCAAGTCAGAAGACATGCTCGCTGATTATCTTACGAAGATCTTGGCGCCAGGAAGATTTGAAAATCTAATCAGTGCTTTACATGTAGACAAAATTGAAGGATGAACATCATGGTTGAGCGGGAGTGTCAGCTTTGTGTGGTATTAGGCAACCATACTGTTCATGATATGAGAGAATATTCTCGTGTGTGACCAGGGTTGTACCAGCAGATCGAGCCAGCCTGTCCGTGGCGCAACGACGACGACCAGTGTCACGCACTTGCCAGCCCAGCCCACTCCAAAGCAGGGGCGACGCGAGGTAGAATAGGGACTCACACGGTGTAATAGATGTAGAGTGATATTGACGGACGCGTGTTGTGGCTCTTGAGCTCTCCCCTCCAACGAGAGACGTGCAACCGCGAGCATCGAACACCAGAGCGACTGACGAGAAACGTTCGTAGTCGTGGACGAAGGAGTAGAACGATCAGTGCGACGACTGACGTTCTTGATCGTACGTGTTTGTGTAGTCAGCTCTCACCAACGAAAAGTGGTTCGTAGAGCTGTTCGACCAATAGGTTAAGAGCCTTGACTGCGAAAAAGAAGGATGGAACCGCTGGGAGACAACTCAGGAATGGTACAGGAAGGATCAATGAACAATGGATCTGCATACTCTGCTGGAAATGCCATGGTTTGGAGATTGGACTTGTCATCTGTACCAGAGTTGTCTGGAACCAATTGGTCTCTGTGGAAGACCAGGATGGAAGCTGCGTTGGAACTAGCGGGACTTTTGGATGCACTTACCATCGGTGCACACGATGATGCTAGTAGGAGCAGGTCACGGGCAGCCAGAAGTGCTCTATTTCAGAAGTTGGGAAGTGATGATCTATCACTAGTGAGACATCTTCAGGATGGGAAGAGCGTGTGGGACAGATTGCTTCAAGCATATGCGGACAAAACTGAAGCAAATGCCATAGCCGTGCACTCTAGGTATAGGGCATTGAGGATGGCCAATGGAGAATCTGTCAAGACATATATAAGTAGAGCTGTGTCTTTGTCAAGTGAACTGAGAGAACTCAGCAGAGAAGTTACTGAAGAGGATCTAGCGATCACGATCCTGAATGGCCTGACACAAGAGTACAGGCCAGTACTTCTTGCTCTACAAACGTCCAACCTGCCGTTGACGGTTGACAGGGTGAGATCAACACTTGTTTGCTTTGTACAGCACAGAGAGCAAGAGCCAAAAGCACTGAAGGTCACTTCTTTTGGCGAGAAGAGGAAAACTGCCAAGAAAAAGTTCGAGAAAAGCAAGGTGAGGTGTTGGCTGTGCAATGAAACTGGCCATGTGAAGGCTGATTGCCCAAAGAAAGGGAGAGGAAATTCTCATTATCGAATGGAGAACAATTATCAGAATGCTCCCACAGCATTTATGGTGAGGAATGCACAAATGCACTCTGCCTGTGCCGACTGGATCGTCGATAGTGGAGCCACAGATCACCTTACTGGAGATCTAGGATGGTTCGATGATGATTTGCAGTGGCATGAATCTGGAGAATTGCAGACAGCAAGCGGCAGTTTACGGATTAAAGGTTGTGGCGATGTACACATATCGAAAGGAAGCCTGCAGATTGTCTTGAAGAACGTGCTGTATGTACCTGGGCTTGGGTACAACTTATTTTCGGTACCAAGAGCAATGGCAGCAGGTGCACGTGTAGTCTTTGCAGACAATCAGTGTTTGATTGAGAAAGACAACATTAAACTGCAAGCTACTCCACAGAATGATGGGACTCTAGCATTACAGGCTAGTGCTGAAAAATGGCACGCAAGGTTGGGACATACAAGCGTGTATGTGCTAAAGGAGATGGGCCTTCCATGGAAAATGACGAAGGAGTGCGAAGTCTGTCCGAAAGCCAAATTGAACAGAGCAAGTCATAAGCCTGATTCAAGACAATGGCAACCACTGGACAGATTGTCAATGGATCTGATTGGACCCATCCAACCTGAGACCTTGGGAGGGCAGAGGTATGTACTTTCAGTAATCGATGCATGTACCAAAGCATGCAAAGTTTATCTTTTGCCAAGCAAGGATGCTGCAAGCGGTTATGCTAAAGAGGCTGTGAGCTGGTTTGAACAACAATCAGGTGCCAAGGTAAAGGCAATCAGGACCGACAATGGAAGTGAATTTGTGGAAAGAGAATTTACAGCATGGTTACGAGAGCGTGGAATTGTGCATGAGCTGTCCGCACCATATGAGCCACAGCAAAATGGCATGGTGGAGCGACTCAACAAGACACTCATGGAGGGTACTCGGGCATTACTTATTGGAAGTGAGTTACCCAACACTTTATGGGGTGAGGCAGTACGGACAGTAGCATTTGTCAGGAACCTCAAGCCTGCGAAAGGCATAAACGGTAAAAGTCCGGCCGAGCTTTTGACAGGAAAAATCTTTGACCTGGATTTCTTGAGAGTGTGGGGATGCAAAGCTCTTGTCTACATCCCAGAAGACAAACGATCAGGAAAGCTCGCACCACGAGCTATTGAAGGAATCTTTATTGGGTATGAGAATAGCGCAACCTACAGATTCTTGGTGAATGGAAAGTTGATGTTGTCCAGTACTGCACAATTCTTCGAGGAAGAGAAGGGAAAGATATCTTCAGAATCACAATTGGATTTGGTAATTCCTGATCTACTAGTGGAGCCAGGTGTCAAAGAAAATGCCGGTGAACACGAGGACTCTATAGGAGGCATGGAGCTCTCCACTCCTAACACAGAGAGAGAAGAGATCAATTTCAACTCTGAAAAAGTGACAAATCGAAACACACTGGAGGAAACTAGTGAGTGTGAAATGATTCAGGGTGAGGAGAACGCTTGCCCAGAACGACTCTCAAGTGTGTGTGAAGACAAAGATGGAAACATGGACCATCAACTGGAGGAAACTGGAAGGAATCAAATGGTCACGCACGATGACATAGCTAACAAGGAGTCAGCGGGAGCTGATGCTAATCAATCGTACAACTTACGGGAACGAAAAGCAGTAGACTACAAGAAGATTGCTATGGGTTTAAAAGTGAGAAAAGTTACTGAAGAACTACCAGATGAATTCTCAGGATACATGGAAGCAATGGAACGGCCCGATACGAAACTTTGGAAAATTGCAATTGAGGAGGAGTTGCGTTCACTGTGCGAGAATGAAACATGGGAGACATCACAGTTACCGATTGGCCGTAAAGCACTACAAAGTAAGTGGGTGTTTAAGGTGAAACGTGACGGCAATGGTAATGTGGATAGGTATAAAGCACGCCTAGTCATCAAAGGTTTCCAACAAAGAAAAGGACTCGATTTTTCAGAAGTATTCTCGCCCGTTGTGAGCAAGCCGGCAATCAGGGTGATTCTTACCGTGGCAGCTATCAAGGACCTTGAGATAGAACAACTTGATGTGAAGACTGCTTTCTTGAACGCGACAATCAATGAAGAGATATACATGGCAGTACCGGAAGGAGTTGTTGAACCGCCAGGAAAGGTGTTGAGGCTCAAGAAGAGTCTCTATGGGCTGAAGCAAGCCCCAAGAATGTGGAACAAGTTATTGACTGGAGTTCTAACCAAAGAAATAGGATGCGAATGCACAGCAGTTGATGAGTCAGTACTCACATGCAAAAGAGGTAACTCAGTTTGTTACATTTGTGTTTATGTTGATGACATTATTCTTGCCACGAGTGACCATGAACTTTTGAAGGTGCTAATCAAAGAGCTATGTGGAAAATTCAAAGCAAGACATCTAGGGCCTGCAAGTTTATTTTGTGGAATGGTAATCACGAGGAACAGAGAGAAAAGAATTCTCTACTTATCAGAGAGTCAGAAAGTTGACAATTTGCTTCAGACTTATGGGATGGAACAAGCGAAGGAAGCAAGAGTACCTTTGGGGGTGCCACTTTCAGAATTGAAAGGTGTGGATGATGAGGCAATTGTGACACAATATCAACAACTTGTTGGGCAGTTGCTTTACATCTCTACGACAGTGAGACCAGACATTGCTCACGCGGCGGCAACACTATCAAGGTACATGAGTAAGCCAAGTTTGACTCATTGGAATGCTGCAAAATCAGTGCTACGATATTTGAAGAAGACAAGAGATTATGCCTTGTGTCTTGGGCAACTGAATGATGAAAGTGATGAAGAGTTTGAGATCATTGGATTTTGCGATGCAGACTATGCTACAGATGTTGACACTAGGAGATCGAGGACAGGTTATCTATTCCTTTTGAACGGGAGTCTCATCACTTGGTATAGCAAGCTACAGAAGACAGTTGCATGCAGTACGGCTGAAGCAGAATACATGGCAGCGAGTGCATGTGTCAAAGAGGCATTATGGTTGAGAAATTTTCTAGGAAGCCTTCTTTACAAACAATGGAATGGCATTCAGATTTTCAGTGACAACCAAGCCTGCTTGAAGATGCTTCAGGACTTAAACTCAGTAACGAGGACAAAGCACATTGATGTGCATCATCACTTTGTTCGCGAGCGATGCATGAGAGGGGAAGTAAAGTTTGACTACTGCAAGTCAGAAGACATGCTCGCTGATTATCTTACGAAGATCTTGGCGCCAGGAAGATTTGAAAATCTAATCAGTGCTTTACATGTAGACAAAATTGAAGGATGAACATCATGGTTGAGCGGGAGTGTCAGCTTTGTGTGGTATTAGGCAACCATACTGTTCATGATATGAGAGAATATTCTCGTGTGTGACCAGGGTTGTACCAGCAGATCGAGCCAGCCTGTCCGTGGCGCAACGACGACGACCAGTGTCACGCACTTGCCAGCCCAGCCCACTCCAAAGCAGGGGCGACGCGAGGTAGAATAGGGACTCACACGGTGTAATAGATGTAGAGTGATATTGACGGACGCGTGTTGTGGCTCTTGAGCTCTCCCCTCCAACGAGAGACGTGCAACCGCGAGCATCGAACACCAGAGCGACTGACGAGAAACGTTCGTAGTCGTGGACGAAGGAGTAGAACGATCAGTGCGACGACTGACGTTCTTGATCGTACGTGTTTGTGTAGTCAGCTCTCACCAACGAAAAGTGGTTCGTAGAGCTGTTCGACCAATAGGTTAAGAGCCTTGACTGCGAAAAAGAAGGATGGAACCGCTGGGAGACAACTCAGGAATGGTACAGGAAGGATCAATGAACAATGGATCTGCATACTCTGCTGGAAATGCCATGGTTTGGAGATTGGACTTGTCATCTGTACCAGAGTTGTCTGGAACCAATTGGTCTCTGTGGAAGACCAGGATGGAAGCTGCGTTGGAACTAGCGGGACTTTTGGATGCACTTACCATCGGTGCACACGATGATGCTAGTAGGAGCAGGTCACGGGCAGCCAGAAGTGCTCTATTTCAGAAGTTGGGAAGTGATGATCTATCACTAGTGAGACATCTTCAGGATGGGAAGAGCGTGTGGGACAGATTGCTTCAAGCATATGCGGACAAAACTGAAGCAAATGCCATAGCCGTGCACTCTAGGTATAGGGCATTGAGGATGGCCAATGGAGAATCTGTCAAGACATATATAAGTAGAGCTGTGTCTTTGTCAAGTGAACTGAGAGAACTCAGCAGAGAAGTTACTGAAGAGGATCTAGCGATCACGATCCTGAATGGCCTGACACAAGAGTACAGGCCAGTACTTCTTGCTCTACAAACGTCCAACCTGCCGTTGACGGTTGACAGGGTGAGATCAACACTTGTTTGCTTTGTACAGCACAGAGAGCAAGAGCCAAAAGCACTGAAGGTCACTTCTTTTGGCGAGAAGAGGAAAACTGCCAAGAAAAAGTTCGAGAAAAGCAAGGTGAGGTGTTGGCTGTGCAATGAAACTGGCCATGTGAAGGCTGATTGCCCAAAGAAAGGGAGAGGAAATTCTCATTATCGAATGGAGAACAATTATCAGAATGCTCCCACAGCATTTATGGTGAGGAATGCACAAATGCACTCTGCCTGTGCCGACTGGATCGTCGATAGTGGAGCCACAGATCACCTTACTGGAGATCTAGGATGGTTCGATGATGATTTGCAGTGGCATGAATCTGGAGAATTGCAGACAGCAAGCGGCAGTTTACGGATTAAAGGTTGTGGCGATGTACACATATCGAAAGGAAGCCTGCAGATTGTCTTGAAGAACGTGCTGTATGTACCTGGGCTTGGGTACAACTTATTTTCGGTACCAAGAGCAATGGCAGCAGGTGCACGTGTAGTCTTTGCAGACAATCAGTGTTTGATTGAGAAAGACAACATTAAACTGCAAGCTACTCCACAGAATGATGGGACTCTAGCATTACAGGCTAGTGCTGAAAAATGGCACGCAAGGTTGGGACATACAAGCGTGTATGTGCTAAAGGAGATGGGCCTTCCATGGAAAATGACGAAGGAGTGCGAAGTCTGTCCGAAAGCCAAATTGAACAGAGCAAGTCATAAGCCTGATTCAAGACAATGGCAACCACTGGACAGATTGTCAATGGATCTGATTGGACCCATCCAACCTGAGACCTTGGGAGGGCAGAGGTATGTACTTTCAGTAATCGATGCATGTACCAAAGCATGCAAAGTTTATCTTTTGCCAAGCAAGGATGCTGCAAGCGGTTATGCTAAAGAGGCTGTGAGCTGGTTTGAACAACAATCAGGTGCCAAGGTAAAGGCAATCAGGACCGACAATGGAAGTGAATTTGTGGAAAGAGAATTTACAGCATGGTTACGAGAGCGTGGAATTGTGCATGAGCTGTCCGCACCATATGAGCCACAGCAAAATGGCATGGTGGAGCGACTCAACAAGACACTCATGGAGGGTACTCGGGCATTACTTATTGGAAGTGAGTTACCCAACACTTTATGGGGTGAGGCAGTACGGACAGTAGCATTTGTCAGGAACCTCAAGCCTGCGAAAGGCATAAACGGTAAAAGTCCGGCCGAGCTTTTGACAGGAAAAATCTTTGACCTGGATTTCTTGAGAGTGTGGGGATGCAAAGCTCTTGTCTACATCCCAGAAGACAAACGATCAGGAAAGCTCGCACCACGAGCTATTGAAGGAATCTTTATTGGGTATGAGAATAGCGCAACCTACAGATTCTTGGTGAATGGAAAGTTGATGTTGTCCAGTGCTGCACAATTCTTCGAGGAAGAGAAGGGAAAGATATCTTCAGAATCACAATTGGATTTGGTAATTCCTGATCTACTAGTGGAGCCAGGTGTCAAAGAAAATGCCGGTGAACACGAGGACTCTATAGGAGGCATGGAGCTCTCCACTCCTAACACAGAGAGAGAAGAGATCAATTTCAACTCTGAAAAAGTGACAAATCGAAACACACTGGAGGAAACTAGTGAGTGTGAAATGATTCAGGGTGAGGAGAACGCTTGCCCAGAACGACTCTCAAGTGTGTGTGAAGACAAAGATGGAAACATGGACCATCAACTGGAGGAAACTGGAAGGAATCAAATGGTCACGCACGATGACATAGCTAACAAGGAGTCAGCGGGAGCTGATGCTAATCAATCGTACAACTTACGGGAACGAAAAGCAGTAGACTACAAGAAGATTGCTATGGGTTTAAAAGTGAGAAAAGTTACTGAAGAACTACCAGATGAATTCTCAGGATACATGGAAGCAATGGAACGGCCCGATGCGAAACTTTGGAAAATTGCAATTGAGGAGGAGTTGCGTTCACTGTGCGAGAATGAAACATGGGAGACATCACAGTTACCGATTGGCCGTAAAGCACTACAAAGTAAGTGGGTGTTTAAGGTGAAACGTGACGGCAATGGTAATGTGGATAGGTATAAAGCACGCCTAGTCATCAAAGGTTTCCAACAAAGAAAAGGACTCGATTTTTCAGAAGTATTCTCGCCCGTTGTGAGCAAGCCGGCAATCAGGGTGATTCTTACCGTGGCAGCTATCAAGGACCTTGAGATAGAACAACTTGATGTGAAGACTGCTTTCTTGAACGCGACAATCAATGAAGAGATATACATGGCAGTACCGGAAGGAGTTGTTGAACCGCCAGGAAAGGTGTTGAGGCTCAAGAAGAGTCTCTATGGGCTGAAGCAAGCCCCAAGAATGTGGAACAAGTTATTGACTGGAGTTCTAACCAAAGAAATAGGATGCGAATGCACAGCAGTTGATGAGTCAGTACTCACATGCAAAAGAGGTAACTCAGTTTGTTACATTTGTGTTTATGTTGATGACATTATTCTTGCCACGAGTGACCATGAACTTTTGAAGGTGCTAATCAAAGAGCTATGTGGAAAATTCAAAGCAAGACATCTAGGGCCTGCAAGTTTATTTTGTGGAATGGTAATCACGAGGAACAGAGAGAAAAGAATTCTCTACTTATCAGAGAGTCAGAAAGTTGACAATTTGCTTCAGACTTATGGGATGGAACAAGCGAAGGAAGCAAGAGTACCTTTGGGGGTGCCACTTTCAGAATTGAAAGGTGTGGATGATGAGGCAATTGTGACACAATATCAACAACTTGTTGGGCAGTTGCTTTACATCTCTACGACAGTGAGACCAGACATTGCTCACGCGGCGGCAACACTATCAAGGTACATGAGTAAGCCAAGTTTGACTCATTGGAATGCTGCAAAATCAGTGCTACGATATTTGAAGAAGACAAGAGATTATGCCTTGTGTCTTGGGCAACTGAATGATGAAAGTGATGAAGAGTTTGAGATCATTGGATTTTGCGATGCAGACTATGCTACAGATGTTGACACTAGGAGATCGAGGACAGGTTATCTATTCCTTTTGAACGGGAGTCTCATCACTTGGTATAGCAAGCTACAGAAGACAGTTGCATGCAGTACGGCTGAAGCAGAATACATGGCAGCGAGTGCATGTGTCAAAGAGGCATTATGGTTGAGAAATTTTCTAGGAAGCCTTCTTTACAAACAATGGAATGGCATTCAGATTTTCAGTGACAACCAAGCCTGCTTGAAGATGCTTCAGGACTTAAACTCAGTAACGAGGACAAAGCACATTGATGTGCATCATCACTTTGTTCGCGAGCGATGCATGAGAGGGGAAGTAAAGTTTGACTACTGCAAGTCAGAAGACATGCTCGCTGATTATCTTACGAAGATCTTGGCGCCAGGAAGATTTGAAAATCTAATCAGTGCTTTACATGTAGACAAAATTGAAGGATGAACATCATGGTTGAGCGGGAGTGTCAGCTTTGTGTGGTATTAGGCAACCATACTGTTCATGATATGAGAGAATATTCTCGTGTGTGACCAGGGTTGTACCAGCAGATCGAGCCAGCCTGTCCGTGGCGCAACGACGACGACCAGTGTCACGCACTTGCCAGCCCAGCCCACTCCAAAGCAGGGGCGACGCGAGGTAGAATAGGGACTCACACGGTGTAATAGATGTAGAGTGATATTGACGGACGCGTGTTGTGGCTCTTGAGCTCTCCCCTCCAACGAGAGACGTGCAACCGCGAGCATCGAACACCAGAGCGACTGACGAGAAACGTTCGTAGTCGTGGACGAAGGAGTAGAACGATCAGTGCGACGACTGACGTTCTTGATCGTACGTGTTTGTGTAGTCAGCTCTCACCAACGAAAAGTGGTTCGTAGAGCTGTTCGACCAATAGGTTAAGAGCCTTGACTGCGAAAAAGAAGGATGGAACCGCTGGGAGACAACTCAGGAATGGTACAGGAAGGATCAATGAACAATGGATCTGCATACTCTGCTGGAAATGCCATGGTTTGGAGATTGGACTTGTCATCTGTACCAGAGTTGTCTGGAACCAATTGGTCTCTGTGGAAGACCAGGATGGAAGCTGCGTTGGAACTAGCGGGACTTTTGGATGCACTTACCATCGGTGCACACGATGATGCTAGTAGGAGCAGGTCACGGGCAGCCAGAAGTGCTCTATTTCAGAAGTTGGGAAGTGATGATCTATCACTAGTGAGACATCTTCAGGATGGGAAGAGCGTGTGGGACAGATTGCTTCAAGCATATGCGGACAAAACTGAAGCAAATGCCATAGCCGTGCACTCTAGGTATAGGGCATTGAGGATGGCCAATGGAGAATCTGTCAAGACATATATAAGTAGAGCTGTGTCTTTGTCAAGTGAACTGAGAGAACTCAGCAGAGAAGTTACTGAAGAGGATCTAGCGATCACGATCCTGAATGGCCTGACACAAGAGTACAGGCCAGTACTTCTTGCTCTACAAACGTCCAACCTGCCGTTGACGGTTGACAGGGTGAGATCAACACTTGTTTGCTTTGTACAGCACAGAGAGCAAGAGCCAAAAGCACTGAAGGTCACTTCTTTTGGCGAGAAGAGGAAAACTGCCAAGAAAAAGTTCGAGAAAAGCAAGGTGAGGTGTTGGCTGTGCAATGAAACTGGCCATGTGAAGGCTGATTGCCCAAAGAAAGGGAGAGGAAATTCTCATTATCGAATGGAGAACAATTATCAGAATGCTCCCACAGCATTTATGGTGAGGAATGCACAAATGCACTCTGCCTGTGCCGACTGGATCGTCGATAGTGGAGCCACAGATCACCTTACTGGAGATCTAGGATGGTTCGATGATGATTTGCAGTGGCATGAATCTGGAGAATTGCAGACAGCAAGCGGCAGTTTACGGATTAAAGGTTGTGGCGATGTACACATATCGAAAGGAAGCCTGCAGATTGTCTTGAAGAACGTGCTGTATGTACCTGGGCTTGGGTACAACTTATTTTCGGTACCAAGAGCAATGGCAGCAGGTGCACGTGTAGTCTTTGCAGACAATCAGTGTTTGATTGAGAAAGACAACATTAAACTGCAAGCTACTCCACAGAATGATGGGACTCTAGCATTACAGGCTAGTGCTGAAAAATGGCACGCAAGGTTGGGACATACAAGCGTGTATGTGCTAAAGGAGATGGGCCTTCCATGGAAAATGACGAAGGAGTGCGAAGTCTGTCCGAAAGCCAAATTGAACAGAGCAAGTCATAAGCCTGATTCAAGACAATGGCAACCACTGGACAGATTGTCAATGGATCTGATTGGACCCATCCAACCTGAGACCTTGGGAGGGCAGAGGTATGTACTTTCAGTAATCGATGCATGTACCAAAGCATGCAAAGTTTATCTTTTGCCAAGCAAGGATGCTGCAAGCGGTTATGCTAAAGAGGCTGTGAGCTGGTTTGAACAACAATCAGGTGCCAAGGTAAAGGCAATCAGGACCGACAATGGAAGTGAATTTGTGGAAAGAGAATTTACAGCATGGTTACGAGAGCGTGGAATTGTGCATGAGCTGTCCGCACCATATGAGCCACAGCAAAATGGCATGGTGGAGCGACTCAACAAGACACTCATGGAGGGTACTCGGGCATTACTTATTGGAAGTGAGTTACCCAACACTTTATGGGGTGAGGCAGTACGGACAGTAGCATTTGTCAGGAACCTCAAGCCTGCGAAAGGCATAAACGGTAAAAGTCCGGCCGAGCTTTTGACAGGAAAAATCTTTGACCTGGATTTCTTGAGAGTGTGGGGATGCAAAGCTCTTGTCTACATCCCAGAAGACAAACGATCAGGAAAGCTCGCACCACGAGCTATTGAAGGAATCTTTATTGGGTATGAGAATAGCGCAACCTACAGATTCTTGGTGAATGGAAAGTTGATGTTGTCCAGTACTGCACAATTCTTCGAGGAAGAGAAGGGAAAGATATCTTCAGAATCACAATTGGATTTGGTAATTCCTGATCTACTAGTGGAGCCAGGTGTCAAAGAAAATGCCGGTGAACACGAGGACTCTATAGGAGGCATGGAGCTCTCCACTCCTAACACAGAGAGAGAAGAGATCAATTTCAACTCTGAAAAAGTGACAAATCGAAACACACTGGAGGAAACTAGTGAGTGTGAAATGATTCAGGGTGAGGAGAACNCTTGCCCAGAACGACTCTCAAGTGTGTGTGAAGACAAAGATGGAAACATGGACCATCAACTNGAGGAAACTGGAAGGAATCAAATGGTCACGCACGATGACATAGCTAACAAGGAGTCAGCGGGAGCTGATGCTAATCAATCGTACAACTTACGG
>SL_7KL_010_BRINEDRAFT_10000907_pt1 | contig 14194 bp, 11 predicted proteins | sample SodLak_010_BRINE_FD_10663 | JGI IMG/M metagenome (IMG submission 10663)
TGATGATGTTGATGGAGCTGATGTAGATAAAGAAAGCTCTCAAATTTCTATGAAAAAGGTTACACTTTCTGATAGTGAATAAAAAAAGGGTTAAAAAGACCAGTATCAAAATATGAAAATATGAAAATATGAAAATATGAAAATATGAAATGAAAAAAGATGATTTTTAGATATATTTTTGTATCCATTTTGTCTTATTTTTTTTGTGAAAAAAAACATTTTTTTCGCTTGTACATTCTTTTTCATATTTCATTTTCTCTTTCCGTTTATTTCATGCGTATTTTTTCTTTTTAATAAACATGTAAAATAAAGGATAAAAGAAGAATGAGCTTGAATTATACCTTTGGATGTAAAAAAGATTTATTAAATTTTATGCAGAATTTTTACTATACAGGTTATTTACATTCACGTATAAGATTAATAATAGATAATAGATGGGAAATTAAGTATGAAAATGTAGAAAAATTTGAAAATAGATTATTTTCTTGTACGGAAGAATTTCAACAGAAAAATGGTAATTCCCATTATTGTATATATTTTCATAAATATCCTCAACATTTTATTAGAAAAATGTTATGGAAAAAAATGAATAAAAATCCTATTATAGAATGCTATCAGATTTAGTAAATTACAATTACAAAAACAATTACAAGAACAATTACAAGAACAATTACAAGAACAATTACAAGAACAATTATAATTATAAAACTTTTTCTATATTGTGTTTAATAAATTTGATATCTTGTTGAATTTTATAAAAGAGATCCATGGCAAAAAATACAAGAGCGAGTAAAACAGCAATAAAAATATAAGAAAGCCAACTCATATTACTTTTATTTTTACTTTCGTAATATAAATTTATTTACTTAAAAATACTTATGTATTGTATACATCCAAATTATTTTGTGCAACTGTCTGAAATGATGAAGCGGCTTCAGTACTAGATGCAGATACATTGAAGTTAGGTTTCTTTGCGTATCGATCTATTACTTCTTGATCTGAAAGAGCATAATTAAAATAAGAGAAATCAGCAATTTTTAATTGTGATATTGGATTTTTATTGGGTAAAATATGGAAATTTCCTCTATTTTGTTTAAGTACAGATGGAATTTTCTCCATTTGATATAGTGTATCATTTATATATACACGAATAAAGATTCCTCTTTCATAATCAGTTATAGGAACATTATCTTCAAAAGTGACTGTGAACATAAACCATGTATCTGAAAGTAGTCCAGGTAAGTTATTTCTTTTTAGTGAATCATCTGTTTTTACTCTTCTAACTCTTATTTTTTCATTTAAACGATGAAGAGTATTAAAGTGAATATCTAATTCCATTGGTGATGAACCAAATTTCAACATAGGACAATTTATAATACGACCTCTATGTAGACGTTCATTTATGTATCTTAAATTAGATGATGATGCTGTTGATATTGATCCATTATTAGTAGTAGGGGTTGCATTTGGGTCGCAAATTGTTGGGTCACAAGGAGGAAGAGAACTTCCGCTTCCGCTTTCGCTATTGGTAAACCCTTCAATAATATTATTATGAGCTGCGTAATCACTAGGATGTATTTCGGAAATAGAGTATTTATATGTTCTATCGTCACCTTTTAGGAATATAACCTTATTTTTTGCATCAATGGGATTACCTATTTTCATCCAAAAAGAATAAGAAAATTGAGCACCTCCTAATGTATTCATAGAGGTAGTTATAGGTTTGTAATTACGTAAAAATGGTATCATTGTATTCCATGAATTATTATTAGAGTTGGGTACAATTTCACTGCTACTTAATACACCATTAAATATAGGGATTTCACTTTTATTAAAATATCTTTCTCCATCTGTTACGGCTAATTTATCGGATTTAACGATGTATAATGAAATGACATAAATGACATAAATCATAACTAATCCAGCAATAATTTGTATGATGATAGATAAGCTTTCCATCATATCGATGTACAATATTATTTCTTTACAATCTGAAAAGAAATTTTATTTTGATTTTTTTTTCTATTCTTTCGGGAGTTTACTCGATTTTATAAATTGGACTTTGTACACCATAATTTTGAATACCGAACGTATTTAACCAAGATTTGGGGAACGGTCCACGACGATATAATCCACGAATCTTATCTTGTGAAAGTGTATAATTAAAGTAACGCATATTTGATAGATGTCCTTCTGTTTGATGGGATCCAATATCAGATCCAATTTGTAATTCATCTTCACTTGGATTTAAGCTAGGAGTATCTTGTAATTCATTTGTAGAAACAACGGAATAAATATCACCATCCATGTAAACACGCATGGAATTATCTATTATCATAACACAAATGTTGACCCATCGTTGAAGAGGGATGTATTCTATGAACGTATGTAAATATTTTTTGTATTCAGTATTATTTGGATCAAAAATAGCGTCTAATTCAGCTGCATTTGATTTTGATGTTGATATTGCGAATTTCATCTTGTTTGATTTTGGATCGATAACGACAATAGGTCCTGCTCCTTTCATAAGTCTAATTATATTATTAGAGTCTTGATCTCTTTGACCTCTAAAGAAGATGAGTTTATTTCTTTGTGATTGTGAAAAGTTATCAGATAGATGAATCCAGAAGTTATATGTCATTTCATTTCCGTTTGCTGGTGATGGCATTTTATTACTACTTACTGATCTGGGTACAACACTACTATCATTTAATTGGAGATAACGATCTTGTGTGAGTACTTTTTCAGATCGGTTTCCTTTACGAATTTTATTGACTATCCAGAATGTGACAATAACGATAATAATCATAATAAGAATAACTGTAACAATTTTAAAAACACCTGCACTAGTTGCAGAATTATTTGTATTTCCTCTTGATGTATTATTGATTTTAACATTCGCATTATTGGCCATATTTCGTACATTCACGTTTGAATTTCCACCAAATGCATTTCCAAATGCATTGTTTGCTCTGTTGCTCATGATTTCAATATATTTATATTGATGAAAGAAAAAAGAAAAAAAAACTAAAAACATAAAAGACACAAAATACGCAAAAGAGATAAAAGAAAATAATCATATATAATTGAAATCAAGATTTATATTTTTTTATAATACGTTTCATATAAACATCTGGACATGGATCACATATATTTCTCATATATGTATTCATAAGTGAAGATTCATCAAATGATGACGATACAGTTAATCCTTTTTTTTTACGTTTTTCAAATAATACTTCATTCATAAACATGATATTATCTATATCTAAATGATAAGATGATGAATATTTTTGTAATTTTTTTAAAGTGGAATAATGTTGTGATGATCTGGTTGGTATAGTTGTGTATTTGATTTGAAAATTAATTTTTGATAAATTCGAATTATTTTTAAGAGGAAATGTATTTTGAATAGATCTAAGAATCCCACATTTAATAAGATTTGTCCAATCTAAATTATTCCAAGCACAATTTGCAAATGCATGTGATTCTATAATAGAACTGTAAACAAATGCATCTGTAATTCGGAAGCCATGGAATAAATATTTCTCTGTGTTTATTTCATAGAATCGTGAGAAGAAATTACTTAAATTATCATAAATTATCATTGTAATAAGTGTAGGGTCAGTCGATAATGGTACAATCAGATCTAACAATCCCTTTTCAGGATAACGAAGTATATTGAGACAAAGATCAAATATGTTTAAATTCGAATAAACTTGGATGCTATTTTCTTTTTCATTACAAATTGATTGTTCTTTATTTTGGGATTTTATTTCGTTATTTTTGTTATTAACTTTGTGATTATTATCAAACATAAAAATGATATCTAAATTGGAAATTATTTTGGAAATGTTTCTTTGCATTATTTTTATCAACATTTCTAATTGATTCATTTGTATTTGAGAAAGTTTGTGATGTTTATTTGACAAAAATGATATATTGTTATTTATAAATGATTTACAATTGTCAAATGTTGGTGCATTTAATCGAATATAATGCATTTTTTTCTTCAGATCACACATCTTTTTTTCATCATTAACTGAGCATGTAAGGACAATTTTGTGAAAAAATGAATGTGATGATTTAACTTTTTTGATAAGTTGATTTATATAAGATAATGCATATCTATTAATAGAAACCAAAATATCTATATCATCCAAAAAAAGAACTTTATATGAGTTTTCATTTGTCACACACGAAATACGTATCATATAATCAATATATTCCACAAATTCTTTATGACAGGAGAATTGTTCATAACATGGTCTTATAACGAACATATTACATGTTGAGAAAACAAGACTACATAATGTTGTTTTTCCTAGACCAGATGCTCCTAAAATAAGAAATGATCCTGGTTTATCATCTTTCATAAAATTTAAAAATTTTGTTTTTTGTGTTTCATTTCCATAAAAATTGTCAAGTGTTTTGACAAAATTATTTTTTAACATTTTAAATGATAAATAAATTGAAAGATGTATATCATCTTTATATCTTATTTCATATATTCATAATGTATTCTTATTTTACTTGATTTTTTACTTGATTTTTTACTTGATTTTTTACTTTATTTTTCCGTATTAATCACTACCTGAATCACTACCTGAATCACTACCTGAATCATCTACGTTATATTTTTTAACATAATCGCTTACATTTTGACATGATGGACGTACAGCTGTCCAAGGAATATTTCTAAATTTACCATTTTCTTCAAATTCATTTTCACATACTTCTTGTAAAGGTTGACTTTCAAATGTAGCCGTCAAGTTTATTTCATCTATATTATCATTATTATTTGCTTCTTCATCATAAAATTTATATTTGAATCGTTTATCAGGTGTGATATATCCATTTTCACACACAATATCTCTATCACTGTTTGATGTACGTACATAATAATCAGGACAAGGAACATTAATTGCAGTTGAATCGCGAATAATACGAATTTGTTTCTTAAGATCCCTATCCATTAAATTAATCTTATAAAGTGTCCATAATATAACGATAATAAGACCAACTAATAAAGTAAGAAAAAATGCTATATAAGGATGAAACATTTCAAAAGCTAACAGTCCGAAAATAATGACCGTACATGCTTCAGTTATGGTAGTGAAAATTAATGCATTTACATAACTTTGTTCAGCTTGGAGAACCATGATATGGATTTACTTTATATTTATCAAAGAGAAAAATGTTGTTTTATTCTTTTCATTAATTTTATTATTTTGATTATTTTGATCATCTTGATTATTTTGATTATTTGCGTTATGATAATTTTATCAAAAAAATCCTTTAAATTCTAAAACTTTTTCACCTTTGCTACTTACATTTTGAGAATGTGTAAGTGGTGTAGGTAATGTGGATTTATCTCTTAAATATCTTTCATACATATCCAATTCTGATAATATTTTAGGAACAGCATAATCTAATACATGTTGATTAAGTTTTTTAACTTGTTCGACAATATTAAACATTAAGTTTTGTCCATGTTGAAGATAAATAGAGCGCATAATCAGAATAAGCTCTGTCGTAGATTGTTCGCTTATAGTATGTTTACCATAAGATTTTTTGTATACAAGAAATCTTATTCCATCTTGTAATGCTTGTAAATTGATTTTAGAAAAGTATAAATCTGTAAGGGGTGTTTCTTCCATATTTCCAGATATTTGACTAACGCTAAAATTTTGAGGTGAGTCTTTTACATGTTCATGGTATATAAATTGACTATGAATTTTATCATTTTTATCGTTCTCTTTTTCATATATGTTTTGGACTAAACCATTTAATCGAAAATCATGTTTTTGTTGATCTGTGAAATCCCATTCTCCTATTTGATTTTGTTGAGATATATTTATATATGGTTCTGATGATGGATCATATTCTACAACATCTTCATCTACACCTCTTCTTATTCCTACCATTTTTTGAAAAAGAGGATTCATATCATCATTTGTTTGATGAGGTTGACGACTATAAGTATACGGATTCATAATTTTAAATCTTTTTTAATTCTTCTTTTCTAAAAGAAAATATCTTTTTTCATTTTTTTCATGTTTTTTATTTTTATTTTTCTTTAGTATTATCTTTTATTTATTTTGTTTTTTTTCCAAATAATAATAAAAGAACACAAAATAAAAGCACATGGTCGAAATCGATACATCTAAAATCACAAAACAATTAGCACTTAATGCAAATTCTTCAAAAAAAATGAATGAATATATGGCTAAACTTGCAAGAATCATTATTGCGAATTTAATCAATAATGTTAAAATGGTCAAAAAAATTACGCATGGTAGTAATGCTAATACAAGTAAAATTAGTTTATCAGATATGAAAGATACAAAAGATACAATGAAACGGCTAACTTTCTATTCCAATATGAAATTATCGATGAAAGGTGGTCGTTTACATTTACCTATGAAATACTTCAACAATGAATACGAAGATGGTTCTTACACAACAGATGCACATAATATGAGTGTTTCTGCTACAAGTGATGTTATACGTCAAGGTTTACCTACTACACAATATTCACAAACTATTCCTGATGTTTTCCAACAAGGAGGATCATCTGAAACAAAGAAAAATAAATTAAATATTCAAAAGAAAATCTTAAATATTGTAACAAAAGATAACGTCAAAGAAATAATCGATGAAATGAATAAAAAAAATCCAAAAAAAGCTATCATAATTGATAATCCAAGTGTGATAAAGATTATCACAGATAGCGTAAATAAAAATTTAGCATCATTAATTATTCAGTATAAACTTAAAGTTTCTAATGATCAATTTGATGTAACTAAACTAAAGAATCTTGTGGACAATGATCCAAGCTTTTTACATTTAAGAAAGGTCCATGTTTAAGATGATTTTGCGGACTTTTTAGTTTTTGTTACCATTTTTTTCTTTCCTTTTCCTTTCCCTTTTTCCGTTTCATCACTTCCATCTCCTTTTAGACGATAAATATAATCTTCATAATCTTTTTTATAATCTTCAATAACAATATTGAGCTCTTCATACCATAAATCTGCTTCTGATTTGCTCTCATAAATTTCCAATGTCTTGTTCAAATTATCCACATCTTTCAATAATTCATCATATTTTTCTTTCGTAAAAGTGTAGATAGGCATACGTAAAATATAGTTATAGTCTCCATCCATCATGGGATATTCTTTTTCTGCTAGAATAGTGTTGACATCTTCTCTTTTTTTCCCCATAATATCGATTTTCTTTTCCATAACTTCTCTGATAAAATGTGCTTTTGCATTTGCTTTTTCAATTTGATCGCGAAGATCTCTTATATTTGCACTTCTCCGTTTTTCATAATAGTCCATACGAACATGATAGAAATCTTTGATAATGGAACTTACACGGTTATATTTACAAATTTCTCCATCTTTGTTGAAAAGATGCATATTTCTTAAAGAGATATTTTTACTGACAAGTTTAAATTCTGTTTCAAATTTATCAGGTGTATCCATTAATTTATCAAGTTCATTTGGATTAAAGTGGAGAATAAAGTGTACATTATTACTGCAATGAGACTCAAAATCTTTCAATGTATCAGGATGATCGATGAGATATTGTTCTAAAAACTCTTTGTAATTTTCTGTCCAAGTTCCTACAGGTAATTCTACAATTTCTACACGGCTATCATCTAATTTGTTATAAATACCATGTGTAGAGTATGTTCGTGCATCTTTATTTTCATCATTAATACGAATATCTCCAGTAAATCCACGATACCATGGCTTTAGAGTGTCTTCTGTATTTTCATCTATTTCACCTTTACTTGCTATACATACTTTTAGAGCATTTACAATATCTATTGGATTAAAGCATGGAATATTTGTAGAATAACCTGTTCCAATACCAAGAGCACCATTGATTAATACCATCGGAATAATAGGAACATAAAATTCTGGTTCTATAGTAAATCCATCATCATCCTTATAATCCAGTAATTTAAAATCATCTTTTCGGAAAATTTTAGAAGTAAGAGGGTTTAATTGAGTGAAAATATACCTTGGTTGTGCAGCATCATGACCACCTTGATTACGTGATCCAAACATACCATTTGGCATCAATAATTGCAAGTTGTTAGATCCAGGAAAATCTTGAGCCATACTAACAATTGTGGATTGTAAGCTCGCTTCTCCATGATGATATGATGCATGTTCACTGACATAACCAGAAAATTGAGATACTTTTGCTTCTGTCGTAAGATTGCGTTTAAAAGCAGCATATAAAATTTTTCTTTGGCTGGGTTTAAGACCGTCAATCATGCTAGGAATAGAACGTTTTAAATCATCGCGTGAATAGAGAATAACTTCATGATTAACAAAATCTTGGTAAGTCATGTATTCTTTTTGTTCTTTAATTTGAACTTCTTCACGTGGTTTGTATTTTCCTATCCACTCTTTTCTTTCATTCGCTTTTTTCTTATCGAACAGTAAGCAAAATGCGTTATCCACTTCTTTATTTTCATTTTCATAAGTGTAATGAACTGTATGCATATTTTTAAAATATTCTTTGGCTTCTTCATCATTAGAAGTACCCAATCCTTTGTAATATTTAATTTTCCANTCTTTTACACCGTTTGTAGTAGATGCATTTGTTTCATCGAACCATTTTCTGTAATCAGTCAAATTGTAAAATGAGTGTATCGTTTTTCCTTTTGTTACTTTTACGATAGGAGTGACAAGACTGATGATGAAATCAGGATTGGATAGCAAAGAAGGCCACAAAGTATGGAATAGATTCATAACAAGCCCTCTAATATGATGTGCATCAACATCAGCATCTGCCATCAAAAGAATGTGTCCATAACGCAAATCGTTTGTATTTGTATATTTTTTACCACTTTCTAATCCTAAAATCTTTTTGAGATCTTGAATTTCTTTGTTTGCAGTGATTTTCATCTCATTCACATCTTTAACATTGAGAAGTTTTCCACGAAGAGGATAAATACCGTAATAGTCTCGTCCCACAACAGATAGCCCTGATAAGGCTAAAGTTTTAGCAGAGTCTCCTTCTGTGATAATAAGTGTACATTTGCTAGATTCTTTTCCTCCAGCATTGTTTGCATCTTCTAATTTAGCGAGACCTCTAATTTTGTTTTGCTTTTTACCATCTGTTTTTTTGTGTAATGCTTTAGTGTTTTTATCACAAAGATTGAGAATTTTATCCATAATCTCTGATTTAAAGAGTTTATCGATGAACTTTTCAGATAAATCTATCTTACTACCAAATTTAGACATGGGTGTAGTAAGAGTCTCTTTGCTCTGGCTATCAAAAGTAGGATTATCGATGTTGCATTTGATGATAACTGACAAGTAATTTTTCACATGATTGGGTTTTACTTCCACATTTTTCTTCTTTTTTGTTATCATATCGCACATTTTATTTGCAATTTGATTTACAATATAATCAACATGTTTTCCTCCGTTAAAAGTGCAAATACCATTTACAAAGGAAACTTGCTCTAATCCAACATTTTCTGTATAAGATGCTGCAATATGCCAATTATCGTTACTTTCAACGACATGTACTTTATCTGATTTGTTTCCCCAGTATAATTCAACGTATTTTTCAAAAGTTTTAAAGTTGAGCTTTTCATTGTTTAACCAGACTGTAACATCAGGCTTCGTTAGAGCACAAATATCATATGATCTTTTGACAAATGTATAGTAAATATCATCTGTAAGTATATCATGATCTTCATTATCTGGTAGAAGTTTGAATGCTTCGTAGTCTGGTGTAAATGTAATCTTTGTATATGGTTTTTTTGTACATTTGCGAATACTGGGTTTTTTAATAACACTCATATTATCATGGAAATCTTGAGTATAATTATAATGTCCATCGCATGTTTCTATGGTAAATGTCTTACTAAAAATGTTGCATGCTTTGGCTCCGATACCGTTCTGACCACCAATATTTTTGATTTCATTATCATCATAATTGGTAGAAGTAAGAAGATTACCAAAAATGAGTTCAGGAATATATATCTTATACTCAGGGTGCATAATAACGTCAATACCATTTCCATCATTAAAAATGGAGATTTCTCCACTTTTTTTATCAATATTAATCTTAATTGTTTTTACAGGAAATAAAGGTTGATCATCTTCATCGCTTTTTTTACTTTTACTAGATCCACTTTCTCTTTCCCTATCTTTTATTTTCTCTTCCATACGGGTGACATGATCGATTGTATTTACTAAAATTTCATCGAAAATTTTATATAGTCCGATGACAAGAGTGACTGGTTTTCTAACAATTTTTTCTTCTTCTGGATCATATACCCAAGTGTTATACACATCTTTCTCTATAGACCCAATATACATACCTGGACGCTTGAGAACATGTTCACGTGGTTCTAATTTTTTATATTTGTCAGCTAATCCTTTTTTGTTGTCACTCTGTTTAGATGACACGGATGCTGATTCATCATCGATTATGGACTCATTTTCTTCAAAATCTTGACTGACNTTNTTCTTAANAACTTTAGAAGGTTTTTGAATTTTTGATTTAATTTCAGGTTTTGCTTTCTTTTTCGATTCATTTTCTGTTTGTTTTACCTTTTTAGGAGGCATATTTCAATAAAATTGAATTGAGTAAAGAAACCACTTAATTGAAAAATAATAAGTTGAAAGATTTGATATTGATTTTATATTATAAAATTATTATTACAAAAATACTTATATAGATTTCAAATTTTTATTTTTTTCCATAAAAAAGAAAAAAAGCAAAAAAGTTTGCATAAATTATAAAATTTCCTAAATTATGATTCTTATAGTTTCAAAAAGAGATTCATTATTTTAGTCATAAATAAAAGGGATATAAGAGGTGTTAAAAATATTTGGGCTTCACTTAAAGAACTAATTTGTAATGAATTCATTTCAGAATTGCGTTTTATATGAATCTTTTTAGAAATTATATTCATATTTTTTGAACCTTTATTTTTCTCATTTTTGGTATTTTTGCTGGTTTTATTGCTTTTACTTTTATCAGTATTTATTGTATCTATATTTACAGATGTCCAAGACGATTTATCATCTAAATACAAATAATTATGCATAATAATTTGAAAATTTTCTTCTAAACGATTAATTTGTGATATCATTGTATTGAAACAGTTTTGAGAATGACTAATTACATATTGAGGATTTGACAATTTTATAGTCATATTATCGAGAATATGATTTTTGATTATTGTGAATAAATCATAATGTTTTTTGAATATAGATTGATAATAAGATGTACAATTTGAGATGACACATGGAAAAAAATCCTCAGTTTCTACATTGTTGATCTTTTCCATAATTGTATTAAAAGTATCTTGTAATTGATCGACATTTTCAATATTATTAATTGTTTTAATAATATCATTTATAAATTTGGAGGTGGACTTTTTATACTTACTCTGACAATGAGCCATAACACATTGTTTAAATTCACTATTAAGAGTTTTTGCAGGTTTAATCATAATAACAAATATTTCTCTATACTCTTTCTTAGAACCATTTTTACTATTTGATAAAGAATTTGATGTTGGTGTATCATCTGAATCAATTATTTTTTCTGGTTTTGCACTTGATTTCATACTTTTTTTTGATGATGATGCTAATGCTGATTTTGATTTTGATTTTGTATTTGTTTTATTGGATTCTTTTTCTTTTTCTTTTTCTTTTTCTTTTTCTTTTTCTTTTTCTTTTTTATATGATTCTGTCATTTCATAACATTGTTTTTCTAATATATTAAAGACACCAAATTCTGCATCAGGATTTATTTTTCTTCCTGTTTGAGGATTTTTATTTTGTTCTTTAAACCAATCGCGACAATCTTTTTTGTCAAAATTGTATTTCATCTTCTTTTATTACATTTAGGATAAAAAAGATAAAATGAAGAATGAAGAATAAAAACAAAAACAAAAACAAAAAAGAATATACCAAATTTTGTCTTATATAAGACAAAAGTGTAAAAAAAATTGAAATAATATAAAGACTTTTTTAAATACATACATTATAGATCATAAATTAAATCATTTTGTTAAACAAGAATTGTCATTCTATTCTAAAGTTAGAATATATGCAATATCAAACTAATGATTCATTGCTTATAGAAACTATTCATAAAGAGTATGATGAAAAAAGATCGAGTTTAAAAAAAGACGAAAATCCTATCTTTAATTTAATTGAAAATATATCTAAAAAAGAAAATATACAAAATCTATCAGAATTAGTATCTTTTGATACTGACGTAGATGAAGTGGATGATATAAAATTAGATTCATCTATAAAATTTGTAATAGATAATGAAAATGTGAATATTACTGTTAAGAATGATAAAAAGCCTAAAATTAGAAAAATAAAGAAAATAAGCAAGGCTGCTGAATTAGAAATGAAAAGGAATGAAAAACAGAGACTAAAAAGAGAAAAACAAGAACAAATAGAGAAAGAAAAGCAATTAAAACAAGAAGAAAAGATGAAAAAACAAATGGAGAAAAAAGAAAGACAAGAAAGGAAAGAAAACAAAGAAAAAATAACAAGAAAACAAAAACCTATCAAAGTTTTGAAAGTCGGAGAAAAAAAAGGTAAAAAAGGTAAAAAAGATAAATATATTCGTAAAAATATAGTTAAAAATGACAATTATATTCTCCAAACTTATGAAGAGAGTCATGCATCTTCACCTTTAAGGATTTCTACAATTACATCAACTGGATGTGTTGGATGTTTTATAAACTTGTCATTATTTTATCATAATATTATGATAGATGATATAAATGATCATTCTATAAAACGTGATGGATTTACATATATTGAATGGAGTAAGCCGTGTGAAGAGAATAATGATGAGAATGATAAGAGTACATTATGTCGTGGGTTTCATAAAAAAATGTTATCCCATCAAAAGACAAAACAAGAAGGTAAGAGGTTTGACAAACAAGTTACAGTTATATTACGAAAATACAATTCGGATGAGGATTCTTACTTATATCAAAATTTAAAAATATTCTCGAATGGAAATATTCAAATGACAGGTTTAAAAGATCCGGAGCAAGGAATATGGGTTTTGGATTATATAATTTCTATATTAAAAAACATAAAAAAGACGGAAGATAATATCTACTTTAATACAAGTTCTTTTGGTGAAAATGCTCTAAAAGTCCATGATTATTCTATACGTATGATAAATAGTGATTTTAAATTAGGATATGCAGTTAATAGAAGAGTCTTAGATAATTGTATGGATAGATATGGATTGTATCATATTTTTGAAGCAGGTCAATATCCTGGTGTAAAAATATCATTTTATTGGAATGAAAAGAAAACAATCCAAAATGGTGTATGTGATTGTAAAAACAAAAAATGTATTAAAAAGTGTTCATCGAATGAAGATAGATGCCAAAAAATCACTATAATTGTATTTCAAAGTGGTTCTGTTATAATAACAGGAAGTCGTTCAATTCAGCAAGTTAATGATACATATGAATTCATTATGAATGTATTTAAAGAAATCAATCCAGAAATTCAGAAAACAATTGTTTATCCTCAACTGATTAAAAAATATCCCAAATTTTCGTATAACGATACTTCTGTTAAAAAAATACGCCGTTTACCAAAAGGATATATTGTCGATGAATCATTTATCGATAAAGAAAAAACAGGAAAAGACAATAATGAAAATGAAGTATTAATGAATTAAGCTTTTGACATGAGATAAACGATTTCTTGAAGAAGATCTGCAACATTCTTTTTTTGATAATCTAATTTTTCACCATTAGATTTTCTATAAATAGGACGGTGTTCTTGACTTGTTACAAAAAATTCAGAAAATACATCACGCATTATTGTTTGCATATCAATTTGAAGTGATGATCCTTTTGAGCTTGATGAATTTGACTGTGAGTCTGAATCGGAATCGGAATCAGAAGTAGAACTTGTATCAGGATCAGAATCAGAATCTGAATAAGAATTAGATGAATCTGATGATTTAGAATTAGATTCAGATGAACTTGATGATGAATTAGCATAGGAACTTTTTTTAGATTGAGATGTAGAACTTACAGATGATACATGTGATTTTTTGGATTCTCTATCATCGTATACAGAATTACTCGCAACACTTGATTTATTATCATCTTCTTCTTCTTTTTCTTCTTCTTTTTCTTCTTCTTTTTCTT
>SL_7KL_010_BRINEDRAFT_10000908_pt1 | contig 14176 bp, 5 predicted proteins | sample SodLak_010_BRINE_FD_10663 | JGI IMG/M metagenome (IMG submission 10663)
AGCGCAGGTAGTTGCGCAACGCGATGACGAAGTACAGGAACGGCACGGCGATGAAGGCGAAGCCTAGGAGGTTCAGGATGGGCAGCTCGGCAAGCTGAATCGGCTCCTCGGTGAGCCGAACCAGTGTGAATGGGGCGACGACGGTGTCCTGTAGGGCGCTGACGAAGTTGGCGTCGCCGAAGACGACCTGGGCGAGGGTGACCGCGAGGATGGCGGTGACCAAGAAGGCTCCGGCTCGTAGTGGCGCTTGGCTGTAGCCAGCGAGCCTGTGAGGCCAGCGCATGACCTTCTCTGTCGATGGGGGGAGACTGTCGTGGTGAAGTCGAGCCAGTGCCCACCGGGTGGCTGCCCGTGACCCGCCCGAGACGGCGCGACCGGCGAGCATCTCGGCGAGCCGCGCAATCTTCTCGGCGCGCATGCGAAGCTCACCACGGTGTGCCACCGGGTCTGATGCCTGTGTGGTCAGGGTTGCGAAGGTGCGCAGCGACTTCGGCGCGGGGTCGAGCACGGCAATCGCGTCCAGACGGTCGAGGTCCTGCAGGGGTAGTGGGTTGATGTCGACATCGAGGAGACGGCCAGCACGGCTGTTGGAGTCAGGCTCGTCCGGGTCGTGTTCGTCGGCATGCAGCCTTGTGATGCGCGGAGTCTGTTCGGTCTGGTGGCGGGCCTTGCCGTGGAGGCTGCCCCGGTGGGGGAGTTGCACCGACAGGCTCCCGGTGGCACTGGGAATGTTGGAGGAGGTCCGAGCGAGATGCAGGCGCGGCGAAGCTCGGTCGACCTCCTCAGCTGTGAGGCTCTGCAACGTGCCGCGCAGCACGAGATGGACTCTGCCGCGTACTCGCGCGGTCGGACAGCTGCTGGGGGTGTCGGACTCCGGTGCGTCAACCACGAGCTGCGACTCGTGCTGCGCACCGGCAATGTCAATCGCCCAGTGGCTGGAGTCGCGACCGCGACTGTCGTCAGTGCGGGCGAGCCAGAGTTGCAGGTCGCGGGGTCTCCGTCGGGCCACGCTGCGCTTGCTGCCGCTGCGGCTTTCTCTTCGAATGCAGACCTGGCTACCTGGCTGCAGGCGAAGGCCGCGGGAGTTGTCCTGGCGAAGCTGCGTTCGAAGGGTCCCCACCACCGGCTGTCCGAGGGGCCACAGTGCCGCGTCGGTTCCGTGCTCTCCAAGTTCGAGTAGCGGGGGTCGTTCCAGTTCTTCGAGGCGCAGGGTCGTGCGTGGTCCCAGTACGCCAGTTCCAACGTGCCCGTGCCCTCGTATGCGCAGGTAGGTGTCGCTGCCCGAGGCGTCCAGCTCCCGGAGGTCGCAGTCGATGAGCACTCTGCTGGGACCGCGCAGACGAAGCTGGCCTACGGCCGCGCCGTGAAGCAGCACCCTTCCCTGCGTGTGCACGGCGATGTTGCCGCTGGAGTCGTCGTCGCTGCTGAGAGAGATGTGACGGGCCCGTGCAAGCCGTACTGGGCCGCTGATGGTCCCGTGTACGCGGATTCGTGCTGAGGTGACGAGCAACGTCGCGGTGTCCCCCTGCTCGGGCGGCGATGCCGTGGGCGGGGGGTCCGACAGAGCGGCGAGCGACGCAGTGCACAGTTCGCCGCCGATGTTGAGATGGCCGGATGCTGCCAGAGCGCTGGTGCATGTCAGCCTGTCGATGCGGGTGCGGTGACGGTGGGCGTCTCCCAGCTGTACGGACTCGGCGAGCACAGTGGAGGCGTGAACCGGCCGAGCGGTGCTCAGCTGCTCACCAACCTGGATGTGAGCAGCGTGGAGTTCGCTGTCGACGACGTCGGCCATCGACAGGTACCCGCCGCCGGGTGCGTGCAGGCGTGAGCCGGAGACCTCGCCCGTTCCCTCGGCCATGGACAGCAACGGACCTTCCGGCGGCAGCGTTGTGTCGCTGAGCCGGTCGTGGCTGCCGTCGCCCACGGTGATGGCCGGACCGTCGTCGGCCCGTGCGCTGATACTGCTGCCATCCTTGATGTTGCCGGTAACGCGGACCGATTCGGACTCAACGACGGACTCGATGACATCACCCTCAACCGTGACCCCGTTGGCGACGTGAATCTCGCATCCCGAGATGCTGCCCTTGGCACGCAGTTGCTGTGCTGTCAGGTGTACGTCACGTAGCGCCTGACGGGCGGTGACCGTCTCGGCAGTGATGTTGGTGCCGGTACCGGGCTGCTGTCGAAGGTCGAGTTGGCCTGCAGTTGTCACTCTTGCGTGCGGCTCGCCTTGGAGGTTGAGATGGCAGAGCCCAGAGGTCTCAGACGTCAGCCTCCGGACGCCCACGTCGCCGTCTAGGTGGACTGGGCTGGACTCGCTGAGGACGTGCAGGTCGATGCCGCCCTCGGTAGCCCCCCCTTGGAGGTTCCACTTGCTGGCAGAGAGTTCGAGGCGTTCCACCGCTGCCGGTAGGTCGAGCCGCGCGGTTCGACTGCGGCGATTGTTCTCAACTCGAATCGTTTCGAAGGGAGCCTCAACAGTGATGTGGCGGAGTTCGGGGCCAATGATGTGAAGTGACGCGCCTCCTCCAACGTTGCCACGTACGGTGAAGCGCCTTGACCTGGCGTTCACGGTCAGGCGGGTGTGGGGTTCAGCGCGGTGTACGACGAGCGAATCCGCCTGAAGGTCGACCTCTGCAGTGGCTCTTCCGTTGTAGCTGCGGACCTTGCGATGGCCCCGCAGCCACGGAACCTCTTCTGTCATGTGGATGGCCTGGGCCGTTTGGTAGTCGGGTGTCGCCTGCGGCACGGCGGCGGCATGGCGAGCGCGCTGGGCTCGATGTCGAGCCTAAGTGAGGTCCGTGACACCGGTGTAGAAGCCGTCCAGTTGCTCGATTGGCGGCAGGGTTGTGGAGCGGTCGAGCTGTCGAGGCGACCATCTACCGTGGGTGTTGGCAGAGGAAGGCGAGACCCGTTCGCAGGAGCAAGGCTTGCAACGAACGCTGGCGATATGCAGCAGTTCGATGCCGGTGGCGAGGCCGGGCAAGGAGTCCAGTGATGAGTAGTCTCGGCGGACGTCGGGGGGCCAGCATGGCAGTGAACACGAAGACCAGACCGTTCGTAGGTGCATCGCGTCAGCGGGGAGGGCGCGATGGGTGAGGCTCCCCCGGAAGGCGCGCTGGTTCGGCTGCCGAACGACTCTTCGTTCGTCAAGGTGGGCGCTGCGGTGCCCACCGCCGATGGGCTCATGTTGTTCGTGGAGAGCGACGAGCCTGGCCGCTACCGCCAGGAGACCCTCGACCAGGTGGGGCTTGCCAACCTGGAGGTGCTGACCGCCGACGGCCAGGGCGACTCGACGGAGCTGTTGGCGGCGCTGTGGTCGGAGTGGATGGGGGCGGCAGCGGCTAACACCTCGGGTGCGGCGATGATTTCGTCGGCGCTGACCCCGTACCCGCACCAGCACGAAGCGGTGTATCAGCGGATGCTGCCCCAGCCGATGCTGCGGTTCCTCCTTGGTGATGAGCCGGGCACGGGCAAGACCATCATGGCGGGGCTGTACGCCCGTGAGGCGCAGCGGCTCGGGCTGGTCAGCCGGTGCCTGGTGGTGTGCCCTGCGCACCTTGTCACCAAGTGGCAGGCGGACTTCGACCGGTTCCTCGGCGGTGGCCTCAACCGGGTCGACAACGCCGCCATCAAGAACAACGCGTTCCAGAACGGCCTGTACGCCGGGGAGGGCTTCTGGGTCGTGTCGCTGGAGCTGGCCGCGATGAACTCCGCGGTGCTGGAGGCCATCCATCCGGACAACGCGTCGTGGGACCTTGTGGTGTTTGACGAGGCGCACCGGCTCACCCCGTCAGCGGAGACGTTCTACCGGGTGGGCCGCACCCTCGCGCAGGCCCCACGGGCGCTACTGATGACCGCCACCCCACACCGCGGCAACGAGTGGCTGTTCCGTTCGCTGCTGCATCTGGTCGACCCGGAGGTGTTCCCGGAAACCACTGCGGAGCAGACGGACCTGCCGCCGTTGAAGCCGGGCCGGATGCACTTCCTTCGTCGGATGAAGGAGGAGTTGCGTGACCATGAGAACCAGCGGCTGTTCCACGACCGGCACGCATACAACCTGAAGGTGCCGCTGTCGTCACGTGAGGTGCCGTTCTACCAGGATGCGTTGCAGCTGGTGAGCGACTACTTCCCGGCTGAAGCTCGCACGCTCGGCCGGATGGTGTACGGCAAGCGTGCGGCGTCGTGTCTGCACTCGCTGGCGGAGACGTTGCGTCGCCGTCGCGACAACATGGGGACGCTGTCCGAACCGGAGGCGGCACGCCACCCGGAGTTCGGTGACCCGGACGGGGACGACCCGCCTGCGGGTGACCACGCGAAGGTCATCTACGCGAACTCGACGGCGACACGTGAGGAGAAGCAGGCCATCGGCCAGCTCCTCGACCAGATTGACGCGTTCCTGCACGACCCGTCGCACACCGGCCCTGCCGACGTGTCCAACAAGTGGCCGCGGATGGTCGATGAGTGCATGGCCCCGCACGGCATCACCCCAGGGTCCGACAGCCAGCTGGTGGTGTTCACCGAGTATGCCGACACCGCCGACTGGCTCGTCACCCAGTTCAAGACGGCCGGGTTCACCTGCGAGCGGTACTCCGGTCGGGACAACCACGCCATCCGTGACGAGGTCCGCGACCGGTTCATGGCTGGGGAGTTCCAGGTCATCGTGTCGACCGACGCGGGCAACGAAGGCATCGACCTGCAGTCCGCGCAGGTCCTGGTGAACTGGGACATCCCCTGGTCGCTGGTCACCCTCGAACAGCGGATGGGCCGTATCCACCGGGTCGGTCAGCACGACGACGTGCACCTGTACAGCCTCATCACCGTCGGCACCTTGGAAGGCGACACCTACGCCAAACTCCTCGACCGGCTGGTTGAGGCCGCCGCTGACATGAACGGCAAGATGTTCGACTGCCTGTCGCTGGTCGGTGAGCAGCTGTTCAACGGCTCCAGCCAGGTCCCGCTCCAGCCGCTGTACGAGGGTGGGCTGCCTGCCGCAGAAGCGGAAGCGGCTATCGAGGCCATCACCGCGGAACGGCTCCGGCAGGCCGCCCAAGCCGAACTGGACCGGGAACGCGTCGGCGCGTACGAGGAAACGGACCTGCGTGACGCCATCAAGGCCATGCAGGACGAACAGATTGAGCAGATAAACCCGCACGTGGTCGAGAACTACCTGTCGCGGGTCGCCGACACCCGGCTGCTCACGAAGTCGAAAGCTGCCGCAGGGACCGAAGGTGGCCTGTTCTTCCTCGCCCCGAAACCGCCGCTGACCTTCGACCGGCATCTGGCCCCGACCGACTCGGACGGCCGCACCCTTGTTGCCACGCTTGGCACCCTGAAGATGGCGGCGGTCAAGGCCGGGTCGGTTGGGGCGTCGCGCGCCATCGACCTGTCCCCGGCCACGGATGCGTTCCGGACCCTGGCGAACGCCACCGTGGACCTGTTTCGCCCCACCCTGTTCCGCGGCGGCACCGTTCAGGACGACACCACCATCACCGACTACACCCTGTTCGTGTTCGAGGTGCCCGTCACTGAAGGGCCACGTGCTGCCCGCTGGCGGCACCTCATCCGTGTCGACGCAACCGGCGCACGCGAGGTGCGCTTCGACCTGCTCAACAACCTGTCCTCGACCGAACAGCAGCGGCACGGCTCCTACCACGACGGTGACTACGTCCGCGCCAAGACCGCCGCGGTCGACGCTGTCGACCGTCGCCGTGCCACCCGCGAACGTGTCCTTGAACAGTGGCACGCCGCCGCAGCCAGCCAGCTTCGTGACCTGCCCCGCAACCTGTCACGGAACCTGCCCTCCTCCACCGAACGTGTCGCCGTCCGCGAACGTGCCGAGCAGGCCGTCGCCACCCGCACCGCCGCGCTGAAGGTCGCCTCCGACCTGAACGTGGGCGAGCCCGCCCTGGTCGGCTGGTGCCACGTCGTCGCACAGGGCATCCCCGAAACACCCGAGGAGAAGGACTCCGAGCGCATCTCCATGACCCATGTGGAGCACCTGCTGCGCAACGCCGGATGGGACGTCGCAGACGTCTCCCACGAACTGGTCGGCTACGACCTCCTTGCCCGTCGCGGCTATGTGCAACGGTGTGTCGAGGTCAAAGGCATCTGGGGCTCCGCCGCGTCAGAGGGCATCAGGCTGACCGGAGGGGAGTTCGCCCGAGCCGGAATCCTCGGGGACGACTACTGGCTGTACGTCGTCGACCAGTGCCACGACGGCCACGGCACCCTCGCCAAGGTCGTCCGAAACCCCGCCGAACAGTTCGCAGACCAGACCCGCGACGTGCCCCTGATGCGCATCGCAGGGTCCGACCTGATGGCCGCCCCCACCGCCCCGGAAACGTAGAAGGCGCACGATGAGCCCCCCCACAACCTCGGCCCCACGGCCCCGCATCATCGAACGGTGGTTCCCCTGCGCCGAAGTGTCCGCCGCGTCCGGGTCCGGCTGGGGCTCCTCCAACAGCGAAACGCTGCTGATGTCGTGGTTCGCGAAACGGCCGCTCGCCCAGGCCCGCGCCGCCGTGCTCTGCTCCCTGCTGCCCTGGCCCGAAGACCCGGCCGAGCAGGAACGTGTCCAGGCTGTGCTCCGTGAAGCCCTCGGCGTGTGCCAAGACCCCACCTGGTACCAGTGCGCCGTCGACGCCTGCGACAAGCCCGACTGCAACCGCAAGACCCACCTGCAGCAAGCCAACCGGCCCCACGCCCACGGCATCATCGACTGCGCCAAGCAGGACCCGTCCGGCGGGTACGACGCCGCCCGCACCGACGTCCTTAGCCTCCTTCAGGCCGCCTACCCGGACCGGCCCGCACAGATGCTCGACCCGTTCGCCGGACGTGGCCTCATCCCCCTCGAAGCCGCACGTTACGGCCAACAAGCCCACGCCATCGACTACTCCCCAGTGGCCACCCTCGCGTCCCGGCTCCTCATCGACTGGCCGTTCCGCGACTGGTCAGGCGAACCCGAACTGCCCTTCGACCCGCCCGACGACCAGCTCTCCACGTTCGACCCGAACGACCCTCAGCGCCTGGTCCGTGACATCGCCATCGTCCAAGCCGAAGTGCAACGCCGCATCGAGAAAGAACTCGACGAGTTCTACCCCGACAACGAACACGGCGAGAAGCCCTGGGGCTACCTCTGGGCCCAAGTCATCCCCTGCGACGGCTGCGGACGCGAGTTCCCCCTCTACGGGTCGAACCTGTTGCACGGTCCGCATCCGCCTCGGTACCCGGATGGCGTTTCCTTCGAATTGAAGTACAGCGAGAACGGTTGGACAACAGGCATCGTCGATTACGTCACCGACCAACCCAGCACTATGCGAACCCGTTCGGGCAAACGGGGAAAACTCGCTTGGTGCCCCCGAGCAGAGTGCGGCCATGCCCACGAGTTGCCAGAACACAAGGTTCTAGTCCGCTCGAATTATGCTGACTTGACCTTGCTTGTCGTTGCGGACCTCGATGGGACCGGGAAAGTATTTCGAGCACCCAGCAAGCAAGACGTTGAAGCACCCATTCGTGCAAGACATGCGCTGGAAGACCGACAAGTAAATGGGTTGTCGGCCAGACCGGACGAGCGCCTTCTGCCTGCTAGTGGTGTTCTCATCAGGGCAATGGTCTACGGAGCCCAGGACTTGGGGGACCTAGCAGTCGACCGTCAGAATCTGCTGAACGCAGCCATCGCGATGTCCATTGCCGACATCGCTGATGACCTCCTGCAGTCTGGGGGAAGCCTCGACTATGCACGGGCACTGGCCGGTTACTGCTGTGCTTCGCTAGTTCGCAAGCTCAAGCGCAGCACGCGCGGTGCGAACCTCATGGCCTACTCTGATGGCCGCAGCACTGGCGTAAACAACATCTTTTCGAATGAGTCGTCACTGAGTTTCAACTACGACTCATTCGAGGTGGGCCTAGCGCCTCATGGTCCAGGTACGTGGAACTCTGCATGTCATCTCCCGTCTATCTTCTCTCTGTACTTGATGACAAAGGGGATGCCAGCCACCGTCGAGCGCGGTTCAGCGCTCTCGCTAATGCTGAAGAGTCAGTCTCTTGATGCAGTCGTCACCGACCCTCCCTACGACTTCATGATTGCCTACTCTGACGTATCGGACATGTTCTACGCATGGGCCAGGCGTGCGCTTGGGCGAATAGAGCCAGACTTCGCGATGACGTCACATCCCAACGGCCTTCAGGAAAAAGCTGAAGAGATTATCGTCAAGCAGGGTTTCGAAGGCGACCCCAACGAGCACCGCACGCCTGCCTTCTACGATGAGAATATCGCCGCAGCGTTTGCTGAGTGTCGTCGCGTTGTTGACAACGAAGGTGTTGTCTCTATTGTCTTCGGCCACGGGGACGCAGATGTCTGGAAGCGTCTTCTTGACGCCATTTCTCGCGCTGGACTGATGCTGACGGGTGCCTGGCCAGCGAACACCGAGAAGGGTGGCTCTGCCGGGCTTGCGAACATCCAGACGACGTTGACGTTGGCGTGCCGTCCGGCCCCTGTGGACCGCCCTGATGGTCGTGTGGCGGAGGTCGATGCGGAGATGCGCCGCGTCATCGCGGAACGGGTCCGAGAGGTGTGGAACCCGTCGGGCCTGTCGTACGTGGACCAGAAGATGGCCGCCGCAGGACCTGCGCTGGAGGTCGTCGGTAGGTACGAGCGCATTCTGGATAAGACGGGTGAGCCGGTGGACCTGACCCGCTATCTGCCGTTGGCACGTCAGGCGGTGACGGAGGCCCACGACCTGCACTTCGACACGTTGCCGTTGGACACGTTCGACCAGAAGACCCGGTTCGCGTTGGAGTGGGTCCGCTCGTTCGGACGGAAGGTCCAGGCGGCGTCGGAGGCCCGATGGAACCGTCTAGCGGCGGACATGGACGAGGCTGACGCGGACGGGGTGCTCCGCGGCGTGGACAAGGGGGTGCGGCTGGTCACCTCGAAGGAAGCGAAGGTCGACCCGGTCGAGGGTCTGCCGCTGTTCGAGGTGGCGTTGGCTGCGGCTGCGGCGTGGCGTGAGGGCACGTTGGCGGACGCCGCGGCAGCTATCCGTTCCTGTGGGGTGGAGGCGGACGACCCGCACTTCTGGGCGTGTCTGAACGCACTGTCGAAGAACCTGCCGGAGACGGACGCGGACGGGTCGGTGTGGACCTCGATGGTCCGCAACCGGGATGCGCTCGCTGCTGGCGTGGTGAACGCGGAGGCGGCGGCTGCGGCCTCGGTCGACCGTGAAACGCAGGCTGTGCGGCACGCCGAGGCGAGCCCGCAGCTGTTCGAAGACCCGAATTCGCTGTTTGGTCAGGAAGGTGGAGTGTGATGAGCGCGACCCCGTGGTGGGACACGCTGAGTCTGCGGCCGGAGATTGCGAAGGCGTCGGGCAACATCAACGACGTGCACATGTCGTTGTACGCCGCGGTGCACGAGCAGGCGTCCACGGTGTATGCGGATGTGGACTACTACTCCGACATCACCCATCCGACGCGTGGCCTGGTCGAGCTGATGGGCGCTATCGCGGTGCGTCTGGCGGCACCGTCGAACTTCGGGTCGGTCAAGGCCATCTGGAGGGGCGACCAGGGCATGGGTGGTGGGAAGTCCCACGCGGAGGTGGGGCTGTTCCACATGGCGTCGCAGCCCGCAGCGTTCTTCTCCACTGACCTCGGTAAGCAGGTCGCTGCGGAGGCTCACGCGCTGTCCGGTGAGCAGGTCCCCACTGACCTGAACGAGCCGCAGGTTGTGGTGTTGCCGTGTGACCGCATGGACCCGTTCCATCCGGACAAGAAGCTGGACAACGTCGCGGAGACGCTGGGGGAGCGGTGGCTGTGGCGGCTGGTCGGCGGTGACCTGAACCGCTACCACGAGTACGCCGACCGGCTCGGCACCCCGGACGGCATCCGGCAGGCCATGTCCGCGTCAGGCCGCCCCGTCCTCACCCTCATCGACGAGGTCCTGAACTACGTCCGTAAGGCCACCGCCGATGTGGACCGTCAGGACCGGGCCCAGCAGGACATGGCGTTCCTGCGGGACCTGATGGAAGCGACGAACACCTCGGACCACGCGGCGCTGGTCATCGTGATGATTGCCTCGGACGAGGACACCGTCGCGATGGGCGAGTTCGGTGAGCGCATCCGTGGTGAGCTGGAGGGGATGCTGACCCGCTACGGCCGGTCTATTGCCACAACGTCCGGTGGGGACTTCGCCGAAATCATCCGCCGTCGCCTGTTCGACAAGGCCCCACCTGTCGAGGTGACCGCCTCAGCCGCCGCCACGTTCCGAAAGCATGTCGCCGGGGGGTGGGCCGACCAGTTCGGCCAGTTCGTGTGGTGGCGTGAACAGTTCGACAGCAACGTGGCCCGCGCCTACCCGTTCCACCCGGCACTCATCGACCTGGTCGAACGCGAGTGGGCGAACCGTGCCGGGTTCCAACGGGTGCGCTCCACCATCCAGATATTCGCCGCAGCGGTGCACTTGTGGACCCGCCGCGCCAAAGCAGGCGAGTGGGCCCCACCCCTCATCGGGCTGGGTGACCTGCCACTGTCCGACACCAAGGTGCGGCAGTCGCTGCTGGACTCCGGTGTCATCCCCGACCAGAAGAACGTCACGAACTACCGCGAGATTGCCGCGAACGACGTGGTCGACACCGACGACACCCGCGGTGCGGCACGCCACATCGACCTGGACCGGTCCTCCGGCGACCTGCTGCAGACCAACCCGCGCGTCGCAGAACGCATCGCCACCGCCATGTGGCTGCTGTCGCTCGCACCCCGCTCGCAGGGCGCCATCGGCGCAACCGAAGCCGAACTTCGTGTGGCCGCGTTCGTGCCCGACTCGACCTGCACCCTCCCAGAGGTCGACGCTGTCCTCACCCGTCTGGAGTCGTCCGAGGAGGGCATCTCCACCCTCGACGTCAAAGCCGGAACGGGCAAGAACAGCCCACGCCGTCTGGTCATGTCGACCACCCAGACCCTGCAGATGTTCTTCAAGAACCAGCGGGGCTCCGTCGAAACGGCCGACGTCAACAACCTGCTGCGCGAAGCGACCCAGGCCGAGATGCAGACCGGCCCGTTCGACCGGGCCCTGTTCGTGTCCACCGAAGGTCACGTCGCCGAGGACGACAAGGGTGACACGCTCACCCGAGGGCTCCTCAACGCCATCGACGCCGCAGGCATCGACGCAGCCGAAACCCGTCTCGTCGTCCTCGACCCGTCCAACTTCACCCTGCTCAACGGCGTGGACTCCGAAACGCGTGTGGCCGTGTCCGCCGCCCTCGGACTGAACAAGCCCGAACAGTGGAACGTCGACCTGACCTGGCCCACCCCACTGTCCGTCGTCTACCCGTCCTCCTGCGTGTTCGTCCTGGTCAACACCCAGCGGCGCGGCCACGCCGTCGCCGCCGCGAAGGACGTCATCGCGTGGCAGCGCGTCACCGACATCGCCAACGTCGCCGCTGACGATGACCTGCTCACCCAGGCCAAAGCGAAGCTGCGGGACAAGCAGGAAGCGCTCCGCCAGCGGCTGCGCCGCGCGTTCCAACACATCGTCTACCTCGGTGAGGACCGCACCGCCGCCACCGCCAAACTCGACCACGACGCCCAGACCGCCCTCAACGGCACCGTCGTGTGGGCCACCCTCGCAGAACGCGACAAGGCGTTCGGACAAGGCCAACTCACCCACAAGGCCCTGCTGTACCAGATGGAAGACCGCTACTGGGGCAAGTCCCTCGCGACGCTACGAGCAGACTTCTACCGCAACCCCCGCCTGCCCCTGCTGTTCGACGGCGACACCGACCTCAAGAACGCCATCTTCGCCGCGACCCGCGCCGACCCGCCGGGCCTCGTCATCAAGGACAAGGGCGGCGACACCGTCGACGCTGGAACACCCGCTGACATCAGCCTGAAGTCCGAACTGCAGGTCGACCGGTACCAACCGGTCACCAGCCAACCCTCCGGCGGCTACGAGCCCGGTGAACCAGAGGGGGACCCGCCTGCCCCCGGCGGCGGCCCCGAGCCCGGAGCCACCGGCGGCGAAACCGGCGGTCCGACCGCGCCGCCCCCCGACCCCACGCCACCGTCCGCCGAGAAGCGCGTCGTGGTGTCCCTCACCGGCTCCGCGTTCGACACAGAGACGCAGAAGTCCGGCGCGAACCGCCTGCTCGGCTCCCTCATCGACCTCATCGACCGCGGAGACGTCACCTACGGCAAGCTCCAGGTCGAGGTCATTGTCCCTGCCGACGAGGCAGACAACCTCACACAGGCGGCACAGGACCTCGGAGCCGCAGCCCACGCCAGAGACGTGTGAGCCGGAACACCTCGGAGTGCCCATGCCGCAGTGGAACATCACCATCCCGCACCGCATCCCGCTGCGGGAAGTCTGGCCGCACGAGCAGTACGACTTCTCGACCTGGGTCAGGGACAACATCGAAGTCGTCAACGAACAGGTCGGCCTCACAATCGACCCGGAAACCCTCGACCCGGAGAGCGCCACCGGAGCGTTCGCAGCTGACCTCGTCGGCACCGCCACCGACGATGCTGACGGGAACCAGGTCAGAGTTGTCATCGAGAACCAACTCGAACGGACCGACCACGACCACCTGGGCAAGGTGCTCACCTACATCGCCCATCACGAAGCCGACGTCGCCATCTGGATAGCCGCCGAGGCACGGCCTGAACACGTCCGAGCCATCCAGTGGCTCAACGAGAACTCCGAACTGAAAGCCTGGCTGTTCACTATCGAAGCCGTTGCCGTCGGGGAGCGTCAGGCCGCACCGCTCCTCCGACGCATCGTTGGCCCGTCGCTACTCACCGCCGCCGTCAGACGGGTCAAGCAAGAGGACAGCCAGGACGCCCAAGCCCAGACCCAGTTCTGGACCCTTGCGCTGGAACACGCGACGCAGCGGTTCGCGGACTTGAAGATGTACCAACGGCACAACCCCCGCTCGGGAGTGCACGTCTGGCACGCCATCCCCAATAACCCCGGCAGGGTCGGCTGGCAGATGTGGGTGACCGCCCACGGTTCCTGGGTCTGCCTGCGACTCGACGCAGACTCTGCCGAGCAAGCGGAGCACTACTACCAGCAGATGCTCGCCCACCGCCCTGCCATCGACCGCACCTTCGGGGAAGGGCTCGACTGGAAGTCGGACGACAGCGCGAGAGCGCGCATGCTGCGCTGGGACAACCCCGTCAACGGCGGCTATCGAGACGACCCAGACGGGTGGCCCGATGCCACCGCCAACCTCGTCGACGGGCTACGGCGGCTGGTCGATGCCACCCTGCCGTACGTCACGCATCTCACGTCGCCTCCCCAGACCGAAGGGACGGCAGCAGGCGTTGCCGCCGACGACCCTTTGGATGCCGAACCCGTCTGAGCGCAATCTCCTGCAGCGATGGCGACGAGGCGCCCACACCGTCAGCCGTTTCGTTCACCAGCCCGTAGGTGCCATCGTGACCATCGCGTTCTACCCAACACGATTGCGGGCCTGCGCTGGACAGCGACTGGTTCAGCACGAGCGCAAGCGAGCCGCTGGCGGTTGCTCATTGGGCTACTGATTGCCGTGGAGAATGTCGCGGACCTTCAGATAGGCCGACGACATCGGTGAACGCTGGCTGTTCTCCGCGAGTTTCAGGATGTCCGGGTTGTCGAGCAGTTCGAGTGCAGCGTCGATGCGCGCTTGGGCGTCTGACACTGCCGCTTGACCTGGGGTTTTCGGCGGACGGTCCGTCTTTGCGGCCTCTTGGTGTTCCGGGCAGCAGTAATCCCTAGTACGGCCGAATTTCGCCCACGTCTCCGCTTGCTTGTCGCAGCGCCAGTAGGCGCATGGAACGACCCGTCGCGGCTTGTCGAGCATCTCCACGGGCAATGGCCTCACCACGAGTGGTTGCCACCCTAGCGCTGGAATGCCCTGAAACTCGTCTGCGGGCTGCTGTGAATCCGTTGCCAGCCAGCGGGGCGACCTGCCAGCCACCAAACCACTCGGCTAGTTTTAGGGAGTTTTAGGTGCGGAGGCGCCGGGCCGGAGAGCGACCGTCGGAATCAGGAGCCGTCACTCCAACGGCTCGCACCGGCGCTTCGAGGACAGGCAGGACAGGTGAAGACCCGCGGCGATACCCCCGAATGGTCCGACGAGTTCACGGACTATGCACTGCGCTACCGCCCGAACGGCATGGATGCCGAGCAGTACGGTCGGCT